>OOCL01000742.1_pt1 | contig 22907 bp, 18 predicted proteins | sample 1671211 | NCBI WGS metagenome assembly OOCL01 (sample SAMN06348133, study PRJEB24527) | human gut metagenome | biome: human gut; feature: ankylosing spondylitis patient; material: feces | host: Homo sapiens | place: China | collected 2015-10 | reverse complement strand
GTGCTCAAGCTCGACAGCGACGACGATTGATATTGATTTTTCCGCTCCCCTCCCGCCCAGAGGGGAGTTTTTTTCATGTCTGGCGGGTGGCTAAGAATCTTAGTTTAAATCTTGACCTTTCTTCCGACATTGTGTACAATGAGGCTATACTAATCATGTTGTCATTTTATGTCATTTGGTGGCGAACAGAGGAACTTTTCGCACCCAGAAATAAAACGAGAAGGAATGGATGCAACGATGCGGATCGCGATGGTAGGGCATAAGCGTGTTCCCTCACGGGAAGGCGGCATTGAGGTCGTGGTGGAAGAACTGGCGGCGCGGATGGTCATACACGGCCACACCGTCACCTGCTACAACCGCTCCGGCCATCACGTCAGCGGCAGAGAATATGACGCTGAGCATCTGGACGAGTACCGGGGCATCCGCCTCAAGCATCTGCCCACCATCGACCGCAAGGGCCTCGCAGCTGTGACATCCAGCTTCTTCGGCTGCCTTGCGGCGGCTTTCGGCCCCTATAACGTGGTCCATGTCCACGCGGAAGGCCCTGCCATGTTCTCCTGGATCCCCCGCCTGACCGGCAAGTGGGTCATCCTGACCATCCATGGTCTGGACTGGGCGCGGGACAAGTGGAAGGGTTCCTTCGGCTCCTGGTACATCCGCATGGGTGAAAAGACTGGTGCGCGGTGCGCCCATGAGATCATCGTGCTCAACCACAGCACCCAGAAATACTTTCTGGACACCTATGGCCGCACCACCCACTATATCCCCAACGGTGTCAACCCTGCGGCCCCTGTCCCCGCCGACATCATCCGGGAAAAGTACGGCCTCGAAAAGGACTCCTACATCCTCTATCTGGGCCGGATGGTGCCGGAAAAGGGCTGTCACTATCTGGTGGACGCCTTCAAAAAGCTTGACACTGACAAAAAGCTGGTCATCGCGGGCGGCTCCTCCGACACCCACTGGTACATGGACGAGCTGAAGGAGCAGGCCGGCGGCGACGAACGGGTCATCTTCACCGGCTTCGTAGACGGTCAGCTGCGGAGATAGACGATGCGCCGGAAGGGCGCATCCAGCAGCTGGGTCAGGAAATGGGCGTCCTCCCCCACCCGCAGCGAGGTGAAGCGAATGTTGTACTTTTGCAGGTAGTCCCGGCGGCAGAACCGCACCCAGGGTACCGACTCATATTTGGCCTTCTGGAAATCCTGCCAGAATTCCTCGTAAGTATACACCCCGCTCAGCGCAGGCAGATTCGGCCCGCTGCGCCGCAGGGCGCTGCCGTCCTTATCGAGAAACTGCTTGTAGTAGCCATAGACCACCACGTCGGCGTCGGCCTCCCGGGCGGTGCGGAGGGCGTTTTCCAAAAAGTCCGGCAGTACTTCGTCGTCCGAGTCCACATAGCAGATGTACTCACCCCTTGCGTGGTCGAGGCCAAGGTCCCGGGCCGACCCTTGGCCGCCGTTTTCCTTATGTAGCACATGGATGCGGGCGTCCTTTGCCGCACATTCGTCGCAGAGCTCTCCGGAGCCGTCGGTGCTGCCGTCGTCCACAAGCCAAACCTCGAAGTCCTGCCAGGTCTGCGCCTGCAAAGACGCCACACAGCGGGGCAGCAGCGTTTTGATGTTATAAACCGGAACGATGACCGAAACGTCGGGCATAACGGACTCCTTATCTCTTTTCATAGACTGCAAGGAAGCGGTCGGCGAGGGCATCCCATGTGTTCTCATGGATGACCGTCTCATAGGCTGCCTGCTCCATCCGGGCCTTCTTTTCCGGGTCGGCGGCAATATCCAGCAGGGTTTTCGCCCAGCGGGCCGGGTCCGATTTTTCCAGCACAAGGCCGTTCTCCCCGCTGCGCAGCAGCATATCCGCACCGCCGTTGGGGGTGGTCAGCACCACCCGGCGGAAGAACATCGCCTCCAGCAGCACCATGCCGAAAATTTCGTACTCCGTCGGCAGCAGGAAGAGATCCGCCTGCTGGTAGACCCCCTTCATCTGATACTGGGGGGCTTTTTTCTGCCAGAAGACGCAGCTTTCCAGCCCCTTTTCCCCGATGGCCGCTTTCACGCTGTCCACATACTCCGCGTCGCCGTCGCCGATGATGTAAAGGCAGGCGTCCGGGTCGCTTTTCCGCACTTCGGCCAGCACATCCAGCAGGAAGAAGGGGTCCCGCCGGGGCTCGATGCGGCCGATATAGAGCAGCTTCAGGCCCGTTTTCTGCGCCCGCATCTTCTGCTCGAGTTCCGTCTGCCCGGCGTCCGGGCGGTCACGCAGGAGTTCCGCGTCGATGCCGACGCCCACCGTCGTCACCTGCTCCGGCGAGAGACGCTTTTCCAGCAGAAATTTCCGGGCCAGCTCGCTCTTGGTCAGAAAACGGGTACCACGGCGGCGGTAGCGCCCCACGAAGAGGGCGTCGAACACTCTGCACATCCGGTTATAGTTCTTGTTGAAGGGCGAGTAGTAGGGGCCGTGGTAGACCACCGTCTTTTCGGGGTATTTCCCCGCCAGATGCCACGAGAACATCTGGTTATACTCGGCGGTCTGCAGCACATCATACTGGGCAAAGAGCTTCTCCTGCCCTCCGAACCAGACGTTTTTGAGCAGGACTTTCCCGTGGCGGTAGAAGACATTGATGGGCTTTGCACCCTCCACCTCGACCTTTACGGTCATCTCGTCGCCGTCCGTCCAGAACAGGATGTCGGTGGGATGGCCGCGCTTCACCAGCGCCTTTGCAAGGCCCACTTCCTGAATATTGTAGGTGTTCTTGGTCACGTCCAGCACGCTGGGCCAGGGGCGAACGATGAGTATTTTCATAGCGGTATCCTCACTGTCTGAGCTGGTCGGCAATATCGGCGTCCACGATCTCCTCGCCGGACTTATGGCGCAGCTGCTCCTGCGACGCGGCGCTCAGGCCGTTATTGACCACGCAGTTGAGGTCGCAGGTGGAGCAGCGGTCCAGCTCTTCCTTCGACACCTTACCGTCCCGGTAGTCGCGGCAGACTTTCAGCTCATACATACTGTAAGGAGTCTTGGTGAACAGCGCCTTGAACTTATGGGTCAGTACCCAGAAGCCCGGCTTCCAGATATATTTGTGCATGGCCGGCGAGACGGAGCCGATCATCCAGCAGTCGCGGTCGCAGTGGCGTACCTTGGCGCGGACAGCCTCTGCCTCAGGGCTGCTCCACAGCTCGTCCCAGCTCTGAGTGTTCAGGTTGCCCATAACTTCCTTATCCTTGGTGCCGTTGCAGGGCATGACGTCGCCGTAGGGGTCGATGAAGAAGGTATCGAAGCTCATATCACAGGGCAGCAGACGCTTCTGGCCGTAGAGGTAGTTGATGAGGCCGTGGTTGAAGTAGGCGCGGAACCACTTTTTGGGCGAATTGCTCCGCAGCAGCTCGTTGATGAGGGCCTCGAAGTTCTTCGCCACCATGGGGCGGTCGTGGATGATGTTCTTGGCCTCCACGAAGTAGAAGCTGTTGTGCAGGGTGGCGGTGGCGAATTCCATCCCCATCTCATCCGACAGGCGGTAGAGGGGGACGAGGTCGGGGGCGTTCTTGTCCTGCACGGTCATGCCGAATCCCACATCCTTCATGCCCATCTCCCGGAGTTTTTTCAGGGTGGTGTAGCCGCGGTTGTAACCGTCGGCGAGGCCGCGTATCTCGTTGTTGGTCTGCTCGAGGCCCTCGATGGAGATGCGGATGCCGATGTCGGGGAACTCTTTGCACAGATCGAGGATACGGTCGGTGAAGAAGCCGTTGGTGGAGATGACGATGCGGTCCGACTTCTTCCGCAGCTCCCTCACGATGTCCTTCAGATCCGTGCGGATAAAGGGCTCGCCGCCGGTGATGTTGGTAAAATACATGGGCGGCAGCTTGCGGATGGTCTCGAGGCTGATCTCTTCCTCGGGCTTCGAGGGTGCCTTATAGCGGTTGCACATGGTGCAGCGCGCGTTGCAGCGGTAGGTGACGATAACGGTTCCGTTCAGTTTCTTGGTTGCCATGAATCCTTCTCCTCCGTTTTTATCCCTGATACAGGGGCATCAGTTTTTCCGCATATTCTTCCACAGTGTCAAAGCGGGTCGTCTCGCAGGCTCTGGTATAAGCGTCCAGCCGGGTGCGGTCGTCCCAGAGGGCGCGTATCTTCTCTGTCAGCGCGTCCGCGTTCCCGCTCCCGAACAGCTCGCCGTTCACGCCCGCGTCGATAAGCTCCGGGATGCCGCCGATGTCTGCGCCCAGCACCGGCGTGCCGTATATCAGCGACTCCATCACCGAGAAGGGGCAGTTCTCATACCACTCCGACGGGTAGACGCTGAACCGCGCCTCCACAATGAGTTTTTCGAGGGCCTTGCCCGACTGGAACCCCACATTTTTCAGGTTCTGGATGCCGGCCAGCTCCCCTTCCAGCGGGCCGCTGCCTGCCGCCACAAAGGGGATGTCCGGCAAGGCCTTGCAGGCTTTCAGGAAAGTCTCGATGCCCTTTTCCTTCGCAAAGCGGCCGAAGTAGAGCACATAGTTCTGTTTTTCCACAGCCGGGGCTTTCTTTGTGGAAATAAAGTTGTGCATCGCCACCGTTTTCTCCCGCAGGATGGGATCAGAGTCCAGCTTTTTTCTTCATGAACTCCGAGCAGCAGACAATGGCGTCCAGCTTTTTGTAGACCTTTTTCCACCGCCAGAACGCAGCCTCCGCAAAGCCGATGGCGCTCTTGGTCGTAGAGCCGTGGATGCACTTATTCCGGATGCAGGACGTGAGCTTCCCGCCGAGGCAGTCCTCACAGATCTGTCCGTCCATCCGACAGCACATATGATTCGGGCAGACCAGCTGGTAGTCGTGGGCCGTGTAGAGGATGCGGCAGGCGTGTCCGCTCTCCTTCCGCCATTTGTCCGCCTCGAGGATGATGCTGGGCGTCAACTGATAGTTGAAATTGTTGAGATGGATAACATCCGGTCGAAAATCGTCCAGCACCAGCCGCAGTTTCTGCCGGGCCTCGGAAGAATAAATGGTCTTGAGCGGGTATGTAAGCTTCGTCAGCTTGCTGCCGCCGTGGAAATCCATGCTGCCGGTGTAGGCATCCACCCGGTTGCCCACACAGCGTCCCTCGTGCTCCATCCCGAAATACTGCACCTCATGGCCCATCTTTTTCAGCTGCTTTCCCAGCTCGAACATATAGGTCTCAGAGCCGCCGTTGGGGTAGAGGAATTTGTTTATCATCAAGACCTTCATCTCGTCCGCTCCTCACTTTTATACACAGATGTGGAAATCTTCCTCCACATTTTCTTCTTTTCCCTTTTTGTTCCGCTTCTTCTGGCGGCTTTCCTTCACCACGGCCAGTGGTTCTCTCTCGGGATCGACGAGCTCACTGTTTTCCGAAATTTCCAGGCACCACACCATAATAGCCATCCGGTACAGGACGTTGATGGGATAATAGAAGGAAGTATTATCGGTCAGGTAAGTGAAGAAGACATAAAGGTTCATCGCCATCAGCGCATAGGCCGGTATCTCGGTGTACCGCTCCTCCACCCGGTGGATGCGGAATGCCAGCTCAAAGAGTATCCATATCCACCAGCACCAGAAGCCCACTTCCAGATACAGCTCCAGATAGACATTGTGGGTAGCCGCCGTGGCCAGCGGATAGCTGGGGTCTTCGGTGGCGTAGGTATAGATGAATCGGATGCCTCGGCCCATATAGGTCGGCAGCAGCTCGAAGAACTGGCTGAAATATCCGTAAAGGATGTCGCGATACATCAAATCGACGCCGAATTCATTGGCCAGCTCCACGAACAGACCGGATTTTATCATCCAGAGATAGAAAAAGATGCAGCCGCCTGCCACGAGCGCAATGACATCCGTAAGCAGCTGCAGATGTCTCGGTCTCCACTTGCAGAGGATATGGTACATCACCGCCGCACAGAACACCGCTGGGACAGCGATGCGCTTGAAACCCAGCGTGAAGAACAGCGCCGAGATAAGGAAGCAGACGGCCTGGGTCTTGTGGTTTTTCTCCTTGTGGATGGCGTAGTAGATGAGCATGACGCCCCAGCCGTAGACCATATCGTGCAGCTCCATCTGGCGCATCGCACCGCCGGTGTCGTCCGCAAAAGTAATGAGCAGACGAATGTACTCCGAAATAAAAGTCCCGATGCCTGCACTTGCAGCCACCTGCAATGCCACTAAGCCATTCGCCATCGTCATGCCCACCAGCGTCAGGGGCATAGTGGCCTCACCGAACAGGTAGATCGCCGCCGACGCGAACATCAGGTTCGTGAGCATATAGAAAATGTTCAGCGAACCGCGCAGGATGTAGTTGAAGGTCTGGAACTCCGAGATCCAGATGGCCACCGACCACATCCAGAACATCAGATAGGGAAAAAAGAAAAGCGCAAAGAAGCGCAGGCAGAAGATAGCCCGGTTGAACATCGGGCGGAGAAAAAACATTGCACAGGCCCACCCGAAGATCAACAGATTGATGGCATATTTCAGACCCACCGGCAGACGGTAGCAGGCACAGTAAAAGCTGAGGAACATCAGCACGATATAAAACGCCGCGCTGACCAGCTTTAGCGGTTTGCTCTCAAAAACATCCATTTGTTGACTTTCCCTGTCTTATTTCCCTCGCCGCGGCTCAGTTCACATCCACGACCACCAGTTCCGGCTGATTGAAGATGCGCGGATACGGCTCCGAATCGCCGAGGCCGCGGCTGATGACCACCTGCGACTCTCCCATCTGGTTGACACCGCTGGTGTACTTGGGCAGAAAGCCCTGGCTGGTAGACCACAGGCCATGCCCGCCGATGCGCACCTGTCCGCCGTGGGCGTGGCCGCTGAGCACAAGGTCGAACTTTTCGTCGGCCAGCGAGGTGTCCAGCACCTCGGGGCAGTGGCAGATGAGGATGGTGCAGACATCATCCAGCGCATTCGTCTCGTCATTCAGCGCGTCGGCCACTGCGCGGGAGTTTTCCCGTTCCAGCTGGGCGCGGGGCCACTCGAAGAAGCCGCCGATGCGCAGCTTTTTGCCGTTGATGACGGTGTCCTCATACGTTCCGTTCATCCAGTGGACGCCGGTGGCCTCGATGTCGTCAAAAATGGTATCGCATCCGTTGGCGTAGCGGGCCGCCCACTCGTGGTTGCCGGGGGCATAATACACCGGTGCAATGTCCACCAGCTGACGCATCAGACTCAGCACAAGGCTGTAGTCCGGGTTTGTGTCAATATCCATGTCGCCCGCCACTGCGATGAGGTCGGGCGCAAGGTTGCGCACCTTCTGCACAAGGTCGGCGTTGTCGGTGCCGTACTCGCTCAGATGCAGGTCGGAAAGCAACACGATGCGCAGGTCTTCCACCGGCTTATCCACCGTGACGGTATAAAAAGTCGTGATGAAGCTCTTGTTCATCTGAAGGTTATACAGCAGGATGCTGCCCAGAACGAGGGCCATCAGCAGCAATATGAGCAGCAGCCGTACCAGAAAATGCAGTATCTTTTTTATCATAGTTCACTCTCAGCTTTTGGACACCAGCGGCGAGGCAGCCGCATTCTTCGCGTTTTCGGCTTCCTGACGGGCTTTTGCGTCTGCACAGCGGCGGATGGACAGCCGCAGCAGAGCGCGGATCTCATAGGCGTTATCTTTGGCCGAGTTGGCGATGCCCACAAAGATGCAGGGGCCGAACCGGGCGAACTCGGTCTTGGCCAGCAGACTGCCCAGCCGGTTGACGCAGTTTTTCGCCAGATTGAAGCTGCAGTTTTCCAGCAGGACGATAAAGTGGCCTGCTCCATTGTAGCCGACAAAGCCCAGCGTGCGGAACACATACTGCAGCTGGTCACCCAACAGGCGCAGCGCCTTGTCACCATCGTTCCGGCTCATAGCCGAAAAATCCAGCTGGATGTAGATGATGGTGAACTGGCCCTTCAACCGTGTCGTACTGTAGTGGTCGATGGCGGCATCACAGCGCTCGCGGTTGGGCAGGCCGCTCTTCTTGTCCACATAGAGGTAGTAATCCACAAAGTCGCCCAGACGACCCATGAAGATGGCGCAGAAGCATCCCACAAAGAGAAAGAGCACCACCGACAGGGCCGCATAGAGTTTCAGGTTGAGTTTCTCGATGACAACGATGCTGTTCTTCATCTCGATGTTGTCCGCACCATTGACCTGATTGAACTCGTCGATGGTCATGAGTGCGAGGTCATACAGGCTCGTGAACTTCTGCACCAGCTCGTCGATGCGGGCGCTGGCCCACTGTGCCTCAGCACTGCGGGGGTCGGTGTTCTGGGTCACATCGGCGTAAACGTCCAGGATCTCCTGCGCCTGCCCCTGCGCAATGGTGGCGTCGATGAGCTTGGCGTGGAGGTCGGCATAGTTCTGGATGAGTTTATCGTAGGTGGTGGTCACATTGCCGGAGGGCTGGACCCTCGAGTCCCGCACCACATCGGTGATGATCTGGGTATCACTGCCGTCCGAGTTGCTGTTGGGGGTATAGACCGCCGCACCGTCCAGCGTCTTGTCGCCGAACTGGTCGATGATGCTCTTGGCCTCTGCGATATTTCCGTTCAGGCTGTCGATCTGGAGCTGGTAGCGCATCACGATGTTCTTCTCCGTATTGACCAGAAGAGTATGGTCCCGCACCAGCTTATGATTGACGATATAGGCGTAGAGGTCGTTCAGGGTGTTCTGGGTCAGATACTCGTACTCCGACACGAGGTCCGAGAACGAGTATCCCGATCTCACACTGTAAAAGCCGTATTTTTCGTCGGCCTTCTTCTGAAGGTAGGCCACGCTCTCGTTGGCGTTATTGCGCAGGATCTCCACGCAGTCGATGTATTCGTAGTTCGCCACCGAGACATTGCTGGCGTTGTTGGGGAACAGCGCCGAGTCCACATGGGTCTCGCTGTAATACTTGAAGTAGTTCGTCAGCACCGTGTCCAGCACATTGCGGGCGTAGTCGGTGGCGTCCTTGCTGGCCACGGTGAACGAAACGGCATAGATAGTGGGGTAATATTCATACTCCTCACCATCGGCAAGCGCCGTCTCCTTTTTGGTCTGCTCATCCTCCGGGATGACCTCTTTGACGGAGATCTTGGAGCGGATGCTCTCGGTGCTGGCTGTCAGCCCCAGCTGCTGGATGGTCTGGTTGATGACCGAGGCCGACGTGATCTCAGTGGGGTCTATCCTGGAGCCGTCGGCGTTCTTGCCCTGACTTGCATTCGCGTTGGTGTACTGGATGATGGCTGTGGCCGTATACGACTGCCGCGACGAAATAAACTCATACACGCCCAGACAGCCTACCGCCGTGATGAGCATGATGAGGAACCACCACTTTTTGAGGTAGCGCAGCAAATCAAAACTTTTCATTCTTCCTCCATCCTGTCAAAAAGACGGATGTCATTCGTTTTCTGCCTGCAGGCGTTCACGCTGCCGCTGGCAGATCGTCTTGACGACAGCAGCCAGATACCACACGGTGCATATCAAAGCCGCCAGCATCACGCTGGGCTTGATGTTATACCGTTTGATAAACGAGGACTCCGGCCCGTTGAACACCAGATATCTGCTGATGTGCTGGGCATAGCAGTCGGCGTCCAGCTCCCGCGTTGCGCTCACGATGCTGGCGAGCTGCTGGGTGATGACATCCACCATCGACTGGGCCACCTGCAGTTCCTGGGCCTCGGTGGGCTGCTCCAGCGCCGTGATCTTGGAATTGTTAGTCGTGATGGTCTTCTGGGCGTCCACAGCCGAGCTGAGCAGCTCATTGGCCCGCAGGGCCAGATCGTCGATGCCGACCTTGGTGCGGGACATATAGAACGAACCATCGTTGTCGTAGGTGGGGATGAGCACCGAGGAGACCATCTTGTTGTTGTAGTTGTCCAGGATGGTCATAAAGATGTCACTCTTCTGGGAGTCGCTCATCTCGCTCCACCGCAGGGTGCGGTTCAGCTCGTTGAGGTCGTCGATGCAGCGGGCGTTGTTCTTGGCCACGCCGTTTTCCCAGATATAGCTCTGGTACTCCGACAGAGTGTAGCTCTGCAGATTCTGTACCTGCTTTTTGATGGCACTGTAACTCTGGCCGCTGGTGGACAGATAGGAGCCGGCCTGGTCGTTGCGCACCGTGAGGTAGTTGTTGATGCGGCCTATCATCATCTGGAAATAAGAGCCTATCTCCTCGTAGTCCATATCGGAATAATCAAAGCTGATGTCCAGCGAGGCCGCATTGATGCGGTAATCTGCCGTAAAGCGCTTGAGATAGACCCGGCATATCTGGTCGAGGAGATCCTGCACCGTGATCTTGCCCCAGAGCGACCACGGCAGTTTGAGGCCGATGTGATAGGACGAGCTGATGTAGTAGTCATCCTCCTTCGTCACAAGCTTGCTGTTGGTCGGCGAGATGGAGATGCAGTCCGCAAGCTCACTGGTGGTCAGGTCATCCTGCAGGCCGGTGGCCTGTAAGATAGCCTCAAGATACTCCTGCGTCAAAAATTCCGATTCGCTGAAGCGGGCGCCGTTGGGCGTCTTGCCGGTCACGCTCTCTTCGTAGTTCAGCGACATGGTGGTAGTGGCCGAAAAGCTCTTGACCGTGGTCAGTACGCACATGAACGTCAGCGTACACACGACGCCCACGACGAACAGCCGCCTCACCTGCCGCAGAAAGACTTCGCACAGGAGCCGGATAGAAAGAGTATCGAGGAAACGCTGGAACGATGTAAGCACCGACTCCCGTTCCTCACGGCGGGATCCACGCTTGCTGCGGGAGGACTTCTTTTCTGCCGGAGCGGCCTTTTCTGCGCTTTCGTCCCCTTCCGGCACCGCTGCTCCGGTGGTATTCAGAGCTGCCGCGGAGTCGTCCTGCTCCGCCGGCTGGGGCGCAGCTGCCTCGGGCCGACTGGTCGGCTGAAGGACATTGAGCTTCCGCTTCACAGACTTCGGCGGGGCCGGAGGCGTCAGGACAGGCTCCACCGGCGGGATGGCGGACGGCGGCGCAGCGGGCGCGGTATAGGTATGCTCTTCTTCTGCCACCTCGGGCTGCGGGGCCGGGGCCGCAGTCTCCGGGACGGAGTTCTCCTGCTTTGCCCGGCCAAAGAGCGAGCGCTTCTTCGCGTGCTTTGCGGCATGGCGCGCAGGCGCAGAGCCACGCCCGGATGTCTTTTCCGGGCTGGCCTTGTAGACCCTCTGATTCGGTTCTTTCCGCGCTGATCTCATCCGCAGTTTCCTTTTCGTTCTTTTATAGGTACGTCCTCCGATTGGCCGGAGGGTATATCTCGACTACTTTATAATACCTCAAATCATCTCCGAACACAACTGTTCCGTCATCTTTCACACCCGAACTGCCCGTTTTTCTTTTCCTCCTGCCCGTTTGTGACGGATCCCGCCCCAAAAAGGACAAACAAGAAACCCCCGCCTCCGGGAGTACCGGAGGCGGGGGTTTCGCCGAACTGTGATTTATGAAGAAGGTTTTCGGAAGGACCGCTTATCAGGCAGGCTGTGCCTTGTTGGCGTTCTTCTTGCCCGTCATGAAGCAGTAAGCCATGATGAGTGCGCATCCAGCAATGCCGATAATATCAGACATGGAGCTGGGCAGGATGAAGATGAAGGCCACGACATAGCAGGCGATGCGCTCCCACATCTTCAGGGGACGGAACAGGTAGCCAGCGATGCCGCAGGCCAGCAGATAGGTGGCTGCAATGACGATGAAGTATGCAATGATGATCTCCACCACAGTGCCTTCCAGCAGGATAGCGGGACGATACACGAATGCAAAGGGGACGATGAAAGCGGTGATGGCGAAGGAGAATGCCTTCCAGCCGGTCTTCCATGCGCTTGCACCCGCGATGCCTGCTGCAGTAAAGGATGCCAGACAGACGGGAGGAGTGATCTGAGCCACGACACCGAAGTAGAAGATGAACATATTGGTGACCAGAGCGGAGATGCCCAGACCCTGGATAGCCGATGCGAACAGAGTGACAGCGATCAGGTAAGCGGCCACGGTAGGCAGTGCCATGCCCAGCAGCAGGCAGCCCAGAGCGGCGATGAGCAGTGCGATGAACAGGCTGCCCTCACCAGAGGTACCGATGAGCTTTGCGATCTTGACGGCAACGCCGGAGTTGACCACGATGCCGATCATGATGCCGCAGGCAGCGGTGGGGATCGCAATGTTTGCGGCCTGACGGACGCCGTCCATCAGGGTCTGGAGCAGCTTGCGGGGACTCATGCGGGTCTCAGGAGAGATCGCTGCGATGATGATGGAGAAGATGGTGCAGTAGATCGCGGAACGGGGCAGAGAGTAGCCCATGATGATCATGACGACCAGAACGATGATGGGCAGCAGACGGTACACGCGGGGCAGGATGGGCTTGCCTTCGTAATGTACGCCGGAGTCTTTGCCCAGACCCTTCTTCTTTGCGATCATGTGGACAAGGATGAACACGGCGAGGAAGTAGGCCACAGCGGGCAGGACGGCTGCTGCTGCGATCTGCGCATACTGCACACCGATGATCTCGGCCATGATGAATGCGCCAGCGCCCATGATGGGGGGCATGATCTGGCCGCCGGTGGAAGCAACAGACTCGACTGCTGCCGCCTCTTCGGGGTCATAACCGGTCTTTTTCATCAGGGGGATGGTCAGAACGCCAGTGGTGGAAACATTTGCGATCGCAGAACCAGAAACCATGCCCAGCAGGCCGGAAGAGATGACAGCTGCCTTTGCGGGGCCGCCGACCGTCTTATCGCTGAGCTTCATGCCGCCGTCGATCAGGACACCGCCGCCGCCGCAGTTGGAGAAGAAGGTGCCGAAAACGAGGAAGTAGAACAGGGTGCCCAGAGAAGTGACCAGCGGAGAGCCGAAGATGCCATTCTCGCCGTACATCAGGACTTCCATCAGTTTGGGGAAGCTGATGCCGGAGAAGCGGAACAGGCCGGGGATATACTGGCCGAACCATGCATAAGCAAGGAAGAAGCAGATGACCCAGAACAGGGACATACTGACCACGCGGCGGACGGCCTCCATGACATTGATGACCAGAAGCACCGCCACGATGACCTCGGTGGTGGTCATAACATCAACATTGAAGATGCGGTAGTTGAGCTGTTCTGCGTGGCTCAGGAAGAACCAGCAGATAAAGCAGCTGGACGCGATGAGGAAGATGTCGTAGATCCACCACAGCTTATTGTGGCTCTTGGATTTTTCGACCATCGGATTGTACAGCCACACCACGACCAGTGCAAGGCACATATGGAGCGGCAGCTGGAACCACGGGTCGAGGGGCTTGACCAGCTTGATGTAGAGCTGGAACACCGTCCAGATAACGGTAAGAACTGCCAGCGAATAGAAGCGCCATTTCGGCATATTCTTCAGCAGCTTGGCGATTTTGGTATCTTCGTCCTCTTCGTTTGCCAGAGCCTTGGCCTTGGCGTCGAGAGCCGATACCTTGGTTTCTTTTTCGTTGCTCATATTTCCCTCCGTATTATCCCTTGTGAAAGCAGAGGCCGGACACCGCAAAGCGTCCGGCCTCTGCCTACGGTCAAAGGATAGATCTGATGTCGTGCGGAGCGCCTCCGCCGAAAGCTTTCAAAGCCGGAACTTACTTCATGTAGCCTGCTTCCTTGTAGTACTTCTCAGCACCGGGATGCAGCGGGCAGCCGCCGCGCTTCATCTCTTCCCAAGCGGTCTCAGGCTCCCACGGAGACAGGGAATTGTACTCGGCCACCAGAGCGTCGCGGTTCTCGCTCAGGCTCTTGGTGATGGCGTAGACGACGTCCTCGCTCAGGCTCTCTTTGCAGAAGACGCAGTCGGGAGTGCCGGGCAGCGTCAGCTCCTTATCCTGACCCTTGAAGGAGTTGGCCGGGATGGTGATGAGGTCGAAGCCCTTTTCGCTGACGAACCAGCTGCACAGGTCATCGCCCCACTGCAGGAAGGTGACATCCACGCTGGTAGCGATCTGAGCCATGGTGGAAGAAGCAGAAGAGGTGTGGTCGATGTAGAAGTCGATCTGGCCGTCCGAGATGGCGTCTGCGTTGGCATCGCCGCCCTGGTTGGTGATGGAGCCGCCCCAGCTCTTCAGGTCGTCCTCGGTCACGCCGAAGTACTCGAGCAGCAGGTAAGCGCCCTCAGCATCCATGGAGCCCTTTGCGGAGCAGCCGATGCGCAGGGGCAGCTTCTGCTCGAAGATCTCCTCGATGGTGGAGACATTGTACTTCTGCAGGAATGCGTTGGACACGCAGTTGATGTAGCAGACAGCAGTCAGGCCGCCGATGACCGCTGCATAGCCGCTGGTAGCAGGCTTGCCCAGAGTGCCTTCCTCCATTGCCCACTTTGCAGGAGCACCGTTGATGAAGGCCAGATCGGTGTTGCCGGAAGCAAACAGATAAGGAGCACCCATACCGCCCGGAGAGTCAGGGTTGACGTTGACAGTCTGGAAACCGCCAGCCTTCTCCAGCACCTTGGACATTGCAACGATCATATTGTAAGAGCCAGAACCGACCTTATCGGAGCTGAAGTTCAGAGTCTCTTTGCTCATATCGGGCAGACCGTCCACAGCCTTTGCCTCAACGGAAGGAGCTGCCTCACTGGAAGCTGCGGTGCTGGTGGAGGAAGAGCCGCCGCAGGCTGCCAGAGCACCAGCCGCTGCCATAGTACCAGAAACCTTCAGAAAGCTGCGACGAGAAATCTTTTTCATAATCTTGTTCTCCTTTTCTCTTGGGGTTCTCGTGTAGCGAACCGGACTGTGTACTTCATGCCTTCTTCTGCGGCGTCGCCGTTTTTCACAGTCTTTGTTCGTTTTTGTTGTCTAAATTATATTCAAAATGGCAGACCCTTACAACGGCCAAACCGCCTTGTTTTCGTTTCATTCTGAAACATTTCCATGATATTTCATGAATGTTCTATTAAAACCGTAACATTTTAGAACGCTTTAACGGTCTTGCTCAAATTCACACGTTTCAGGATAGAACTTTTCTTTCAGTCCGTTAAGTTAAAAAACGCCCGCCTTTGCAGCAAAGCTGCAAAAGCGGGCGTGCAAGGAGCTATTGGAAGATTTACGCCTCGCGGCCGGTCATCTTGACGGCATACTTGATGGCGTTGACAAGGCTCAGCTCATTGCCGTTGCCCTTGCCTGCATGGTAGAAGTCGGTGCCGTGGTCCACGCTGGCGCGGATGATGGGCAGGCCCAGCGTGACGTTGACGCCCTCCACAGCCTTCCACTCCTGCTTCTCACGGTCGTAGACGAAGCCCACGGTCTTGAGGGGGATATGGCCCTGATCGTGGTACATGCAGACCACGATGTCGTACCAGCCGCCGATGGCCTGAGAGAAAACGCTGTCCGGCGGGCAGGGACCCACAACACCGGTGATGCCCTCGGCCTTGGCAGCCTCGATGGCCGGGGTGATCTCCTCGATCTCCTCGCGGCCGAACAGGCCGTTCTCGCCGCAGTGGGGGTTCAGGCCGGCCACAGCGATGCGGGGGTTCTCGATGCCCATATCCTTGCAGGCTTTATTGGCGATCTCGATGACTTCCAGCACCCGCTCTTTCTTGACCCGGTCGCAGGCTTCGCGCAGAGACACATGAGTCGAGACGTGGACCACGCGCAGGTCGTGGTGGGCCAGCATCATGGTGTACTTCTTGGTGTGGGTGTAGGTGGCGTAAATTTCGGTATGGCCGTCGAAATGGGTGTAGCCGTCCGACTTCTCGCCGTGATAGTATTCCAGAGCCTTGTTCATGGCTTCCTTGTTCAGGGCGTTGGTGCAGGTAGCATCCACCTCACCGGCCATGGCCAGCTCGATGACCTTCTTGACGCACTGGAAAGCGGCGTTGCCGCCCTCCACGCTCACCTTTGCCATCTCGAACTTGTTGATGTCCTCGATGAGGTCGAGGTGCAGCACGTCGATGGTTCCGGGGGTGAACAGGGCATCCGACACCTTGTCGCAGCGGTGGATGACGATGTCCTCCCGGCCAACGAACTTTCTGGCCTGCTCGAACACCTTCACGTCGCCCACAACGATGGGGCGGCAGTAGGTATACTGCTCCGGGTCTGCCAGAGCCTTGATGGTGATCTCCGGGCCGGAACCGGCGGGATCGCCCATCGTAATGCCAACGATAGGTTTATTCATAGCAGTGCTCTCCTTGCTCTTCTCAGTTCAGGCCCTTGGCAGCGTTCTCAGCCAGGACCTTCTTGATAGCTTCCAGACCCTCTTCGGGGACGTAGTTGAAGGGCGCGCGGCACTTGCCGACGTTGTGGCCCTGCAGGGCGACAGCAGTCTTGATGATGGTGTTGGGGTTGCCGTACTTGAAGGTCTGCTGCAGGATGGCGATCGCGTCCTGAGCGGCCTGTGCGCCCTCGAGGTCGCCAGCCTTGAAGCAGTCGTAGATCTTTGCAACCGTGGCAGGCCAGATGTTGGCGCGGCCTGCGATGCCGCCTGCGCCGCCCTCTTTCAGGCAGGTCAGGATCGCGCCGTCGTTGCCGGCGAGGATGGCCACATCCTTGTCCAGCTCACGGGTCAGGCGGATGTAAGCTTTCAGGTTCTCGATGTCGCCGCTGGAATCCTTTGCGCCGACGATGACGTCCACGTCACGGCAGAGGGCCTGCACGGTCTCGGGCAGGAGCTTGTTGCCGGTGCGGGGCGGGATGTTGTAGAGGATGATGGGGATGTTGACCTGCTTTGCCACGGCCACATAGTGGTCGTACAGCTCTTTCTGGGAGGCCAGTGCGAAGCTGGGGGTGATGATGGACAGGGCATCTGCGCCCATCTCCTCGGCGCGCTTGCTCATGCGGATGGTCTCAGCGGTGGTGATGCAGCCGGTGCCTGCGTAAACGGGGACGCGGCCCTTGACCTGGTCGATGACGGTAGCCAGGATCTCTTCCTTCTCCTTAAAAGAGAGGGCGTAAGCCTCGCCGTTGGTGCCCAGAGGGAACATGCCGTGGACGCCGCCTGCCAGCAGGCGCTCGACCTGCTGACGCAGAGCCTGATGATTGACCGTCTGCTCAGGGTCATTGTTCATGGGGGTGATTACGGGAGGGATGATGCCTTTGATGTCGCTGGTCTTCATAACGTGTTCTCCTTTTCTATTACATGATCTCCTGATACAGCTTGCGGGCGTCGTCAGCGGTGACGGGGCGCATATTATTCACCAACAGACGCTGCACCTGCATACCGGACTCGACCAGACCCTCGAGGTCCTCAGCGGGGACGCCGAACTCCTTCAGGCTGGTAGGGATGTCCAGATGCTTGACGATCGCTTCGAGGCGGGCGATCATCCATGCAGCCTTCTCCTCCACGGTGGTGCAGGTCTTGTTCTCGTGGCAGCAGCGGTCATAAGCCACAGCCAGACGCTCTTTGACAGCCGGATGCTCGCTGTTGAAGCGCATGACAGGAGCCAGCAGGATGGCGTTGGAGACGCCGTGTGCGATGTGGTACTTGCCGCCCAGAGGATAGCTCAGAGCGTGGACTGCGGTGGTGCCGGAAGCGGTGATGGCCAGACCGCCGTAGTAAGCTGCGATCTGCATCCGGTTCTTCTCGGCCATGGCATCGGGGTCATCGCAGGCTTTCTCAATGTTGTTCAGGATGAGGTCGAGGCCCTCCAGAGCGTACAGGTCGCTGAAGGGGTTGGCCTTGTTGCCGGTGAAGCACTCGATGCAGTGTGCCAGAGCATCAACGCCGGTAGCAGCTGCGATCTTGCGGGGCAGGTTCTTGATCATACGGGCGTCGAGGATGACGTAGTCCGCGATCATGTTCTCGTTGACGATGCCGACCTTCAGCTCCTTCTCGGGGACAGCGACGATGGCGTTGGGAGTGACCTCAGCGCCGGTGCCGGCGGTGGTGGGGATGAGGACGATGGGGACGCACTTCTGAGCCATACCGGGGTTGTCCAGCAGCTCCTTGACGCCGTAGTCATCGGTCACCAGCACGCTTGCCAGCTTGGCTGCGTCCATGACGGAGCCGCCGCCGCAGGCCACGATGAGGTCGGCGCCGGAAGTCTTGAACTCATCCACCAGCTTCTGGACAGCCATGTAGCTGGGTTCGGGGGGCAGCTCGTCCAGAACATAATACTCTGCGCCGGAAGCCTTCACAGCCTCCTCGGGCAGGGCGAACAGGCCAGCGCCCTCAATGCCCTTGTCGGTGAACATTGCCACCTTCTTTGCACCACGGGCCTTGATGATGGCGGTGATGTTGTCCATTGCGTTCTCGCCGCCGTAAACTGCGTGCGGCATCTTCAGATTGTACTGGGTCAGCATAACAAATTTCCTCCTTCAAAAAATCAGCGGGTCTGGGCGGCGGTGGGGTTGTACAACCCCACCGTCTCGCGCTTCGCGCCCATGACATCTTCTTCACGGAAGCGGATGTATTTGATGCCCTGACGGGTGCGGGCCGCGTAGGTCAAGTGCATGGCACCATCGCGGCTCTGCATCAGGTAGGGATACTCGTACTGCTTATTATTGGTCTTATTCTCGTCCCCCATGAAGCCCTCGCCGCGCTCCATCCAGCGGATCATCGGGAAGGTCTTGCCGCCGTCCTCAGAGAGGGCCACAGCCACCGGGCAGCGCAGGCCGGGCCATGCAGCTTTGCCCGGCTGAGGGGTCGGGGTGCAGGTGGGGTTGTAGGCGATTGCAATGCGGCCGCTCTGCAGTTTAAGGGCGCTGATGCTGGAATTGTTGTTGGGCAGCGGAGTAGCCACCGGCTCGCTCCACGTCTCGCCCCAGTCGAAGGACTCGCTACGGTGGATGCGGTAGGCCTCGCGGTTGCGCATGAAAGCCACCAGATGGCCCGGCTCAAGCTCTACGACGTTGGCATGGACATGACCATTGCTCTTCGGCATCATGACCATATGCCAGGTCTTGCCCTCGTCGTCCGAAATGCGGAAAGCAGTGGGGTCGCCGGACAGGCCCTCAGCCGAGTCGGTGCAGAGCCAGTTGGCGAAGATCCAGCGGCCATTGCTCAACACCTGAATGGGCTGGCGGCAGAAGGTGCCCTCCTCGGGGAAGATCGTCTCATAGAGTCCCCACGTTTTGCCGCCGTCGGTGCTTTTCTGGCAGCGGACGACCGCTGTGTACTGCATATTGTCCTTGCCAGCCTGTCGGTCGAGCTGTGCAGTATACATGGCCCACACCGCGTTGTCCGGGCCGTAAAACAGCGAGGGGTTCTGCTCGCTGCGGGTGGGGTCGCCAGAGATGTCCACCGGCGGCAGCCACTGGGCACCATCCTTGGGCAGGACAGAGCAGATGATGCGGATGTCTGCGCTGCCCTCATAAGTACCGGCGAACCAGCAGCACAGCAGCGTGCCGTCGGGCAGCTCTACCATGGCAGGTGCATGGGCGGTGGGATAGCCGCCGGTGGGCAGCAGGGCTTCCAGCGTACCCATCTCTTCGTTTTCGTAGATTGTGCCGTCCCAAGTCAGGCCGGGAAGTTTTTTATATGTCATAGTGTCCTCCAAAAAATCAATCGTTCTATCGCAGTTTTCAAAAGCAATGCCTTTCAAACCGGCATATTTGCGATATGCAGTTTGCGGATGTTGCTTGTGCATTAAAAACGCAAACTGCTATAAATTTACTCTGCTGCAATGCGGTCTGCAAGGTCGAGCAGCAGTTTCTCGTGGCCGAAGCCGCCCGACTTGGTGATAACGTAGCGGGTGCAGCCGCGGTAGGTGAAGCGGGCCAGCACGACGCCCTTTTCCATCTCGCACACCGGCTCAAGCTCCTTGATGCCCACGCAGTTCATGCACTGTAACAGCGTGTCGCCGCCGGTGAGCAGCAGGGTCCCAAGCGCGGGGCTGGTGAACAGTTTGCCCAGCATATGGCCGATGCTGCTGGCAATGCCGACCCGCATGCCCTCGAGGTCGAGGCCCCGGGCGGCGGCGTAATCCGCCGTGGGCTGGTTGCCGCCCTTGTCGTTGGTCTCGATGATGCAGCGGGGGTTCGCGGCCAGCATCTCGTTGATGCCCTGCAGGGCCTCTTTGCCGTTCTCACTCTCCCAGTAGCCGGGGTCGAGCTTCTGGCGGGGGGTCAGGCGCAGGCGGGAGAAGCCGTTCTGTTCGGCCACATCCAGCTGGCGCAGGGTGATGGAGTTGACGCTTCCGCAGACCACCAGCAGACGGGGGTCCAGCTTCGGCATGGTGACCGTCCTGCGCTCGGTCATCTTCATCAGGTCGGGCAGCAGCGCTGCAAAGCCGGCACAGCCTGCCATCAGGCGGGGCTTGCCATTCCGGAACAGGGCGCGGCCTGTGGAAGCGAGGTCGTCGAGGCTCCCGGCGTCAAAGACCAGGATGCCCTCCTGCTCCGGCACAGCCTCACCCTCTTTCAGGGTCGGGAAGCTGTGGGCTGGCACATCGGTCTGCTCCCCGATGAGCTCCGTCACCCTGGCGTGGCGCACCGGCTCGAAGGGGTCGATGCCGAAGGGGCTCTCGGTCACAGGCACGCCGCTGATATAATGTACTCCGTCCCGGGTCACACGGTCGATCTGGGGGAAGGCCGGCAGAAACGGCAGCTGGCGCTCCCCGCTGGTTTTGAGCAGGGCCGAAAGCTCTGCGCCGATGTTTCCGCGCAGAGCAGAGTCTGTCTTTTTATAGATGCTGAAAACGCCCGCACTCATCGCATCCCGGGTCAGTTTTGCAATGACGGCATAGGCCTCTGCAGCGGGCAGATGGCGTGTCTCGGTGTCCACCACCAGCACAGCGGCGTCACTGGCTGCAAGATCCACCTGCTCTCCGACCACGACGCGGGTGGGGATGCCGCAGGCGGCGAACTGGACGCCCGTGTCCAGCGCACCTGTAAAGTCATCTGCAAGGATCAGCAGAAGCAGCATAGGTTGCTCCTCCTCTCATGATTTATTCTCGTGATACCATTATGCCTTATTTTGACACGGCGTGCATGGAAACGAGCTGTCTTTTCCGTTTTAATTTGAAACATCAATTAAGTTTTTTGGTTATAAAGTCTCGAATCGTTTCAAATCAGAACAGTCTTTGTTTGATTTTCGGGAGTTTGTTTGCTAGAATAGTAGCAAATATGAACGGAGGTGTCTGTTGTGATAGAGACTCACACCCGTATTCTGGGCATCGCCCCCTACGACGGAATGCGCACCGCGATGGAGCAGGCGGCGCAGGCTTATCCCAATGTTGAAATGGACATTTACACCGGCGACCTGGAAGACGGGCAGGCCATCGTGCAGCAGATGCCCCCCAACTCCTACGACTGCATCATCTCCCGCGGCGGCACCGCCGCCCTCATCCGGCAGGTGACCGACCTGCCGGTGGTGGACATCCACATCTCGGTGTACGACGTGCTGCGCACCATGAAGCTGGCCGAGAATTATTCCAGCCTCTACGCCATCGTGGGCTTCCCCTCCATCACCGAGCCGGCTCACACCCTGTGCAGCCTGCTGGACTTCAACCTCGATATCCTCACCGTGAACAACGCTGCTGAGGTGCGCCACACCCTGGAGCGCCTGCAGCAGGGCGGCTACCGGATGGTGGTCTGTGACATGGTCACCCACACCATCGCCCGGGAGATGGGCTTCGACGCCTTCCTCATCACCTCCGGCGTCGAAAGCCTCCACGCCGCCATCGACCAGGCCGTGAACATCAGCTCCTGGTTCGGCCAGCTGCGGCAGGAGAACCTCTTCCTCCGCAGCATCACTCAGGGCCAGAATGGCCGCGTCATCGTCATGGAGTCCAACGGCGACCTCTTCTACAGCAGCATCTCCGAGGTCCCGGCGGAGCTGAGCAGCGTCCTTCAGTCCCACATCCGGGAGATCCCGGCCAGCGGCAACCTCCGCTTTTACTACACCGATCGGGACCAGCTCTACAGCATCACCGCCCAGCAGCTGCTGATGAACAACATCCAGCGGTGTCTGTTCTACTGTGTTCCGGCCCGCATCCCGCTCCATTCCAGCCGTCCCGGTCTGCGCACCCTGAACAAGGGCGAGTGCGAATACCTTTTCGCCAACAGCTTCTACAGCCTCAGCGGCGCGATGGGTACCCAGGCGGCCGAGATACGCTCCCTCGCCCTGCTGCGCCAGCCGGTATTCATCTACGGCGAGCCCGGCACCGGCAAAGAGCAGATCGCACGCTACCTCTATCTGCACAGCTCCCTTGCAAACCACCCCTTCATCGTGGTGAACTGTGCGCTGCTGAATGAGAAGACCTGGGATTTCCTGCTCAACCACTACAACTCCCCTCTCAGCGCCACCGGAAACACCATCTACTTCCAGAATTTCGAGTCCATCCCGCCCCAGTGGAGCTCAGAGCTTCTTGCCGCCATTGAAGAAACCGGTCTTGCCCGCCGGGTGCGGCTCATCTTCTCCTGCTCCATCGTCGAGGGGGAGCCGGTGCCGGAGGTGCTGCGGCATTTCAGTGAGCGGCTGGGCTCACTGGCCCTTCCCCTGCCCTCCCTGCGCAGCCGCTCCGACGAGATCCCGTCTCTGTCCAGCCTCTACCTCAACAGCCTGAACCTCGAGCTGGGCAAGCAGCTCTCGGGTTTCGAGCCCCGGGCCATCGAGATGCTCCGCCAGTACCCCTGGCCCAACAATTACACCCAGTTCAAGAACGTCCTGCGCGCCCTCGCCGCCCTGTCGGACGGCCCCTACATCCGGGCCGGAACGGTGGCCGATATGCTCTCCAAAGAGCGGACCCTGCGGGCCATGCCGCAGCCGGCTTCTGCCCGCAAGCCCAGTGAGCAGACCCTCGAAGAGGTCATCCGTGATGTCGTCCAGCAGACCGTCGCCGCCCACGGCGGCAACCGCGCCGCCGCTGCCCGTCAGCTGGGCATCAGCCGCACGACCCTCTGGCGCTATATGGAAAAAATCGAGCAGAAACAACAGACTGTAGAAAAAGAGTCCTGAAAAGCACAAAAAAGCTCCGGCTTTCGTACGAAAGCCGGAGCTTTTTCTTGTGTTTTTACACGCCCGAATAGGCGGAGAAGCCGCCATCGATGGGCAGGCAGATGCCGGT
>OOCL01000726.1_pt1 | contig 23380 bp, 16 predicted proteins | sample 1671211 | NCBI WGS metagenome assembly OOCL01 (sample SAMN06348133, study PRJEB24527) | human gut metagenome | biome: human gut; feature: ankylosing spondylitis patient; material: feces | host: Homo sapiens | place: China | collected 2015-10 | reverse complement strand
CGGTCAGGGTCATACCGTTCCAGATGCAGTCGATGCTCTTGGCATCCAGCTCCACGACCTTGGTATCCCAGTTGATCTCCACAAATTCCGGTTCCACACCCAGCTTTTCGCAGACAGCAGTGGCCAGCTCGGTATCAAAACCGGTGAAGTTGCCATCCGCATCGGTGTAGTTCATGGGTTCGTAAACGGTGTAGCCGATGACCAGCTTTCCCTTGCCCTTGATGTAATCCAGGTCGCTGCCTGCGGTCTGGGAAACGGCAGCACTGCCGGAAGCAGAAGCAGAGGCAGATGCGGCAGTGGAAGTGGAAGCGGCAGCGCCGCAGGCGGCAAGGCTCAGTGCCATGGCACCGGCCAGGAATGCAGATACAAGACGTTTCATATACGGTTCCTCCCTCAGTGGCAAGCAGCCTTGTTTTATTGCTTTACCATGCTAAATCGCTAAACTGTGGTTATAGAATAGCGCGTTTTCTGCCGTTTGGCAAGGGGGAAAACTGATTTTTCGCAGTTTGCTCAAATCTTTACCGCTTTACCACGGCAAAGCGGTCATTTTGACAAAACAAAAACGCCGCGTCGGCAGCTGCCAAACGCGGCGAGATGTTTCTCTCTGAAAATTCAGCGGAATGCCCCCTATCCGGGAGAGCCGGTGCGCGATTGCGAGACCGAAAAGGGCTTCCCCCTCAGCCCAGGGCATCCAGCGCCGCCTTTTGCAGGTCGGTGATGTCAATGGTACACAGAGCCTTCAGGTCGGCATCGCCGCCGGAAAGCCCGGCGATCTCGGTGCGGGTCTTGCCCTTGAGGGCATCACAGAAGCCTTCGCTGTGCTCATACCACTCCTTGCCCAGCGCCGATGCGCCGCGCATCCCGTAGTCCTCGCCCAGCTCCAGCTTGGTCTTGACGAGGTCCGGGGCTGTCACACCGCCGTCTGACACCACTGTCAGGGCCGGCTCGGCCATATCCGCAATGGCGCTGGTCACGCGGCGGTCTGTATCGGTGGTCAGTGCCACGATGCTCACATCCACCTGCGCATTCACATCCTTGTCATCGGTGGCGGTGATGTCCGAAGTCCCGTTCACCGCTTCGATGCCCAGCGCGGCCCTGTCGCCCTTGGCGGCACCCAATGCCCTGGCATTGGCACAGGCCCGGGTCACGGCATCCCGGTAACGGTCCACAGCAATGGTACACCCGCTCAGCAGGTCGGCATCCGTGGCCTTGCCATCCTCATCCATCTTGAGCATGGACACCTGTTCCGGGGTCATGCCGATCAGGTAACTGGCAAAAGCATCCACCTGTTCCGCCCAGCCCTTTTTCAGAGAGGACACTGCCGCCAGCGGGTAATCGTCCCCCTTCTGCCGCTTGGTGCGCCAGTCGGTGGGCAGGGTCACATGGCCGGTGCTGTCCGCCGAAACAGACACTTCCAGCTCGTCCAGCAGAACACTCTCCAGTTTGCCCTCGCCATCCAGCAGGACAGCGGCCGCTGCCAGCTCAATTTTCCCTGCCCTGTCCTGATCGGTGGCCTCTGTTACCACACCCAGACCGGTTTTCCATGCCGCTGTCTGGGTCTGTGCGGAGGATGTGCCGCTGCTTCCGCTCATGCTGCCGGAGCTGCCCGACCCGGCGTTCGTTTTGCCGCAGGCGGTCAGCAGCAGCGCCGCCGCCATGGCACAGCTCCAAAGAGCCCGATGGTTCTGATTCATAGATACGCTCCCTTTCCACACGGCCCGTTGGGCCTTTGCCCCATAGTATGTCCAGAAGAGCGTAAGATTACGCAGCCGACGGGAGTTTTCCAAAGCAAGTGTCCGCTGGGGTGGGACCCTGTTGCCGCAGGCAATAGGGCGGGCGATGGAATGGCCCGTTTCACTTGCGTGGAAAAGCTCCCCGCGTGCTGCGCGCAGCCGCTTACATCAACGGACTCAGCAGCCGCAGCACGCTGTCCAGTGCTGTGCCCGGCAGATTGGTGCGGCAGTCGGAGCGCATGATCTCCCGGCACTGCGGCAGGGTGCGCTCCACATCCTTCCGCAGTGCGGCGATCTGGCTGTTATGGAAGAGCAGTGTTCCGCACTCAAAATGGAGAAACAGGCTCCGGTAATCCATATTGATGCTGCCCACCACGGCGACACGGTCATCGCTGACATAGCACTTGGCGTGGAGGAAACCGGGCGTGAATTCATAAATGCGCACGCCCGCCCTGAGCAGGGGCAGATAGTAGGAGCGGCTGAGCCGGAACACCAGCTTCTTGTCCGGGATCCCGGGCAGGATGAGCCGCACGTCCACCCCGCGCTTGGCCGCATTTTTCAGAGCATCCAGCATCTCCTCGCCCACGGCCAGGTAGGGCGTATAGATATAAACATATCTCTGGGCCTGAGAGAGGATGTCCAGATAGACCGTCTCGGCCAGCGGTTCCTCATCCAGCGGGCTGTCCGCGTAGGGCTGTACCACGCCATCCTGCACTGCAGGCAGGCGAGTGGGCGCAAAGGCGGTGTAATCGGTCTCCTGCGGGCGGAAGGCGTTCCATGCATTGAGGAACATCACGGTAAAGTTCCAGACAGCGGCACCCTCCAAACGGATGGCCGCATCCTTCCAGTAACCAAAGCGCTGCTCAGCATTGATATACTCATCCGCCAGATTCACGCCGCCGGTGTAGGCCACATTGCCATCAACCACCACGATCTTGCGGTGGTCGCGGTGGTTCATCACCAGCGAGACCAGCGGCACCACCGGGTTGAAAGGGATGCAGCGGATATGCGCCTTCTCCATGCGGATGACAAAATCACTGGGCAGGCCCAGCAGGCTGCCAAAATCATCGTAGATCAGCCGCACATCCACGCCCTGGGCGGCCTTGCAGCGGAGGATCTGCTCCACACCGTCCCACATTTTGCCGGAACGGAGGATAAAAAATTCCAGAAAGATAAATTTTTCCGCCTTGTCCAGATCCGCCAGCAGCTGGGGATACATCTCCTCCCCGCAGGAAAAGTAGTGAGCAGCGGTATCCCTCCAGGCCGGATACGGCCCGAACTTTGCCACGTAGCGGCTCAGGTTCCGGCTGGAGATATCCAGCGCATCGGTCTGGCCCTCGGGCTGGGCAAGCTCGGTCTGATGGGCCTGTTCCACCTTCTGCATCCGCTCCCGCAGATACTTGGCGGGGGCCTTGTTGCCAAAAGCCAGATAAAGCGCGCCGCCCAGCAGGGGCAGAAGACCGATCAGAACGAGCCAGCCGATCTTATAAGCACTGTTTTCATCCTTGCGCACCAGATACAGCACGATCATGATGCTCAGCGCCTTCAGGGCACCGTTCAGCCAGACCCGCCCCGCCGTGAAGGACCAGAACGCCCAGAGCAGCCAGAGCACCTGTAGAGCCACCAGCACCACTGTGATCGTGACACGGTTGAAGATGCGGTTGAAAAACTTGACGATAGGCAATCTGAACATGCGGTATCCCTCCCCTGCCGCCCACGGCGATTTTTGATGCTGTTAGTATAGCGCAGAGCGGAAGATTTTGCAAACAAAAAAGCGCCCACAACGGCTTTCCCCGCTATGAGCGCCTATTCAATCGTGGGCAGAATTTTTCCGAGGGCCGTTCGCTTATGCTTCCGCGTCCTCATAACCAACCAGCAGGCCGCCCAGCTCTGCATAATAGCTGCACAGACCGCCGCATTCGCTGATGTCCACCTTTGCTCCATCAAACACAGCCTTTACCATGTGCTTCAGGCGCTCGGCGGCGGCGGGATTGCCGCAGTGAGAGATATGGAGCCTGCCGTTGGTGTAGCCGTGCTCCTTGAGTTCCAGCACGATGCGCTCCAGCGCACCATGCTCACCACGGGTCTTGCAGAGAACATCCAGCTCCCCGGCCTCACTTGCCTGTCCGATGACCCGGATGCCCAGCATCCGCGCCACAGCGGCAACGGCAGGCTTCACGCGGCCATTGCGGGCCAGATTGGCCAACGATTCCAGCGAGAAGAGCAGATGGGTGTGCTTGTGGTAGCGAAGCATCTCTTCACAGACCTCGTCAAACTCCTTGCCCTCAGCCAGCAGATCCCGCAGATGCTCGGCCAGCAGGCGCTGCTCCGGGCCGGTGGAAAGGCTGTCCAGCACGAACACCCGCTTGCCGGGGTTCTCCTGCTGGTATTCCTCGGCGGCCAGCTGGGCGGCATTGTAGCTGCCGGACAGGGTGCCCGTGATGGTAATGGCATATACCTCGTCGGCTCCCTCGTAGGCGGCCAGCCAGTCGCTGACGTTGGGGCAGGAGGTCGAGGTCTTGCCCTTATAGGTGCGCAGGGTCTGGGCCATGCCCACGGCATCCATCGTGCCGTTGTCCAGATATTCGGCATCGTCGGTGATGATCTTCAGGGGAACGCATTCAAAATCCACGCCCTGCAAGGTGTACAGGCTGGCGGAGGAATCCACAACAATCTTGGTGTTCATAAGCATTTATCTCCATTCCGGCGGCAAAGGATGCCGCAGTTGTTCCTGTTGTTTGAATCACTATATCAGTTTTTCAAAAACCTGTCAACTGTTTTCTTGAATTATTTCAAAAGTTTTTAATTTCCTGTTGACCGCATTTCCAAAACATGGTATACTGTCCGCATGAAATTAGAATCAAACCGCCGCGTTGCGGCCTGCGCCGCAGGGTTTGCCCTGCCCCGGTATGCAGAACTCCCCACCGTAGGGCTTTATCTGGATCAGAGTGTACAGTTTGTCAACGGGTGTTTCCGCACATTTCAGGGGGTGGAGCTCACCGCTTCCATGGTGAGCAACTACGTTAAGAAAGGGATCATCAGCCACCCCATCAAAAAGAAGTATACCCGGGATCAGCTGGCCTGCCTGATCTACATCGTGGTTTCTAAAAATGTCCTGTCCATGGAAAACATCGACAGTCTGTTCAAGATGCAGCGGGCGCATTATACCTCCGCGCAGGCGTATGATACCTTTTGCGATGAGCTGGAGAATTACCTGCCCTATGTGTTCGGCCTGACCAAAAGCTTTTCCGAGCTGGAGCCGGATGTGGATGATGCACGCAAGCTCCTGCGCAGCACCATCATCTCGGCTGTGAACAAGATCTATCTGGACTGCGTTTTCACCGACCTGCGGCAGGAGCAGGCCCTCTGGCCCGATATCCTGCCGGATCTGGCATAACAACAAAAATGGCCCTCTCCGTCATGCTTTGCAAAGCAATGATGGAGAGGGCCATTTTTTCTTAAAATGTAAGTGCAGGGCTGATTTCATTGCGGCGCTGGGCCTGCACGATGCAGTCCTTTTCCGGCACGACACCTGCCGCACCCAGGGTGTTGAACATGGTCTGCAAAGCAAGCGCCGGGGTGTTGTTCTCCTGTGAGAGATGGCAGAGGGCAAACTTTTTGCATCCCTCCTGGATCAGCTCCAACAGCTTTGCCGAGCACTCATCGTTGGAGAGGTGGCCCCGGTTGGACTCGATGCGGGAGCGCAGGTAGTAGGGATACCGCCCGCTGCGGAGCATGTGGAGGTCGTAGTTGCTTTCCAATGCCACCAGGTCACAGCCGCTCAGGGCCTGATGCACCGGCGGGGTCAGGACTCCCAGGTCGGTGGCAATGGTCATGGTCTTGTTGTCCGGGGTGCGGATGCGGTAGCCCACGCAGGGCACGTCGTGGCTGGTGGGGAACATCGTCACGCCGAAATCTCCCACATCCTCTTCCCCGCCGGACAGGGTGCGCAACTCACAGCTGGCGGGCACGATACCGTTTGCATCCAGGAAATCCAGCGTATCGTCTGCACCGTATACCGGCAGCGGATTCTTTTTGAGGAAGGTGGCCAGCCCCTTGACGTGGTCAGAGTGCTCATGGGTGACTAGAATGCCCGCACAATCGCTGATGTTCAGGCCCAGCTCCTTGAGTGCCGCCGAGGTGGTGCGCACGCCCTTTCCCATATCGATGATGATGTACTTTTCCCCCGTGCGCACCACGCTGCAGTTGCCGGAGGAACCAGAGTATAACGAGATGAATTCAGACATTTCAAACCTCAAGAAACGAACCTCTCCGTCATGGCTTCACAAAAACTCCCTGTCAGGGGAACTTTTGTGAAGCAGACTGAGAGGTTCTGAATGATCACATTGCCGATTCCAGTGCAGCGGGCATCCGCTCCACCTTGCTGATCTCAGCGCCCAGGCCGCGCAGCTTTTCCACGATGTTCTCGTAGCCGCGCTCAATGTGGCCGATCTCCTCGATCTCACTGGTGCCGTCTGCCATCAGGGCAGCAACGACCATGGCCGCACCGGCACGCAGGTCAGAAGCACGCAGGGGGGCAGGGTTCAGCTTGTCCACACCCTCAAACACGGCCACCTGACCGTCCACCTGCACCACTGCGCCCATCTTGCGCAGCTCGTCCACATAGCGGAAGCGGTTATCCCACACGCTCTCGGTGATGGTGGAGGTACCCTTTGCCACGCTGAGCAGCACACCCATCAGGGGCTGCATATCGGTGGGGAAGCCCGGGTGGGGCATGGTGTTGATCTTCAGCGGCAGGATATCGCCCTTGCGGGAGACGCGGACGGAATCATCGAATTCCTCCACATCCACACCGGCACGGCGGAGCTTTGCCGTGATGGGTTCCAGATGCTTGGGGGTGACATTTTTGATCAGAACGTCGCCGCCGGTGGCAGCAGCGGCAACCATGTAGCTGCCCGCCTCGATCTGGTCAGGGATGATGCTGTAAGTGCAGCCGTGCATCTTTTCCACGCCGCGCACCTTGATCACATCGGTGCCGGCACCGCGCACATCCGCGCCGCACATATTCAAAAAGTTTGCCAGATCAACAACATGGGGCTCCTTGGCGCAGTTTTCCAGAATGGTCTGGCCCTGTGCCATCACAGCGGAGAGCATACCGTTCATGGTAGCGCCCACGCTGACTTTATCAAAGAAGATATGGGCACCGTTCAGCTCCTTGGAGCGAACGGTGATCATGCCATAGTCCACGCTGTCCTCTGCGCCCAGCGCGCTGAACACCTTGAGGTGCTGGTCGATGGGACGGGGGCCCAGATTGCAGCCGCCGGGCATGGCCACCTGTGCCTTGCCAAAGCGGGAGAGCAGTGCACCCAGGAAGTAGTAGCTGGCACGCATCTGGCGGGACAGATCGTCCGGGACGTTGGTGCAGTTCAGGTGGGTGGTGTCGATCTCGTAGGTATTGCGGTTCAGCATCTTGATGCCGGCACCCAGGGTGCTCAGGATCTTCAGACTGACTGCCACATCACTGATGTCCGGCAGATTTTCGATCACACAGACATCTGCCGCCAGAATGGTGGCAGGCAGAATGCCCACAGCCGCATTTTTTGCACCGGAAATGGTGACTTCGCCATGCAGGGGCTTGCCGCCCGTAATAACAAACTTTTCCAATTTTATAATCTCCTTGTCGCAGGCCCGCCAGCGGCAGGGCCACTCAGGGTTCTTACTTGATCTCTCCGCGCACCGCTGGGTACACACCCTCACGATACAGCTATCTTATTATACACAACTTCGGGCAAAAAGCAAAGCCCCCTTTTCCCCTGCCGGATTATTTTCTGTTTTGCCCAGAATCTGCGGAAATATTCGATATTTTTGTTTCTTATTTCAAAAATTTTACAATCAGCGCCCCTTACCAGACGCAATCCTCGCTGCAGGTCTCCTTGATCCAGCCCAGCTGATAGGCCTTGACCAGCTGTTTCAGGTCATGCACCCGCTCCCGAAGGATCTCGCCCTCGTCCGTCTCTTCCACCAGAATGCGGTGGTTCTCCGTTTCCAGAATGTTCTTCTGCGACACGATGTCGATGTTTTCGTTCACGGCCTTTTCGGCACTGACAAAGGGCTGATGGGTCCGCAGGGACATGGTGCGGCTGGAGTACACCAGCGTATACCCTGCAATGCCGGTCTTTTCATGGTAGGCGCGGCAGAACCCGCCGTCAATAACGACCAGACGGCCCCCGCCCTTGATGGGGCTCTCGCCGCTCTTCTCCCGCACCGGCACATGGCCGTTGACGATGTGGCTGGTGCCGGGCAGACCGAATTCCGCCAGGATGCGGCGGCAGGCGGCCTCTTCATTGTACCATGTATAATAGGGGTCCTTGACTTCCTCGTGGGTTGTGGGGTCGGCAATATACAGCCGCTCAAAGGTGGTCATGGCGCTGCGGCCGAACAACGGCGACAGCTTGCCGCACCACAGATACCACAAAAAGTCCTGACCGCTCCGCCGGGCAGCGCTTCCCTCGGGAGCAAAGTAGCCGCAGCGTGCCCGCTCGTCACAGTAGTCCATCAAGCCGCGGCCCGAGTAGTTGTGTCCCTCGAACCGCTCCACGGCAAAGCTGCCGTTTTTGGTCATGGGCACCACGCCGTGGTAGAGCAGGTTGCCGTTCTCGATGTGGTAAACGCTGCCCTTGGCGTACAAAAATTCCACATGCTGCTGCAAGCGCTCGCTCTGCCGGAAGGATTCCACCAGCTTGCGGAGCACCAGCCGCTCATCATCATTCAGGGCGGCGGGGTCTGCCGGGTCCACGGTGGGGAAGTTGGTGTCCCGCAGGGGGTATGCCTGCCCGTTCAGGGTCACTGTTCCCTTTTTCCAATCGATGTGCCGCAGGAAATCCCGACCCTGCATCTTGAAATCCGGGTTGCGGTCGATGACCTTGCACTCCATCTTGAGCATCAGAATGGTCACGGCCTTGTGCATCACGGCACAGCGGTGGAGCATGCCCTCGGTGTAAGGGCCGCGCGCCGCGTCGGTGTGGGGCATCCAGAGGGTCAGGTCGTCATTTCCGTAGAACTGCTCGGCCATCCGCTGCAGGTGCCGCAGGTTGATGCCGTAGCAGTCCTCAAGCATGGCATGATTGTGGTAGGCCAGTGTCGTTTTGAGCACAGTGCAGACGCAGATGGGGCTTCCGGCGGCGGCACCCATCCAGACCACGTCATGGTTGCCCCACTGAATATCCACATGGTGGTGGCGCATGAGCTGGTCCAGTATGATATCAGGCCGGGGGCCGCGGTCAAACAGGTCCCCCACGATGTGCAGCTTGTCCACAGCCAGCCGCTTGATGAGCTCACACAGCCGGACGATGAACCGGTCGGCGCGGCCATTTTCGATGATGCTGCCCACGATCTGCCCATAATAAAGGTCCTTGTCGTGGTCCTCAAAGTGGGCATGGAGCAGCTCATCCAGAATATACCCGCAGCTGGACGGCAGGCAGGAGCGCACATGCTGCCGGGTATGCTTGGAGGACACCAACCGGCAGATATCAATGAGCTGAAGCAGGGTCTCTGTGTACCAGTGGTCAAGCGCTTCCTCATCCGTGCACTCGCCTTTGAGCCGGGGCAGCTTCTCGCTGGGGTAATAGATGAGCGTTGCCAGCTCTGCACGGGTCTGCTCCGGCACACTCTCCCCCAGCACGATATCCACCTTTTCCCGGATGACACCCGAAGCCGAGTTCAGGATGTGGACAAAGGCCTCGTTTTCACCGTGCAGGTCGCTCATAAAATGTTCGGTGCCCTTGGGCAGCTTGAGCAGGGCCTGGGTGCTGATGATCTCACTGGCGGCGGCCGCCTGCGAGGGGTAATCCCGTGCCAGCAGGGAGAGATATTTCAAATGATCCCGGATCTCCTCGTTTTCGGTGCGCATGACATCCTCCGTCTGATATGTAGTATTTTTGCATGATATATAATATTCTATCATAGTATACCACATTCCATGTCATAAATGGTATAATAAACAAGAGTAATTCTGTCAAATCTTTTGCAAAGGACTTGGATATTATGCCCAAAACCATTTCTGTTGCCGTGCCGGAAGCCTGCACTCTCTGCCCCCGGCAGTGCAAAGCCGACCGGGCCGCCGGGCAGACGGGCTTCTGCGGGGCGGGCCGCACCCTGAAAGCGGCCCGCGCTGCCCTGCACTTCTGGGAGGAGCCCTGCATCAGCGGCACCTGGGGCAGCGGCACGGTGTTTTTCTCCGGCTGCACCCTCAAGTGCTGCTTCTGCCAGAACTACCCCATCAGCGCCGAGGGGCTGGGCAGGGAGATCACCGTGGAGCGCCTGGCCGAGATCTTTCTGGACCTGCAGGCGCAGGGAGCCCACAACATCAACCTTGTCACGCCCGGGCAGTGGCGGCCCTGGATCATCGCCGCCCTCGACCTGGCCCGGGCGCAGGGGCTGCATCTGCCCATCGTCTGCAACACCGGCGGCTACGAGACCGTGGAGAGCGTGCACGCCTGGCGCGGTTTCATCGACATCTGGCTGGCCGACCTGAAATATGTTTCCCCTGCCCTTTCGGCAGAACTCTCCGCTGCGCCGGACTATTTTGCGCAGGCCAGGCCCGCCATTGAAGCCATGATGGCTCAGGCCGGGCACCCTGTTTTTGACAGCGAGGGCATCCTGCAGCGGGGCGTGATCCTGCGCCACCTTGCCCTGCCCGGCCATGTGGACGACAGCTTTGCCGTGCTCGATCAGATGGCGGCTTGGAACAAGGCCGACCCCGGGTGCTTCCTGCCCAGCGTGATGAGCCAGTACACCCCCTTCTATCAGGCGGCAGACCACGGCATCGGGCGGCGCATCACCACCTACGAATACCGCCGGGTGGTCAACTACGCCATGGATCTGGGCCTCAGTTCTGGCTATATGCAGCAGAAGAGCAGTGCAAAGGAAGAGTATACGCCCAGCTTTGACCTGACGGGGGTGTGAACCCCACCGTCATCCCGCAGGTGACTGAGGGGTTCTTTCGTCAAAACAACCAAAATTTCTTTTTCTTTTTCTCTCGGCCGAAACAGCATTTGCTTGCTATCCAGCGCGCTGTGCGGTATAATGGATACAACAATGTGTTCTCACATGAAATGGATCCCGGAAACGACTTTTTAGGAGGAGCGTTATGGAACACTACAATCCCATCCTCGGCAGCGAGCCCAACGGCCAGAAATTTATCACCTGCGGCGAGATCATGCTCCGTCTGACCCCGCCGAACTACGAAAAGATCCGCATGGCATCCAGCTTTGAAGCCAGCTACGGCGGCAGCGAGGCCAACATTGCACTGGCCCTGGCCAACCTGGGTGTGGACAGCACCTTCTTCAGCGTAGTGCCCAACAACAGCCTGGGCAAGAGCGCGGTGCGCTGGCTGCGCTCCAACGATGTGCATTGCACCCCCATGATCCTGACCGAGCCCAACGAGACCCCCTCCAACCGGCTGGGTACTTATTATCTGGAGACCGGATACGGCATCCGCGCTTCCAAGGTCATTTATGACCGCAAGCACAGTGCTATTACCGAGTATGATTTCTCCCAGGTCGATCTGGACGCTCTGCTGGACGGCTACGACTGGCTGCACCTGAGCGGCATTACCCCGGCACTGGGCCCCAACTGCCGCGGCCTCATCATCGATATGCTCAAGGTGGCCAAAAAGAAGGGCCTGACCGTCAGCTTTGACGGCAACTTCCGCTCTACCCTGTGGAGCTGGGAGGAAGCCCGCGATTTCTGCACCGAGTGCCTGCCTTACGTTGACGTTTTGCTGGGCATTGAGCCCTACCACCTGTGGAAGGACGACAACGATCACAGCAAGGGCGACTGGAAGGACGGCGTGCCCCTGCAGCCCAGCTATGAGCAGCAGGACGAGATCTTCCAGCACTTCATTGCCCGCTACCCCAACCTCAAGTGCATTGCCCGCCATGTGCGCTATGCCCACAGCGGCAGCGAGAACAGCCTCAAGGCCTTTATGTGGTACGACGGCCACACCTTTGAGAGCAAGCTCTACACCTTTAATATTCTGGATCGCGTGGGCGGCGGCGATGCCTTTGCCAGCGGCCTGATCTACGCCATGCTGCACAACTATAAGGCTATGGACATGATCAACTTTGCCGTGGCAAGCAGCGCCATCAAGCACACCATCCACGGCGATGCCAACATCACCGATGATGTCAGCTCCATCCGCAACCTGATGAACATGAACTACGATATCAAGCGGTAAGCTTTCCGTACTCAACCCGTTCCCGGATTTTCCCCGGGGACGGGTTCTTTTTTATTGCCCGCGATGCTGGAAAAGCCTTTTCTTGTACATTCCTCCAAACTTTTTTGTGAGTTCCTACAATTCCATTGACAGAGAATTCCACGCATGGTATTCTTCAAATTGGTATTATTACCTTTTTTTGCCATACATTCTATGTCGTTTTTCTGCGGCACTAAACCATGAAAGCGAGGAAATCCATGAAAAAACGATTTGTCAGTCTATTAGTGGCACTCAGCATAACGTTAACATTCCTACCCATCGGAGCAGTAGCAGCGGCTCCGATTAAGTTTACTAATGGGAACCTCAAATATACAGTTAACGCCGATGGAGAATCGGTTACAGTTTCCGGTACATTAAGAAACCCTACACAACTTAACATTGAGAGCTCAATTTTATACAATGGCACGAATTATACTGTAACTAAAATTGCAACGTGGGCTTTTTATGATGCACGTAACACGCTTACGGAAGTTACATTGCCTAACACGGTGGACGAAATTGAATACCAGGCATTCTTTAATTGTTCCAATCTAACTAAGGTTATAATTCCTGAAGGTGTTAGAAAAATCGGCCAAGCTGCTTTTTATGGTTGTTCTCAGTTAACAAGCATTACGATTCCGAGTACCATCACAAATATGGATACGGCTTTTTCAGGAAATACTGCGCTATCTCATGTCACCTTAACAAATGGCATTTCCAAAATCAGTAGTAACGCTTTTGAGCGTTGTACAGGGTTAACAGAAGTAGAAATACCCGCAAGTGTGGATCAAATCTGCCCATTTGCGTTTAATGGATGCACCAATCTTAAGAGAGTACTCCTTGAAAAGAATATTAAAACTATAAATGTCAACGCATTCAAAGATTGTACGAATCTAAGTGATGTAAAATATAATGGATATAAAACAGACTGGGACAAAGTCACAGTTAATACAACAGGCAATGATACACTAACCAGCAAAGTTCAGTATCTGTGTGATATCAACTTTGATTTGAACGGTGGCACTATAAATGGTAGTGGCACTATGGACAAGCAGACTGTTTACAGCAACGAGAAGCTAGGGACTGCAAACGTCCCCACCACACCCCCACAGCGTACAGGTTATGACTTTGATGGCTGGTATACACAGGCAGAAGGCGGCACAAAATATACATTTACAGAAGCCGTCAGCAGCAACATCATCTTGTATGCCCATTGGAACGCACATAGCCATACTGTAACACTGAAGAACGACGAAAACAAGGAAACGAACTCCTACGACTATGGTTCGTCCGTTTCTGTTCCTACACCCACAAAGAAAACCGGCTATAACTTTAATCATTGGGAAGTTACCGTTCCTGATGGAGAAACCGCCCCATCCTTGAACGGCCCAGATGAGAACGGCAATTATAGTTTCTCCATGCCGGACTATGATATAACCTTGACTGCAAAATGGACACAAAAAGATGTGATTGACCCGGATGTTGACCTCAAGTTTGACGCGGTAACCGGAGAAGTGACATCGAACAATACTCAAGTCAATGCTGATGATATTATCAATAGGAAGTTTTATGATGATAAGGGAAATGAAGTTCCCGGTGAGAAATTGAATGACCGCGGGCTCCCTACGGAACCGGGCGATTATATCGTCAAAGTTGATGTCAAAGAGACCGAAAATACCGCTCCCGCGAATCAAATCACTGGCAATCAGATTAAGTGGAGTTACAATGTTCCCCAGAAAGAAGAAAAGGTCACCTACACTCTATCCCTTCTTGGCGGTATTGCAAAAGTAAACGGCAAGGATGCTACTATCAATGACAATGGTGACATTACCATTGAAAAAGGTGCAACAGTGGAAGTAACCTTTGATAAGAGCATTCTTTCCGATGCTCAGACTTTTGACCAGTGGACAATTAAGCCTGCCAGCGTGCTGAACGCTGTTGAACCCAAGGCTGAAACCATTACCTTTACCATGCCGGGTAAAAATGTTATTATCGAAGCCATGACAAAGGATGCAAGCATTGAGGAAGAGCCCAACATTCTGGGCACTACCCTCATCATTGGTACTGCCGCCGCGGGTACCGCGGTGCTGGCCTACCAGACCTATCAGTTGGGTACTGAGTTCTATCTGATTTGCGCCCTGCCAACCGGTACAGCTATTCCAACAAACCGAGGTGAGCTGGCTGAACTGGTGTGGAACAATGCAGGAAAGCCTGAACCCGCCGCCGTGCTGAACGCCAATGCCACTGAGACTGACAAGGCCATTGCATGGGCCGTGGAGAACGACCTGCTCAAGGCCGCGAAGAACAACGGCGAAACCTATGAAGCAACTGATCCTGTAAGCCGCACAGAGGTTATCAAGGCATGGAATCAGGTGCAGGCGTTCAAAAAGTAAATCGTACCGTAACGAGAAGAACAAATAACACCGCAAACCCAATACTCTAATAGAGAACCCCCCTGCCGGTGATCTCCCGGCAGGGGGGTTCTCTATGTTTTAAGAAGCAACTACTTTATTGCCGCTTCATCTTTTTTAAGAAAGGATCATGCGGTCGTTGGCGAACTCGCCGCCGGACGCGATCTGGAACTTTGCCAGCAGATCGGAGACATGCAGGTTCTTCTTCTCTTCCCCGGAGACATCATAGATGATGTGGCCCTCGTGCATCATGATCAGGCGGTTGCCGTACTTGATGGCATCCTTCATGTTGTGGGTGATCATCATGGTGGTCAGGTGGTTCTCCTCCACGATCCTGGCCGAGAGGGTCAGCACCTTGAGTGCCGTCTTGGGGTCCAGAGCGGCGGTGTGCTCATCCAGCAGCAGGAGCTTGGGCTTGTTCATGGTAGCCATAAGCAGGGTCAGTGCCTGACGCTGACCGCCGGACAGCAGGCCCACGCGGGCGGTCAGGCGATCCTCCAGGCCCAGGTCCAGGCTCTTGAGCAGTTCACGGTAGCGCTCCCGTTCGGCCCTGGTGATGCCGATCCTCAGGCCGCGCCGCTTGCCGCGCCGGGCGGCCAGGGCAAGGTTCTCCTCGATCTGCATGGTGGCAGCGGTGCCGGTCATGGGGTCCTGGAACACGCGGCCGATGTAGGCGGCGCGCTGGTGCTCCCCCAGTTTGGTCACGTCGGTGCCGTCAATGATGATCCTGCCGCTGTCCACAGGCCACACACCGGCCACAGCGTTCAGCATGGTGGATTTGCCCGCACCGTTGCCGCCGATGACGGTGACAAAATCACCTTCGTTCAATTTCAGGTTCAGACCGTTCAGGGCCGTTTTCTCGTTGACGGTACCAGCGTTGAAGGTCTTGGAAACATTCTGGATCTCAAGCATTTTTTGCATCCTCCTTCTGTGCCTTCTTTGCCGCGGGCTTTGCGAAGTACTTGCTCTTCCAATAGGGCACGGCCAGGAACACGGCCACCACGGAGGCGCTCAACAGCTTGAGCAGGTTTGCATCAAAGCCGAGGGTCAGCACCAGCTGAATGACGATGTAGTAGATAATGGCACCCAGCGAGACGGACACCAGCTTGAGGGCAAAGTTGTGGAAAATGCGGCTGAACAGGGCCTCGCCGATGATGACAGCGGCCAGGCCGATGACGATGGCACCACGGCCCATACTGACATCGGCAAAGCCCTGATACTGGCTCAGCAATGCGCCGGACAGGGCCACCAGACCGTTGGAGACCGCCAGACCCAGCACCACATTGAAGCTGGTGTTGATGCCCTGGGCGCGGCTCATGGCGGGGTTGGAACCGGTGGCACGGATGCCGCAGCCCAGCTCGGTGCCAAAGAACCAGTACAGCACACCGATGACCACAGCGCTGACCAGAATGACCATGATGATGGGGTTGTGCAGGGCAAGCTCCTTGACCCAGCGCAGGGAGATCAGCAGGCCGTACTTGTCCACGTTGATGGACTGGTTGGCCTTGCCCATGATCTTCAGGTTGATGGAGTAGAGGGCCAGCTGGGTCAGAATACCAGCCAGAATGGCCGGGATGCCCATAAAGGTGTGGAGCAGGCCGGTGACAAGGCCGGTGGCCAGACCGGCCAGCAGGGCGATGAAGAGCGCTGCCCAGACGTTCATGCCGGAGAGCAGGCACATAACGCAGACCGCGCCGCCGGTGCCAAAGGAACCGTCCACGGTCAGGTCAGCCACATCCAGGATGCGGTAGGTCAGGTACACACCAATGGCCATGATGCCCCAGATGAGGCCCTGCGCACAGGCACCTGGCAAGGCACCGGGCAGGTTGGCAAGTCTTGCAAGAATATCCAAAACGTTTTCCTCCTGTAACTACACTTTTTTCTGATACGGGAAAGCGGAGAAGAACCAAAATCCGCTCTTCTCCGCTGATTTTATTGTAAAGCCTCTCCTCACCGCAGTGTGGACCCGGCTTCCCTGTCAGGGGAGCTGTCTGCGAAACAGACAGAGCGCCTGTTATTCCTCAATGGCCTCGTAACCCTCGGGAACGGTCATGCCCAGATCATCGCAGATGGTCTTGTTGTACTTCTTGGTCACGTTGGTGTACTCAACGGGCATGGTGGAGATATCGGCCTCACCGGTCAGGACCTTGGCAGCCATCTCACCGGTGGTGTAGCCCAGATCGTAGTAGCTGATGGACAGAGTCGCCACGCCGCAGCCGGAGCAGATGCCCTCCTCACCGGCAAACACGGGCTTCTTGGCCGGGCGGCAGATGCCATCGATGATGCCGGTGTTGGCAGCGCAGGTGTTGTCGGTGGGGACATACACTGCGTCGTTCTCGTCGGCAGCCTTCTGGCAGACAGAAGCCAGATCGTTGGAATCAGAGAAAGCGTACTGGGTAGCGGTAACGCCCTTGGCCTCCAGGTACTTCTGGACCTCGTCTACCTGATACTGGCTGTTTGCCTCGGCAGAGCAGTAGAGCAGGCCCACCTTGGTGGCCTCGGGCAGCCACTCGGTGATCATATCCGCCTGCTGATCCAGCGGAGCCAGATCGGAGGTGCCGGAGACATTGCCGCCCACGGTGCCATCGAAATCGGTCAGACCCAGAGCAACACCGTACTCGGTGACGGAGGTGCCCAGAATGGGGATGCTGTCAGTGGCAGCCTGTGCGGCCTGCAGGGCGGGGGTAGCGTTTGCCATGATCAGGTCAACGCCTGCGGAAACAAAGCCGTTGGCAATGGTGGCGCAGGTTGCGGAATCGTTCTGGGCGTTCTGGAAGTCAAAGGTGACATTCTCGCCGAACTGTGCGGTCAGGGCATCCTCAAAGCCCTGGGTGGCGGCATCCAGAGCGGCGTGCTCCACCAGCTGGCAGATGCCAACGGTATACTTCTGGCCGTCAGCCGCTGCGGAAGAAGCCGCAGCAGAGGAAGCGGTGGAAGAAGCAGCCGTGGAGCTGGAGGAACCGCCGCAGGCAGTCAGGGCAGCAGCTGCGCCGCAGACAGCGGCGGCAGACAGGAACGAACGACGAGAAATTTTACGCATACTATTACTCCCTCAATTCTACTTTCGCGGCAACAGGACTCCGCACGAAAGTCAGTATTCAAGCGGGCAATCGCATCGCGCTGCCGCTTTACACTCGTGAAGTATATCACACTTTCCGCTCTAAAACAACCGGGGAACAGCCCGAATTATCAATCAAAGTAATTTTATCTATCACTTTTTTCGATAGTTCTGTGCCGCATCTGCATTCCTTCGAGCTTTTTCAGCTCACCGTCCAGCCAGAGCAGATTTTCTTCCAGCTGGGGGTGGTACTCTTTTGCAAAGTCGTACCGGTAATACAGCGCCTGCCACAGCTTTTCCTGCATCCGCCGGGCAAACACCGGCTCAAACAGAGCGTCCAGCCGCTCCACGGTATCCTCCAGCTCCATGCACACCTGCGCCCAGCGCACATCGGTGGCCTCCCGGGCAGGCACGTCGTACCGGGCCAGATAATCCCCCACCCTTGCCGCAATGACCTGCCCGCCGCACTGGGTGGGCTGCAAAAAGTAGGACACCTGCCCCTCCTTCGTGATCTCCTGCGCCAGCGGGTAAAGGGCGCAGACCAGCGGCTCGGCATCGTGGATGGCGCAGTGGTTCCCGGTGAGAAAGGGGCAGTTACTGCGTTCCTCCTTCAGCGGAGCCAGCCGCAGCACCGGCAAGCGGCTGACCTGCCCGATGCTCCCCCGGCAGAATGCCCGGGCCACGGTGCGGGGCGGCAGGCGCAGGCGGGCCGCAATGCGCCACAGGTCAAAGCCCGACAGCACGATATCTTCCCGCCCCCGGCAGCAGCCGCCGCAGCCCGCGCAGGCAAATGAAAACGCCTCGTCCCGGGCAAGCAGGGGCGCGGTGCGGGTAAAATCGGTGCGGCCGCAGAGATCGACCTGTGAATCCTTGAGCATGATGGTTCTCCTGTTCTGTGAATGGTTTTGTTCCATTGTACCACAAAGCCGGGCACAGAAAAAGGGAGCGCATCCGCTCCCCTGTTCAGGACCCCCGGCTCACACGGCGGTAGACCGTTACGGCATCCTCGATGTGGTAGGGCGCGGTGCTGTGGTCTCCCCCTGCCCCGGCCGTGACCAGAATGTATTCCCTGCCCTTCACCTCGGCCAGACTGGCAAGGCAGAGCCCTGCCTCCCCGGTGTAACCGGTTTTACCGCCCAGGATCCGGCCACGGTGCAGCTCATTGCCGTCCAGCTGGCTCAGCAGGGTGCTGTGCATCGTGAACCCCTGCGGGTGGCAGTTGGTGGCCGGAACGGTATACCGCTCCGTGGTAAACAGCTTGCGGAAGGTCTCGTTCTGCAGGGCTGCTTCTGTCAGCCGGGCCATATCCCGCACGGTGGAAACATGTTCTGGGTCGTGCAGGCCCGTGGGGTTGCAGAAATGCGTGGCGGTCATCCCCAGCTCTGCCGCTTTCTGGTTCATCCGGGCCACAAAGGCTTCCTCGCTGCCGCTCACCTCCCGGGCCAGCGTCTCGCAGCATTCGGCCCCCGAGGGCAGCATGGCCCCGTACAGCAGATCCCGCACCGTGGCTGTTTCCCCGGCCTGAAACCCCGCCAGCGAGGCATTCTGGGCCTGCAGAGCCGGAAAGATCTCCTCGGGCAGGGTCACGGGCGTGTCGAGGTCCGGGTTTGCTTCTATGGCCAGCAGCGCCGTCATCATCTTGGTCATGGAAGCCGGATAGATCGTGCTGTCGGCATCCTTTTCGGCCAGCACCTCCCCGCTGTCGGCCTGCAGTAAAATGGCATGGGGACTGTTCAGCCCATCCAGCGTGACCCGCCGGGGCCACAGCAGCAGAAGCAGGGTTGCCAGCACCAGCAGCCAGAACAGCCGCCGGAAGGCTCTGCGCCGGTGCTTCCGGCGGCGCGGTGAAGTTTTCATTCTCGTTCTCATCCTTTTTTTGCAAAAATCAAAAGCGCTTTCATCCCCTAATACGGGACGAGAGCGCCTTTTTCTGCAAAAAGTGGGGCCGCCCCACAAAAATTTGTGCAGCGGCCCCAAGCCAGTTTAATATTTTACCTTTTTACGTCATCTACAAGAACGTGTTCAGTGCTGTGCCTTATGGAACATGCCCTTGCGCTTACGCTCCAGCAGATAACCGGCAGCCAGCAGAACACCGCCTGCACGCACCAGAACATCTGCCATCCAGTTGGTGGTACCGGTCTGGATCAGCTTGCCGCTCTCCGGGCGGGCATCCTGTACCGGCGGGTTCACGGGGGTCTCCGGGGCGGGCGTGGTCTTAGCGACTGCCTGCTCCACGGTGGACGTGGTGGGCCGTGCATCCTGCACTGCCGGGGTAGTCGGCGTAGTGGGAGCCGGGGGAGTAGGATCGGAGTCCTCGGGCGTTTCCGGTTCCGGGTTCGTGGGGATCACAGGGTCGGTCACTTCCCGCAGAGCGCCGTAAATGGTCACGGTGTACTGTGCGGAGTCGGTGCCATCGATGTTCTCGCCGGTGACCTTCACGTTGGAATCCGGGCCAAAGGCATCCAGTACACCCGCTGCTGCGGTGGTGTTGGGGTTGTTCTGGCTCTCATAGCCCCAGACGATGGTATAGGTCTTGCCCTCATACTCGTACTCGGTGCCATAGACCATATCATAGGCGCTGGGCGCACCATCTGCCTGCTTTTCGTAGTTGCCCCAGATGAGCTTGGTGTTGCCCTCTGCATCGGTGGTCTTGGTGAAGTTCAGGCTCTTACCGTTCACCACCATATCCCGCAGAATAACGACCTGATCGCCATTCTCAGCGGTCTGATAGGCAGTGTCGAATTTGTATCCGGCCTGCTTCAGCTCTTCCAGCACCTTGCCGATGATCTCCGGGTCGTGGGAACCGTCTACATCCAGCATATAGTTCAGTGCGGCGGCGGGCACCCACACGGAGAGATACTGCTTCCCGGTCTCCTTGTTCAGATCAGAGAGGTAGGTATAAGTCTGGCCTTTATAGGAAAGGGCATCGAAGTTTGCGCGGGCATCATCCTTGGTCAGCAGGAAATTGGTCAGCTTGTCGCCCTGCTCGTTCACTGGCCACAGGGTGTTGTCGGCGCTGTAATCATAGGTCAGCGTACCGCCGGTCACGATGAGGTTCTGGTTTTTATGCTCAGCGTCATACGTAATCGATTCAACATCTACATGCGAATTGTCCTTGAAACGGATATTGATATCATTACCATAGGCATTGATACCACCATATTGATATTTACCGTTTGTGGTTATAACGCCGTTATCAGCAATCAAAGAGACCCCATCGTCCATCATAATACCCGCAGAAGCAACATATGGTGAACCGGCCGTATCACTGATGTTCATTGCACCATTATCGTTGACCAGAATCGTATGAGTCGGCTTTCCTTGGTATGCACCATCTGCTACACATGCCCATACGCCATAATGAAAAGCGGTCGTCAAATTATACAAACTGTTTGAAACATTCAGTTTAGTCGCATTCCCTTCACTACCGGTCAGGATGATGCCTGCTGCACTCGAGATGGAATTCACAACGCTTCCATCTCGAATATTCACATTCTTATATCCCGCCCTAATACCATAACCATAAAATGCGCTGGCATCAATATCGAGCTTACTGTGAGCGATATTCAAATCGCCCTTACCGCCTTTTTCCGGGCCATAAATTGCAGTGCCTCCTGCGCCTACGGTTATTTTAGCTTCTGTATCGTCAAGTTTAATGGAAGAAGTACCGTTGTTTCCGGTCATAATACCGATATTGCCAGCATCAATATTAACCTTTGCCTTTTCAAACGTAATATCACCGGCAGATTTGAGTGCCTTTCCCTCCTTGTCTACACCTGCACCCTCGTACTCAATGGCTTTTTTAACATCGCTGATATTCAGCGTACTATCCTTCACAGTCAGGCTTGCATCCGAGCCTTGATGTCCGTAAATACCGGTCGCAGCACCACTGATATCCAGCGTACTGCCATCCTCGACTGTGATATCATCCCAGCTGGCAATACCAATACCGGTATGCGGCACTTTATTGTCCTTCCCACCGTCTATCGTTAGGGAAGAGCCGCCGGAGAGGGTCAAATCACCGTGCTGGGTAACAGCGCGGCCTGCCTGAGTGGAACTGGAGGTCTTAGTATCCTCAATGGTCACATCAGCGCCGTCCGTGATTTCCACATCCGAGCCATCTGCCATTACCAGACCGCCTGTGGTCTTACTGATGGTCAGTGAGCCGCCAGCGGGGCTTTCCGTTTCTTCTGTGTCTGCTTCCGCAGTTTCGGTCTTTTCTACACCGCCGCTGATAGTCAGGTGCGTTTTTGCACCCTCATTGGCATCCGAACTATCGCTTGCGCCTTCGCCGCCCACACGGATACCCTCGACATTGACGTTATCCTTAGAGATATCGTGCCCTCCGCCCTCGGTCACTTTGTCGATTGCTTCAGAACCATCAATAGTATTATCCCCTTTAAGGGTGATGTCCACGTCGGAATTATCCCGTGCGTTGATGCCCGCTGTGGCATTTTCCGTCAGATTGATTTTGGTATTATCCAGCGTCAGGTCAACGTTGGTTTCTTTGTTATCATCACCATCTTTCAGATTCACACCGATATCAATACCGTTGCCGCCGGTGGTCAGGTTGGACTCCCTGACTGTCAGGTCAACATCTGCACCCTCGCCCACCTTGATGATGGTTTTATCTTCTTTGGTATCTGCGGGCACTTCAGTCGGGGTGTCAGTCGAGGTGCTGGTATCGCTGGTATCTACATTCACGCCGTCAAGAATGATATCCACATCACGTTTGCCCTTCTCGTTCGTGACATCTTCTTCCACAGTGACGGTATTATCCGTTTTTGTACCTTCTGCCTGCGTGATGATGATTTGGCCATTGTTTTGGGTATCCTGATCCACATAGACATTATCCGTTTTACCATCAGTCTGGTTCTGATAACTGTACGCACCAGTACCATCTTGACCAACAGTCACATCACCTTTTTCCAGTTGATACGTCACCGCAGAAGCACTGGGGCCAACTGCGCTCACTGCAACCGCAGTGGCCAGCGACATTGCTGCCAACTTGAATTTCTTGTTTGTCATTTTTCTTCTGCTCCTTTCCAGTTCATGCTCACATGATCGAAAAGTGGTGGTCAAACAGCAGGCCGATCCTTTGTCAACTGTTTTTTGCATAGGAACGCGTTTCTCCCAAAAGCGTTTCCAGCCTTATGATAGCACACCGTACGAAAAAATCAGGCAGAAATAGAAACCTTTGGCAATTTCTTTGCCGGTGAAAGAAAGTGACGCACAAAAACAATAAACCCCCAAGGAATTTCTTCCTCAGGGGTTTCATGTAAGTCGGCGACTACCTATTTTCACGCGCCGTTTCCAGCGAACTATCTTGGGCACGAGTGAGCTTAACTTCTGTGTTCGGAATGGGAACAGGTGGAACCTCACCGTCATCGTCACCGACCAATATGACTGGTTCAGTATAACATTTCTGTTCTACTTTGTCCAGTATTTCTTGAAGGACGTGCCTTCAAAACTGAATAATCACTGCTCACATTTTGTCATTGACTTGAGAATTCAAGCGAATTGTGGTCAAGCCCTCGATCTATTAGTACACACTTGCTGAATGGATCACTCCACTTACACATCGTGCCTATCAACCTCGTAGTCTACAAGGGATCTTACCTGATTGAATCAGTGGGATATCTTATCTTTGGGTCGGCTTCACGCTTAGATGCTTTCAGCGTTTATCCGATCCGTACGTAGTTGCCCAGCTATGCTCCTGGCGGAACAACTGGTGCGCCAGAGGTACGTCCGTCCCGGTCCTCTCGTACTAGGGACAGCTCCCATCAAATATCCTGCGCCCACGACAGATAGGGACCGAACTGTCTCACGACGTTCTGAACCCAGCTCGCGTACCGCTTTAATTGGCGAACAGCCAAACCCTTGGGACCGAATACAGCCCCAGGATGCGATGAGCCGACATCGAGGTGCCAAACCTCCCCGTCGATGTGGACTCTTGGGGGAG
>OOCL01000702.1_pt1 | contig 23914 bp, 17 predicted proteins | sample 1671211 | NCBI WGS metagenome assembly OOCL01 (sample SAMN06348133, study PRJEB24527) | human gut metagenome | biome: human gut; feature: ankylosing spondylitis patient; material: feces | host: Homo sapiens | place: China | collected 2015-10 | reverse complement strand
GGCGAGCTTGACCGCATTTTCAAGCGCATCTATGAGGATGACATCAGCGGGACAATCAGTCATGAACGGTTCTTGAAACTCTCCGCCGACTATGAGGCGGAACAAAGAGAACTAACGGAGCAGGTCAAGACATGGCGGGAAGCGGTAGAAATCTTTGAACAGGATCAAGCCGATTTTGCCAGCTTTGCAGCCATTGTTCGGAAGTATGTGGGTATCCGGGAACTGACCCCCACCATCGTCAATGAGTTTGTAAAGAAGATTATCGTCCATGCGCCGGACAAGTCCAGCGGCCATCGCAGGCAGAAGATCGAACTGGTCTGGAACTTCATTGGAGAAGTCAACCTGCCGGGTGCCGCTCAGACCGTGGAACGGCAAAGAAAAGGCAGGACGGCATGACTTTTCAGCCATACCGCCCTGCGACAATTAAATTGCTTCCTTATGGGCGCACACCTTTTGGTTCCAGCCTTTTTTATAATCAGGGCTTTTTGTGGAGAATCGCGCCGTCCGGGCCCTCATAAATCCGGTCCCACCCGGTCAGGATCGATACGGTCAGCACAACAAAGAGGACCATGGGATAGAACGCCCCACTGAAAATCTGCAGCGGGGTCACCGCAGGCAGATAGGAGTACTCCTCCAGCAGCGGCTCAATGGACGAGGCCGAGATGAAGATGAAGGCGCTGATAAAAGGGAGGATTGCGGGGAAGGTGTTGGCGTAGCCTGTCAGGAAATTGGCGCGCCGGTAGGGGTGAATCTGGTGTCTGGCGCCCAGCTCATCAGCCACGGAGCCGAAGGTAAGTACCGAGGCGCTGGTCACACCTCCCACCAACAGGGTGGTAAGCATGGAGCCCAGCCCAATGAGCAGCTCAGCCCCGCGGGCCGTGCGCGCAAACCGGCTGTTGCAGATGCCTTGAATCATGCGCTCCATCGTGCCGCTCTCGTTGAGTACGCCCATGGCGCCGAACAGGGCCATGCAGAACAGGCAGATACCGATCATGCCGGTAAAGCCGTTATAGATAAAGCCGGTGGCCGCGCCGTTCTCCACCCCCAGGATGTCAGAGGGGCCGAAGGTACTGGAGAGCAGGCCCACGGCAATGCCCGAGACGAGGCCCGCCGTGACGGCCTTGAAGATATCGCGGGTGCGGATCGACACAAACAGCAGGACGGCCACTGGGATGAGCATGATGAGGCCCTTGGGATCCATGTTGGCCTGAAGGATCTCATCCGCCCCTTCCATGACTGCGCCGCTGCCGCCGCCGAATACGGCGAAGAGTACCAACGCGATGCCGCCGGCGATCAGGGCGTATTTCAGGCGGTAACCCACCGTGCCGGCGATATCGGCATAACCCTCCTTGGTTCGGAACCGTTGGTTGGTTGTGGATGCAATGGTCACATCAGAGATGGGGGCCAGGTTATCGCCGAAAATTGCACCGGAGAGGATCGCGCCCGCCAGGATTGCGGGGTGGCTGCCCAGCAGGATTCCCGCCGGATACAGGATGGGAAACACCGTGGTCAGGGTCCCGATGGAGGAGCCGGTAGCCGTGGTAATCAGACAGGCGGCCAGGAATGTAAAGGCCGTAAAGATGCTGCCCGGCATACCGACCATGTGTGCCATCCAGACAAAGCCCTGGGATACCCCGCTGATGGCCATCAGCTTGGTAAACATACCAATGACCAGCAGGATCACCACAATACTTACGGAGGTGGAGCTTCCGATTCCACGCAGCACCGCATCCCAGTAGGCACCATAGGTTTTGCAAAACAGCGCGCCTATCAGCAGCCCCAGGAAGCCGCCCACCGCCAGGGCGTTCATATCAAAGACCTTGTAGCCCACAAAATAGACCACACAGAATACCAGGAAAATAAGCATGGGTACAACGGACCACCACTGTCCGCCCCGGAACTCAACCGGATATCTCTTTCTCTCTTCCATTGCTCAGGAAACCCCCTTCTCCTTTCCCAGCTTCATGAGTGCGGCTTTGACACGCTCCAGCGCCGTCACCATCTGCGCGTCCTCCCGGAAGGCTCCGAATACAATCCGCAGGTGTCCCTCCCCTTGTGCGCCGTACGGGGTGCCGGCGTTCACCACCACGTTGGCCTCCTTGATGATGTAGGCGTTGACCTCGTCGGCGGTGCCGAGCCGGGACACGTTCACCCAGCAGAGGAAGGTGCTCTCCGGCATGGCCATGGACACACCGGGAATGGAGTTGAAGATCTCATAAACGATTTTGCGGCGGCGGTCAAAGATGCGGTTGTACTCCTCCAGGAAAGAGGCATCCTTCAACGCAGCAATGGCTCCCAGTTGAGAGGCGGTGTTGGTGGCTCCGATCACGCTTACGGCGCTGCCATAGTACACATCCATGATGTGGTCGTCCGCCACGATGTAAGCCACCCGGTAGCCGCTGAGCGCCATTCCCTTGGAGATGGAGCATACCGTGACGGTGCGTTCCCACATGCCTGGCAGGGACGCAAGGGTGACAAACTCCACCCCGTCGTACACCGAGTCCTCAAACGCTTGGTCGCACACCACAATCAGGTCGTTCTTAACTGCAAATTGGGCCAGCTTCTCCAGACTCTCTCTGCGCATAACGGTAGTGGTGGGGTTGTTGGGGCTGGTGATGAGGACGGCGGCGGTGTTCTCGTCCACCAGCGGCGCAAAGTCGGCAAAGTCGATCTGGAAATCCGCGCAGCGGGGCGGTGTGACGCGCAGCGTCAGGCCCGCGCCCTCAACATAGGGCTTATATTCGGGGAAGAACGGCGCAAAGGTCACGATGTTCTGCCCGGGCACGGCCACGCAGCGCAGGGCATGGGCCAGCGCGCCGGCCGCACCGCTCGTCATAAAGATGTGGTCGGCGGTGTAGTCCATGCCGAAGCGTTGGTTCAGGCTCTCGGCCACGGCCTTGCGGGCAGAGGGCAGCGTCAGGGTCGGCGTGTAGCCGTGCAGCGTGACGGGGTCGGTGCTTTGGAGCAGATCCTCGCATGCGGCGGTGAACTGCGGCGGGCAGGGCACCGAGGGATTGCCCAGCGAGTAGTCAAATACATTTTCGTAGCCGATCTTGGCGCCGCGCGCAGTGCTCCACTCAGAGATCTGCCGAATGACAGACTTGGCACCCAGCATATCTTTATAGTGCTGTGCAATCATAATAACAGCTCCTTTGCAAAATGTTTGTCGAGATGCGGGAGGGGGAACGGCAGGCCCTACTGGGCACTTTCCCGCTGCCGCAAACGGCCACGGCGGCCAGAGGGCTGGCCGCCCTACATGTGACACGGGAAAGGCTGCTCCCCTGCGGGGCGTCGGGGACGCCGCCCCCTACATTTCCATTGCCGTAAACCTTCCGGCCACCCTGTAGGGGCCGGGCATGCCCGGCCCGCAACTTACCGACAAATCTCTTTTACGGTCAATCCGTAGGGGAGGGATTCATCCCTCCCGGGCACCCTCACCCCAAAATCACCTTTTCCAGTGCGGCGGCGTCCTCGGCAAGGTATTCGGCCCCGGCGGCGGTCAGCTCCTCGCGGGTGCGGAAGCCCCACAGCACGCCGCAGCAGGGCAGGGCGGCGTTGTGCGCGGTGTCGGCATCGACATTGCTGTCGCCGACATACAGTACGCTGCCGTCCGGCGTTACGCCAAGGCTTGCCATCAGCGCGCGGGTGCCCTCGGGCGCGGGCTTGGTCGGTACATCGGGCAGTGCGCCGCGCACGATCTCAAACAGATCGGCGTCAAAGTAGCGGGCCACCACGGCGCGGGCAAATTCGTCCGCCTTGTTGGAAAATACCGCCATCCGCACTCCGGCGGCCTTCAGGCGCGCCAGCAGCTCCGGTATGCCGGGGTAGGGCGCTGTCTTGTCGTGCATGTGCGCGCCGTATACTTGGTCAAACTCGGCCAGTGTGGCGGCCAGCTGCGCGGGGCTGCGGCAGTCCGCAGGGCTGAAACGCTCCACCAGCTTGGGGATGCCGTTGCCCACAAAATAGCGGTACTGCGCGGTATCGTGCTGGGGCCAGCCGTGGGCGGCGCAGACGCGGTTGGCGGAGTCCGCCAGATCGTCGATCGTGTTCAGCAGGGTTCCGTCAAGGTCAAACAGTACGGTTTTATACATTCCTCAAAACCTCTTTGCACAAGAAATCACTCTTATTATAGTGGCATTTGACGAAAACGGCAAGACGCCCGCGCGGTTTACCGTGAAAAAAATGTAAATTCTTAAAAAACTGTTCCTATTTTGCCGAAATATGGTATGATATAAGGTAGCATTGTAAGGAGGGTCTGTTGAATGGAATTGTTTTTTGACATGCTGCGCTCGATCGTCTACGGCGTGATCGAGGGCGTTACCGAATGGCTGCCCATCTCCAGCACCGGCCACATGATTCTGGCTGAGCAGGTGCTGAAATTCAGCCTGAGCGCCGAGTTTATGAAGATGTTCCGCGTTGTCATCCAGCTGGGTGCAATCCTTGCGGTCGTGGTGCTTTACTTCAAAAAGCTGTGGCCCTTCTGCAGCGATAACGGCCGCGATTCCGGTCTGGCCAAGCACATCCGCTGGCCGGTCATGCGGCTGTGGGGCAAGATCCTTGTGGCCTGCCTGCCCGCCGCCGTGCTGGGCCTGCTGCTGGATGACTGGATGGACGCACACCTCTACAACAGCGTGGTCGTTGCGATCATGCTGATCGTCTACGGCATTGCGTTCATTCTGATCGAGCGCCGCCCCCGCGTACCTACCACCACCAAGCTGAGCCGCATTACCTACAAGCAGGCAATCATCGTGGGCGCATGGCAGGTGCTGGCGCTGATCCCCGGCACCTCCCGCAGCGGCGCGACCATCATCGGCGGCCTGCTCTGCGGCATGAGCCGCGCCTGTGCGTCCCAGTTCACCTTCTTTTTGGCCATCCCGGTCATGGCGGGCGCTTCCGGCCTCAAGCTGGTCAAGTTCCTTGCCAAGGGCGGCGTCTTTACGCTCGGTGAGGTCGGCACGCTGCTGGTGGGCTGCATCGTGGCGTTTGTCGTCTCGATCCTCGCAATCCGCTTCCTGATGGATTATGTCAAAAAGCACACCTTCACGGTGTTCGGCTGGTACCGCATCGCGCTCGGCATCCTTGTGCTGGGCATCTGGGCGCTGCAGAGCTTTGTGCTGGCGTAAAATACACAATAGAAAATCCGCTGCTTCCCCATGCCGGGGGAGCAGCGGATTTTTTGTTTGGTGCGTGATTTGTAGGGGCCGGACATGTCCGGCCCGCGGCTTTCCCGCAGGCGCGATTTTACCTTTCTGTTGCGGGCCGGGCATGCCCGGCCCCTACAACTTTATGGATTTTTCGGGAAGGTCACCCGGATCGTGGTGCCGGTACCGACCTGACTCTGCAGGTCGATGCGTGCATCGTGCAAAAGTGCGATGTGCTTGACGATCGCAAGGCCCAGACCGGTGCCGCCGGTCGCCTTGGAGCGGCTCTTGTCCACGCGGTAGAACCGCTCAAACACGCGGGTCTGGCTGTCCTGCGGGATGCCGATGCCGTTGTCCTCGACCTCAAAGTAGGGGCAGCCGTCACTGCCCACGCCGCAGCGCAGCTCTACATGACCGCCCGGGCGGTTGTAGCGTATGGCGTTGTCGCACAGGTTTTGGGTCAGCTCGCTCAGCTGGTCGCGGCAGCCCTGCACGGTGGCGGGCCGGGCGTCATACTGCAGCGTCACATAGGCGCGGCGGGCGTTGACCGTCATGTTCTGGGCGGTCTCCTTGACAAGGGCGGCCAGATCCACCGGCACGGCCTCGGCCGCCGCCTCGCGGCTGTGGCTGGCCTGATTGCTGTCCAGCTCACTCAACTGCAGAATGTCGCTGACAAGCGCAATCATCCGCTGTGCCTCCTTGTGGATGCGGGCTGCAAAGGTCGGGATGTCCTCAGGCTTGGCCATGCCGGTCTCGATCAGCTCCGCATAGCCGGAGATGCTCGTCAGCGGGGTCTTTAGCTCGTGGCTGACATTGGCGGTGAACTCGCGGCGCATCGTCTCGTTGTCCTCGCGCAGCTTGCGGTCGGTCTGGATCGTCCGTGCCAGCGGGATCAGCTCCTCATAGGGGACATCGGCCTCGATCGTGTTGAGATGCTCGGCCAGATGGTTGATGGGCTGCACCATGCGGCGGGTCAGCCACCAGCTGAACAGCGTTGCAGCAAGCAAAATCAGCACAACTGCGCCGCACAGCAGCGGCAGCGTGTCGGCGCTCAGCCCCCAGATGTTTGCAATGTCCTCGCCCACGCGCAGCACCTGCGTCCCCTCCGGTGTGTCGATGCGCCGCGCGTAGTAGTGGGTCTCGGTCTGCATCGTCTCGCTCTCGCGGGTCACGCTGGCACTGCCTTTCTCCATCGCCTGGCGGAACTCCGGCCGGTCGGCGTGGTTGGGCAGGTTGGAGTCCATGACGGCACAGAGCGTATGGGTGCCATCGTAGACAAGCGCCGAGGCGTTGCTGTCAAAAAGCACGGTGCCGTCCGCATCAATCAGCGTAAAGCGCAGGGTGCGGGCGCTCTCCTCCGGCAGTATGGTCACAAAGGACGCAGCATCGTGGGTGCCCTGCGCCTTGTAGGCGGCGGCGTATCCGTCGCAGATCTGGGCAATGTAGCTGTCCACCCGCTCCACATAGCTGCGCTGGAACAGCACCGTGGCGGCGGCCAGCATCGCCAGCACGCAGAGCACGCCGGTCAGGATCAGGCCGCGGCGGTAGCGGCGGGTCATGCTCAGCGGCTGCTTTTGGGTGTTTTCGTCAGTCATCGCTGCCCTCCGTGCTGAGCTTGTAGCCCACCTTGCGCACGGTGCGGATGGCCTCACCCGCTGCGCCCAGCTTCTGGCGCAGGGTGCGCACATGCATGTCAATCGTGCGGGACTCCAGCAGATCATCGGTGTCCCAGACATCCTTCATGATCCGTTCGCGGGCCAGCACCTCCTCGGGATGCTCCAAAAACAGATGCAGCAGCGAGTATTCCTTGTAGGTCAGCTCAACGGGCGTGCCGCCCACACGGACCGTGCGGGCCACATCGTCCAGCACGATCTCACCGAAATGCAGGGTGGACGCAGCCGGCGCGGGGGCGGCTGCCGCAGCGCGGCGCAGCACGGCACGCACGCGGGAGATGAACTCCATGATGCCGAACGGCTTGCAGAGGTAGTCGTCCGCGCCGTGGTCCAGACCCTTGACGACATCAATTTCGCTGGTTTTGGCGGTGACCATAATGACCGGCAGGTGTGCGCAGGCGGGGTCGGCGCGCAGCTTGTTCAGGATCTGGTAGCCGTCCTCATCGGGCAGCATCACATCCAGAATAACCAGCTCGGGCCGGGTCTCGCGCACGGCTGCCCAGAAGCTGGCGGCATCCTCGCAGCCGCGGGCGTCATAGCCGTTGGATTGTAAAGCGTATTGTTCCAGCTCACGGATGCTGGAATCGTCTTCGACGATGAAGATCATAGTAATACCTCATGTGTAGTTATAAAAAAGGCTTCCCCCTAGGGGGAAGCTGTCCGCGAAGCGGACTGATGAGGGGCGGGGTTCCCAATACAGCCCGGTAACGGGATGGCGGGGCAAGGCTGCCCCTCATCCGGCCTCGGTCGGAGCCTCGGCCACCTTCCCCCCTAGGGGAAGGCGCGTAATTTTTAGTTTTCAGCCGGATTTTCAGCGGGTTCGGAATACGCCTCCGGCGGGAAGGTGTAGCGGCCACGGTATTTCTCGTACCGGCGCTCAAATTTACCATCGTCACCGTGCTTGACGGTGTTGAGGTATTCGTGGGTGTCGAACTTATCGGCGGCGACCTCGATCATTGCAACGGCAATGTTCGAGCAATGGTCGGCGATGCGCTCATAGTTGGTCAGCAGATCGTCCAGCACAAAGCCGTATTCAATCGTGCAGGCGCCGGCCTGCAGGCGGGCGATGTGGCGGCTTTTGACCTCGCGCACAAGGCCGTCCACGACCTGCTCCAGCGGCTCGATCTTTTTGGCGGCGTAGGTGTCGCCCTTCTGGAAGGCATCGACCGTGCGGTTCACGATGTCCTGCACGGCGGCCTCAAGCACGCTCAGGTCGCCAAGGGCCTCGTCACTGAATTTGATCGACTTGTCGCGGATCTCCTCGGCTGTCTTGATCAGGTTGACGGCATGGTCGGAGACGCGCTCAAAATCGCCGATCGTGTGCAGCAGCGTGTTGACGGTGCGGTTGTCGTCCACCGAGAGATGCTTGGCGCTCAGCTTGACAAGGTAGGTGCCCAGCACGTCCTCATAGTGGTCCACGGCGTCCTCCTTGCGGATGACCTCATCGGCGATGGGGTCATTCCAGACACGGGTCGTGGACATGGCCTGCAAAAGGGCAGTGCGGCAGATCTCGGCCATATCGCTGCCGGTCAGCATGGCGCGGCCCACGGCCACGGACGGCGTAGTCAGCAGACGGTCGTCCAGCAGGGTGTTCTCCTGCTTGGTGTCGGCGGGGGAATCGGGCACGGTCAGGATGGCCAGCTTCTCGAGCAGACGGTTGAAGGGCAGCAGGATCGCGGTCGTCACGACATTAAAGACCGTGTGGACGATGGCAATGCCGAAGGTGTTGGCCGTGTCGGCAAAGAAGCTGAACCCGATCAGCGCGTTCAGGCCGTAGAACCCGCACAGGAAGATGACCGTGCCGATCAGGTTGAAATACAGGTGCACAAAAGCGGTGCGCTTGGCGTTCTTGTTGGCGCCCGCGGAGGAGATCAGCGCTGTGACGGTGGTGCCGATGTTCTGGCCCATGATGATGGGCACAGCGGCCGAGTAGGTGACCGCGCCGGTGCTGGTCAGGGCCTGCAGGATACCGACAGACGCCGACGAGGACTGCAAAACAGCCGTCAGCACCGCGCCCGCGATAACGCCGAGGATGGGATTTTTAAAGCTGAGGAACAGATCCATGAACCACGGCTCGTCGGCCAGTGGGGACATGGCATGGGACATCGTGTTCATGCCGGCCATCAAAATGGCGAAGCCCAGCATAATTTTACCAACGCCGCGCTTGCGGTCCTTGCCGATCATATACATCCAGATGCCGATAAAGCCGAGGATCGGGCTCCAGGCATTGGGGTTCATCATCTGGGTGATGAAGCTGTCACCCTCGAGGCCGGACAGCGACAGCAGCCAGCCGGTGACGGTGGTGCCGACATTCGCGCCCATGATCACGCTGATGGCCTGATGCAGCTCCATCAAACCCGAGTTGACGAAGCCGACCGCCATAACGGTGGTGGCACCGCTGGACTGAATGACGGCGGTGACGGCCATGCCGAGCAGCAGGCCGCGCAGGGGGCTGCTGGTCATGGTGGACAGGATTCCCTGCAGCTTGCTGCCGGCTGTCTGCTCCAGCGCTTTACCCATCAGGTCCATGCCATACAGGAACATGGCAATGCCGCCCATCAGGGTGAACACATTAAAAATGGTCATCCGGTGTTACACATCCATTCTCTGTTTTGTTTTCACTATACCGCCTTCTATTATAATGTATGCGCACAAAGCACACCACCACGGCAAAGTAAATGTTGTGTAAAATTTGTGTAAAGCCGCAGGAGAGAGGCAAGTGTGCACCGGGATTTTTTTGTTCGCCGCAGTTGTAGGGGCCGGGCATGCCCGGCCCGCAACCTACCGCCAAATCCCTTTCACGGTCAATCCGTAGGGGAGGGATTCATCCCTCCCGGGCACTTTCCGCCGCCGCAAACGGCCACGGCGGCCAGAGGACTGGCCGCCCTACAACCCTACTTAAAAATCCGTGCGTAGGGCGGGGTGCCCTCACCCCGCCGGAACTTACCGACATATCCTGCCCCCTCTGTTTTGCATATTCTTTACAAACTTTACCGTTCCCACACAAAACTGGGAATGTCTTTGCAAAAGCTTTACCGCGATTGTACCGCACCATGGTCGATACCCGCCCGGAAATGCGGTACAATGGCCTTGCTTCCGGTGAAGCACTGCGAAATGCACAAACTATACCACATAAATTTGGTAAAAAGGGAGAGTACACACACATGAAACGCAAATCTGCTATTGCTGCCGTTACCGCCGCTGCCCTGGCCCTGAGCCTTGCCGCCTGCGGTTCCGCTGATTCCGCCGCTTCCTCGGCTGCCCCCGCCGGTGACTTTGACACCGATCAGGACATCACGGTCATCTCCCGTGAGGACGGCTCTGGCACCCGCGGCGCGTTCATTGAGCTGACCGGCGTTGAGGAGAAGAACGCTGACGGCAAGAAGATTGACAACACCACCGAGGCCGCCGCCATCCAGTCCAGCACCAACGGCGTCATGACCGCTGTTGCCAACGATGAGACCGCCATCGGCTACATCAGCCTCGGCTCTCTGAACGACACCGTCAAGGCCGTCACGGTCGGCGGTGTGGCCGCCTCCGCCGAGACCGTCAAGGACGGCAGCTATGTGTTGGCCCGTCCGTTCAACATCGTCACCAACGGCGATGCCGCCGACCCCGTGGCCGTGGACTTTATCGCCTATGTCTTGAGCAAGGACGGCCAGGCACTCGCCACCGATAAGGGCTACATCGGTGAGGACGGCGCGGACTTCACCTCCGCCCAGCCTGCCGGAAAGATCACCATCGGCGGCTCCTCCTCCGTCTCTCCGCTGATGGAGAAGCTGATCGAGGCCTACAAGAGCGTCAACCCCAACGCTGAGCTTGAGCTGCTCACCACCGACTCCACCACCGGTGTTTCCGGCGCGCTGGACGGCACCTACACCATCGGCATGGCCAGCCGTGAGCTGAAGGACTCCGAGGTCGAGGGCGGTGCCAAGGCTGCCGTTCTGGCACTGGACGGCATCGCAGTCGTCGTCAACCCTGCCAACACCACCGAGGATCTGACCGTTGACCAGATCAAGGGCATCTACACCGGCGAGCTGACCATCTGGGCCGATGTGCAGTAAAGTATAGCAGCACCGTAGGGGCGGGGCATGCCCCGCCCGCAGCGTACCCGCAACCGCGCGGTTATGGGAAGGCCGCGGGCCGGACATGTCCGGCCCCTACATGGCATATAACCAAAGGAGTATAGGAAATGACCTCCAAGCTGAAAGAAGGCGTCATGCAGGTGGTGTTTACCCTCTGCGCCTGTGTATCCATTCTGGCGGTCGCGCTGATCTGCATCTTCCTGTTTGCAAACGGCGTGCCTACCCTGTTCAAGATCGGGCCGATGCAGTTCCTGCTCGGCACGACATGGAAGCCCGGCAACGACATTTTCGGCATCCTGCCGATGATTCTGGGCAGCATCTATGTCACGGCGGGCGCTATCCTCGTCGGCGTGCCCATCGGCCTGCTGACCGCCATTTATATGTCCCGCTTTGCCAGCCCGGCCATCAACCGGGTCATGCTGCCGGCGGTGCAGCTGCTGGCGGGTATCCCGTCGGTCGTCTACGGCTTCTTCGGCATGATCGTGCTGGTGCCGGCTGTGCAGGCCATGGTCAAGACCCCCTTCTTCAAGACGGTGCTGCATGTCAAAAGCGGCAAGGGCATGAGCCTTTTCACCGCCGCCGTGCTGCTGGGCATCATGATCCTGCCCACCATCATCACGGTCAGCAAGACGAGCCTTGACGCCGTTCCCAACAGCTACTATGAGGGCAGCCTTGCCTTGGGCGCCACCCATGAGCGCAGCGTTTTCTGCGCGGTGCTGCCCGCCGCCAAGTCCGGCGTGCTGTCGGCGGTCATCCTCGGCATCGGCCGCGCCATCGGTGAGACGATGGCGGTCGTTATGGTCGCAGGCAACCAGACATGGATGCCCAAGGGCCTGTTCCAAGGCCTGCGCACGATGACCTCCAACATCGTCATCGAGATGGGCTACGCCGCCGACCTCCACCGCGAGGCGCTGATCGCCACCGGCGTTGTGCTGTTCGTCTTTATCCTGCTCATCAACCTCTGCTTCAGCCTTGTGAAAGGGGGCAGCGACCATGCCTGAGATCACCGCAACAAAGACTGCGGCCGATATGACCTGCGCAAGACCGCATACGCTTATGCCCGGCGGCGGGCAGAACCGCCGCGCCGCTCGCGCACAGGCTGCCGCGCTGCGGTGGCTGGTGCGGATCGCCGCCTTCCTGACGGCCGCCGTGCTGGTGTTCCTGATCGGCTACATCCTCGTCATGGGCATCCCCAACCTCAGGCCCGAGCTTTTCGCATGGGAGTATAACTCCGAGAATGTCTCGCTGACGCCCGCGCTCATCAATACCGTGCTGATGACCGCTTTTGCGCTGCTCATCGCCACGCCGCTCGGCATCTTTGCCGCCATCTGGCTGGTCGAGTACGCCCGCCGCGGCAGCAAGCTCGTCAAGGTCGTGCGCGTCACGACCGAGACCCTGCAGGGGATTCCCTCCATCGTCTACGGCCTGTTCGGCATGCTGTTCTTCGTCACCCAGCTGCACTGGGGCTACAGCATGATTGCGGGCGCGTTCACGCTGGCCATCATGGTATTGCCGGTCATCATGCGCACGACCGAGGAGGCGCTCATCGCCGTGCCCGATTCCTACCGCGAGGGCAGCTTCGGCCTCGGCGCGGGCAAGCTGCGCACGGTGTTCACCATCGTGCTGCCCAGCGCCATGCCCGGCATTTTGTCCGGTGTCATTCTGGCGACGGGCCGCATCGTGGGCGAGACTGCCGCGCTGATCTACACGGCCAGCTCGGTCGCCAAGATCCCCACCAGCGTATTCAGCTCCACCCGCACGCTGGCCGTACACATGTACCTGCTCTCCAACGAGGGGCTTTACATCGGCCAGACCTACGGCACCGCCGTTGTGCTGCTGGTGCTGGTGCTGGTCATCAACTGCCTGTCCGGCTTTGTGGCCGGCAAGCTGACGAAGCAGTAAAGCGCGGGCATGACAAATCGTAGGGGAGGGATTTATCCCGCCCGTGGGAGTATGCGGCAGCGCAAACCCCGCGGAGGGGTCAAGACCCCTCCCTACGATTCGTCGTTCACGGGTGCCATGTAGGGAGCGGTCTTGACCGCTCCGGGAACCTTCCGTCCGGCAGCCCCTTCCCCGGCCCCTGCCGATACAGGGAACAGAGCAGAAATAAGATAAGAGGTCATTTCATGAACAAATTTGAAGTCCGCGGCATGGATTTGTACTATGGCAGCTTCCATGCACTGAAAAATATCAACATCGACATCCCGGAAAGGGAGATCACCGCCTTCATCGGGCCTTCCGGCTGCGGCAAATCAACCTTTTTGAAGAGCCTGAACCGGATGAACGACCTTGTGGAGGGCTGCCGCATCTCGGGTGACATCAAGCTGGACGGCGTGGACATCTACAAGGACAAGATGGATGTCAATGTCCTGCGCAAGCGGGTCGGCATGGTGTTCCAGAAGCCGAACCCCTTCCCGATGTCGATCTACGACAACATTGCCTACGGCCCGCGCACCCACGGCATCCGCAACAAGGCCCAGCTGGACGAGATCGTCGAGCGCTCACTGCGCGGCGCGGCCATCTGGGACGAGGTCAAGGATCGTCTGAACAAGAGCGCCCTCGGCATGTCGGGCGGCCAGCAGCAGCGCCTTTGCATTGCGCGCGCGCTGGCTGTCGAGCCGGAGGTCCTGCTCATGGACGAGCCGACCAGCGCGCTGGACCCCATCTCGACCTCCAAGGTCGAGGAGCTGGCCACCGAGCTGAAGGAAAACTATACGATCGTCATGGTCACCCACAACATGCAGCAGGCCGCGCGTATCAGCGATAAAACGGCGTTCTTCCTGCTGGGCGAGCTGGTCGAGATGGGCCCCACCGAGCGCGTCTTTGCAACGCCTGTGGATAAGCGCACCGAGGATTATATCTCGGGCCGCTTCGGTTAAGGAGGAGTGCAATATGGGTACAAGTGTACGGAAGATGTACGATGCCGAGCTGCTGCAGCTGGATACGATGCTGGCCCGGATGGGCCATGCGGCGGGCGGTGCGATCGAGAGCGCGATGACCGCCCTGCGCACCGGCGATGTGGAGCTGGCGCGCAGCGTCATTGCGCGGGACAGCGAGATCGACTCGGCCGAGCATGAGATCGAGCACCGCTGCCTGACGCTGTTTCTGCGCCAGCAGCCGGTCGCGGGCGATCTGCGCAAGGTGTCTACCGCGCTCAAGATGGTCACCGACATTGAGCGCATCGCCGATCAGGCCAGCGACATTGCCGAGATCACGCTGCACCTCCACCCGGAGGGCGCGCGCACCGTCGGCGTGCTGGACGACCTTTACGCCATGGGCGATATTGCGCTGCACATGGTCAAGGACGCCATCGCGGCCTATGTGCAGGTCGATCTGTCCGCCGCCGCGCAGGTCATTGCCCGCGATGATGAGTGCGATGCCATGTTCGGCCGCATCAGCAAGGAAATTGCTGCCTACATTGCGGCGCACCCCGATGATGCCGAGACGGCGCTCGACCTGTTTATGATCGACAAGTATCTGGAGCGCCTCGGCGACCACGCCGTGAACATTGCCGAGTGGGTCGAGTTCTTAAAGACCGGCGTCCACAAAGCCCGCAAGATCGTCTGACGCGGGCAGCAAAAAGCCATTCTCTATTTTCCTATACCAACCAAAACGGGGCCTGCCGCAAAGCAGACCCCGTTTTGGCGTGGAAGGAAAAGGCTTCCCCCGCGGGGGAAACTGTCACCGAAGGTGACTGATGAGGGCAAGCCCTGCCGAGGCTGCACGCGAGCGGACTGCGGCCGTGAACTTCCCCCTCATCCGTCTGCGGTCGGGGCCGCAGACACCTTCCCCCAAAGGGGGAAGGCACAGACTGCCAAAGACTTCCCCGCAAAAAATCCCGGGCAGCTCACGGCGAGCCGCCCGGGATTGCGGTTTTATTTCGCCCCGCGTCCGGCGAATACTACATACACGGTCTTGAACAAAATCTTGATGTCATTCCAGAGCGACCAGTTGTCGATGTAGGTCACATCCAGCTTGACGACCTCCTCAAAGTCCTCAATGTTGCTGCGGCCGCTGACCTGCCACAGGCCGGTGATGCCCGGCTTCATCGACAGGCGGCGCTTGTGGTGGCTCTTGTACTGCTTGTACTCGTCCACTGTCGGCGGGCGGGTGCCCACAAGGCTCATATCGCCGCGCAGCACATCAAAAAACTGCGGCAGCTCGTCAATGCTTGTCTTGCGGATGAACTTGCCCACCTTGGTCACGCGGGGGTCGTCCTCCATCTTGAACATCAGGCCGTTCATCTCGTTCTGGGCCATCAGCTCTTTTTTGCGCTCCTCGGCGTCCATGTACATGCTGCGCAGCTTGTGGATGTAAAAATACCGTCCGTTGCGGCCCACGCGCTTCTGCTTGAAGAAGAGCGGGCCGGGGCTTTCGATCTTGAGGGGAATCGCCACAATCGCAATGATCGGGATGCTGAGGATGCAGCCCACCAGACCGCCCGCAATATCCATGCACCGCTTGGCAATCTGGTCGCGCGGCTTCAGCTCCACAGTGCCCATCGTCACGATGTTGCCCCCCGCGCAGCGGCCCAGCGTGCGGCTCAGCCGCGCGGCGCTCGTCTCATCGCAGCAGGCCTCCTCGATCCGGTCAAGCAGCGGCAGGCGGAAATGCACGGTCAGGCCCATGCTCTCCATCTCCTCCAGATAGGGGATGAAGCTTTCGCCGCTGTCCATCGGCACATCGACATAGACCTCGTCCAGCGCCTCGCGCCGGATCCAGTCCATAAAATCGGTGAAGTTCGCCTTCACCGCAATGCCGTCGATCTCGGTGCCGACGATCTCATGCGTGGCCTCCAGCAGCGTCACGCCGACAATGCGGCGGGACCAGTCCTTGCCGATCTCATTGATGAGGCGGTCGGCGCGGTCGGTGGTCGTCACGATGCCGACCAGACTCTCCATGCCCCAGCTGCGCTGGAAATGGAGCAGCAGCCGCTTGAGCGCACCGTGCGCGAGCGGCAGCAGCAAAGCGTTGATGAGCGGCACCGTCACCGCAAAATAGCGGGAGTCGAGCATCGTTGCCTTGGTCAGCAGCATCAGGGCCGAGTAGATGACGCAGAGCATCAGGTTGAACTTGAGCGAGAGCTTTATCTCGGCACCGGGGCGGCGGGTGACAATGTTCTCGGACTGGTCAAAGCAGAAAAAGGTCGCGACAAAGGCCAGTACCAGCGCGCAGAGCGTCTGCATCCAGTCCCGTGCGGTGTAGGGCACCAGCACATTGAACAGTCCGTCAGTGATCAGCCACGACAGCAGAATACTGACCGCCAGGGCCAGCAGATCCGTCAGGAACACATAGGCGTACTGCATCTTTTCGCGTTTTGTAATGACGTGCAACTCCAAATTCCTCTCATTCTTTCTGTACAAAATCATATAAGCAGGGCAGCCGGCTTGCGGTTGTCCGTTCATGCGTATAAATCATGTACAATTTTACCACATCAAGCGCCGCCATTCAACCGAAAGCGGCCCCTGCGGCAGAAAACGGCGAATTTCGGCAAAATTCCCAATCCGAGCCCGCGCACAGGCAGCAAAATGGAAGCTTGACAACGGAATTCAGCAAAACCGGTTGCAAAGTAACAGGAAAATCGCCCGCAAGCGAACGGTATCACTCTTCGGGGGCGGCAAGCTCGGCCTTGAAGGTGTCCTGCAGGTCGGTCAGGCAGTCCAGCAGCAGGGGATTGAAGGCCCCGCATTCGCCGCGCAGGATCATCTGCACCGCCACATCGGGCGCGTAGGCGTCCTTGTAGACGCGCTTGCTCACAAGGGCGTCATAGACATCGGCCATCGCCACCACCTGCGCCGAGATCGGGATCTGGTCGCCGCTCAGCCCATCGGGGTAGCCGCGGCCGTCCCACCGCTCATGGTGCCAGCGGCAGATCTCATAGGCGGTGCGCACCAGCGGCTCATTGCGGTAGCTGCGCAGCTGGTCCAGCATCGCCGCGCCGATCGTGGTGTGCCGCTTCATGATGTCGAACTCCTCGCGGGTCAGCCGCCCGGGCTTGTTCAGAATCGCATCGTCGATTGCGATCTTGCCGATGTCGTGCAGCGATGACGCCATGATGATCAGCTCCTGCTGTTCGGGCGTCAGGGCGTACTGGTCGGTCTTTTGGGTCAGCTGCCCCAGCAGGTGCCGGGTCAGCGTACTGATGTGCAGCACATGGGCGCCGCTCTCGCCGTTGCGGAACTCGACCGCCTCGCTCAGGATCGAGATCAGCATCTGGGTGTTCTTCTCTTTTTCACGGATCTGGCTCGTCACCAGCGAGGTGAGCCGCCGCTGTTTGGCGTAGAGCTTGATCGTGTTAAAGACGCGCCGGTAGACGACCCCCGCGTCAAAGGGGCGGCTCACATAGTCGGAGACGCCCAGCTCATAGGCGCGGCGCACAACGGTGTCGGCGTCCTCGCTTGAGATCATGATGACCGGGATGTCCTCGATCCGGTGGCTGCGGTTCATCGTGTTCAGGACCTCAAAGCCGTCCATCACCGGCATGACGATGTCCAGCAGGATCAGCGCAATGGCGGTGTCGTACTGGTCCAGCATCGTCAGACATTCCTGCCCGTTGGAGGCCTCCAGAATATTGTAATCACTGCCGAGGATCTCGGCCAGAATCGCGCGGTTCATCTCGGAATCGTCTACGATCAGGATATTCTGGCGGGCCTGCCGGTCCCGCCCGGCGGCCGAGGGGGCGGCGGCGCCGGTGGTGTCCTCGGTCACAACGGTGTTTTTGTGGTTCTTGGCCTGATACATCAGCCGGTCCGCGCGGGAGGCTGCCTGCTCGCAGCTCTCGCCCGGGCGGCTCATCACGCCGCCGATGCTGGCCGAGATCTGCAGGCGGGTGTAGCCGGGTACAACGGCGGTGTGCAGCTGCTGGCGGATGCGCTCCAGCTTGGCAACAAACGCCGCCTGTGCAATGCCGGGCAGCACAAGCAAAAACTCATCGCCGCCGTAGCGGATCAGATGGTCGCTTTTGCGGATGCAGCCGCGCACGACCTCCACGGCGGTGCGCAGGGCTGCATCGCCTGCCTGATGGCCGTAGGTGTCGTTGTACAGCTTGAAATCGTCAAGGTCCAGCACCGCCACGCCGGCCGGCTCGCTCCGGCCTTTGATGATATCCTCATAATAGCGGCGGTTATAGCAGCCGGTCAGGGCATCGTGGTAGAGCTTGATGTGGTAGCCGGACACGCTGCACATCAGCTGGTCGCTGTTTTCGGGGTCGATGAGATTGTCGCAGTCCAGCGGCTGGATCAGTTCCAGCACACAGGGCGCGCCGTCCACCTCGCGGTAGACCGCTGTGACCTGATACAGATCGCGGCCCATATATTCCAGCTTGGTGCGCTGGGCATGATCCTCCATCACCTGACGGGAGATGCAGTTCTGGCAGGGGGCATCCTTATGCCAGAATTCATGGCAGGGGCAATGCCCCTCCACCGGGGCGCTGCCGCACACCTGCCCTGCGTCCAGCAGCCGCACGATCGGAAAAATCGTGCGGTATTGCATCATTTCCTTTTCGACCTCGTCTCTGGTCATAGCTTCGCCGCCTTTGTGTCCTGAAAAAATGTCATATATATATCCAGTATATCATTTCCGGCCAATTCCTGTCAATTTCTGCGTGTGTAAAAAAACGGTAAAACGGAATCCCTGCAGGCGGCGGCGCATATCTTTGTGGGACAGGGGGTGGTACGATGCGATATATCCGGTATATCCTGCTGCTGGCGGCGGTGTTTTTTCTGGCGCCGCTCGCCGTGCTGCCGCGCAGGGCGGCCGGGGCGGACGAGCCTGCGGCCCCAACGCCCGCGGCCACGGCACAGCCTGCGGCTGCTGTGCCCTACCGCGCGGTCTGGGTCAGCTATCTGGAATGGCAGCAGGTCGATTTCTCCACGCAGGCAGCTTTTGCGGCGGATGTGGAGGCGATGCTGGATGACATCGCCGGGCTGGGTGCGACCGTTGTCCTTGCACAGGTGCGCCCCTTCGGGGATGCGCTCTACCCCAGCGCGTATTTTCCGTTCAGCCATATCTGCACCGGCACGCAGGGGCAGGACCCCGGGTTTGACCCGCTTGCCGTCATGATTGCGGCGGCCCATGCGCGGGGGCTGCAGCTCGAGGCGTGGATCAACCCCTACCGTTTACAGGCGGGGCAGGTCCCGGCGCTCTGTGCCGAAAGCCCTGCGCGCCTTCACCCCGAGTGGGTGCGCTATACCGACAGCGGCGCGGTGCTTGACCCGTCCAGCGCGGCGGTGCGGCAGTATATTGCCGATGGGGTGGAGGAACTCTGCCGCAGCTACCCGCTGGACGGCATCCATTTTGACGATTATTTCTACCCTGTGCAGGAAGCTGATTTTGACGCCGCCGACTATGCGGCAAGCGGCACGGCGCTGAGTCTGGACGACTGGCGGCGGGAAAATGTCAACGCACTGATGGAGCTGTGCCACGCAGCGGCGCAGCGGTACGGCGTGCGGTTCGGCGCGGCCCCGGCGGGCGACCCCGAGCAGAACTACACCCTGCAGTACAGTGACGCCGCCCGCTGGCTGCGGCAGGGGACGGTGGACTACCTGATGCCCCAGCTCTATTGGGGGCAGGCGTATGAGAAGGACGGCGATACCGCGCACAGCCTGCCCCGGCTGGCGGCCAAATGGGCGGCGCTGCCCCGGGCGGCGGGGGTGCAGCTGTATGCGGGGCTGGGGGCCTACCGCATCGGCGCGGGGGACGGCTCCGACAGCGGCAGCGAGTGGGTCAGCGGCCATGCGCTGGCCGACCAGCTGGCATTGCTGGCGCGCAGCGGCATCACGGGCGTGGGGCTGTACCGCTACGCCAGCTTGTTTGACAACCCCAACTACCCCGCACTGGCCGAGAGCGAGGCCGCCGCCCTGCGCACTGCGTGGAAATAGGGCGCGGCGCGTAAGGTTTTGACACATTCCCGCCATCGACGCCTTCTGCGCGGGCGGGTCTGTATACTCCAAGACGATCCCTGCAATGGACAAGCCGCCCGCGCAGGAATTTGTGCAAAGGAGGAATATGCCTATGAAAAAGCGTCTGTTGGCTGTGCTTTTGGCCTGCTGTATGGCGGCGGGCATGGCCAGCGCAGTCTTTGCGGAGGAGGAGCCGCCCCTGCCCGCAGCGGCGGCCGCCGAGGCCCCGCCTGACCCGGCACCGGCCGAGGCCCCCGCCCCGGAGCCAACGGCAGAACCGACCCCGGAACCAACGGCAGAACCGACCCCAGAGCCAACCCCAGAGCCAACCCCGGAACCAACGGCAGAGCCAACCCCGGAACCGACCCCGGAACCAACCCCGGAACCAACGCCAGAAGCAACCACAGAGCCGACCCCCGCGCCAAGCGAGGAGCCGACCCCCGCACCCACAGAGACCCCGGTGCCCACGGCGGCACCGACCGAAACCCCGGCCCCCGCACCGCAGCGGACGGCCACGCCCGAGACAGCATGCGCCCCGGTGCTGCGCGCCCTGCCGGAGATGACCGCCCAGTCGGCTGCCGTGACCGGGGTGGTGCTCATCGACAGCATTGCCGCCGATGGCTGCCTGACCGCGCGGGTCAACGGCAGTGATGAAAAGCTGCCCGGGGCTGTCTACACATGGTACCGCAGCAGGGACGGGGCCGACTGGCAGACCGTGACCCCGCAGGTCTGCTCCGGCTCGGGCTGGAACATCGAGGCAGGCAGTGAGCAGCGGCTCAACGCGGCGCTCGATTCCTGCGTGGCGGGCATCGGCGATGCGGACAGGCTTTACTATAAGGTGGAGGTCACCGGCGCAGACGGCACCGCAGCGGCCGCCCAGACCCGGGTGGCCTACTACATCCAGCTGCAGAACGGCAGCTTTGAGGCCCCCGCCGTGGCCGGCAGCAGTGCGCTGTACTACCCCTTTGCGGCCAAGCGGTCGCACTTTATCCAGACGGCGGACGCCGACACCAACCCTGCTATTGTATGGAGAACGACCGGCGCGGCCCCCCATTGGAACAGCCTTGTCAACGGCCATTACATAGAGCTTGTGGACGGCACAGGCCGCAGCTACACCGATTGGATCGACGGGGAGATACGCACCGACCCCAACGACCCGTCCGTCTGCTACCACACCCCCGGCGCCTATGACGGCAGCCAGTTTGCCGAGCTGAACTGTCAGGCCTACGGCGCACTGTATCAGGATGTGCTGACCGTGCCCGGCACCACGCTGCACTGGTCACTGGCGCACCGGGGCCGCGCGGGCAGTGACTCGATGGCGCTGCTCATCGCGCCGGTCGCAGTGGCGCAGCAGATCACCGAGATCCTGACGCAGGCCTCGGCCGATACGACCGGCGGCAGCGTGCGCAGCGCACTGGACCGGACGGTGGACTACAACGGCCAGCCGGTCACGATCCGCAGCTTTATGGTCGGCGGGGAGATGACGGACGGCAACACCGCATGGGTGACCCATCGGGGTGACTACACGGTGGCGGCGGGGCAGTATCTGAGCCGGTTCTTCTTTCTTGCACTGTCCTGCGCAAGCGGGGACCGGCGGGAGGGTAATCTGCTTGACAAGGTCTGGTTCAGCACCGAGCCGGAGCCACCGGTCGCGGGCAACGGCAGCCTGCAGCTGACAAAGGCCGTGGAGCAGGACGCCTACCGCACCGAGGCCGCCGCCGTTACAAACACCTTTTCCATTGAGCTGCCCGCCGGCAGCTATACGCTGACCTATGCGGACGGCACGGCCGAGACACGCACCCTTGCTGCGCCCGGCGCGCTGCGCTTCGGGCTGCGCGGGCTGCAGAGCGTCACGGTCGGCGGCCTGCCCGCCGGGCGGTATACCGTGACCGAGACCGACCACCCCGATCTGGAAAGCGCCTACTGCACGACGACGGCCGCCGAGGCGCAGACGGAGGCGGAGGTGACGGCCGGCGCCACGGCACAGGCCGTCATCACAAACCGGTACGCGCCGTGGCGCAGCCTGACGATCACCAAGCAGGTGACGGGCGGCTACGGCGATACCCGCCGCGCCTTTGCCTTTACGGCGGCTGTGGACGGCGTGCCGGTGACAGCCGACCGCGCGGCCGTGACCGCTGCGGGCGGTGCGGCGCTGACGGCGGCGGGCTTCACGATCCCCCACCGGGGCAGCGTGACGATCGGGCATCTCAAGCCCGGGCAGACCCTGACCGTCAGCGAGGAGGCGCTGGCGGATTATGAGACAAGCTTTGCCGACGGCACCGCCGTGACGCAGGGCGGCCAATGGACCGGCACGGTGGGGCAGAGTGACACGGCGCTGACCTGCCGCAACAACAAGGACGGCGTACCGCCCACCGGGCTGCGCCGGGACGCTGCGCCCGCGCTGGCGGCAGTGGCGGCGGCGCTGGTCTGTGCGCTGCTCCGCCGCCGAAGGGGGGTGTGAGCGCTGGAAACACAGGAGGACCGCCGCGCCGCATGGGCGGAGATACGGGAGTTTCTGGTGCGGGCGGGGGCGCTGGCGGCGCTGCTGGCAGTGCTGTTCGGGGTGGTGTTCGGGCTGGCTATCCAGCCGGACGACACGATGCACCCCCACATCAAGCCCGGCGACCTGCTTTTGTACTACCGCCTGCCGCAAAGCTATACGGCGGGGGAGACGGTCGTCTTTGAGAAGGACGGCACCCGCTATACCGGCAGGGTGGCCGCCCGCGGCGGCGATACGGTGGAGGTCACCGACACAGCGCTGCTGCTCATCAACGGCAGCGTGGTGGCGGAGCCGGACATCTATGAGCAGACGCCGCGATATGAAAACGGCGTACAATACCCCCTGACGCTGGCGGACGGCGAATATTTTATCCTTTGCGATGCCCGCGCGGGTGCGCGCGACAGCCGGTGGTTCGGCCCGGTCCGCACCGGCGAGATACGCGGCCGTGTCATCGCCCTGCTGCGCCGCAGCGGGATATGACCCAAAACCTACACATATGGGAGAGGAGACCTTACTTATGAACAGAAAGAGGCTTTCTGCAGTTCTTACGGCGGCCCTGCTGGCGGGGGCGCTGTCCACCACGGCGCTTGCCGCCGACCGGCTGCCCACCGGCGATGCCAGCGTCACCTTCAAAAAAGCCATTGATATGACCGATGCCGCCGGTGCGGGCGGCGTGCTGGGCACGATGACCTTCGATGTGACCGGTGCGCAGGAGGACGACCTGCCCGACCAGCCGGAGGAGGGCGCAGCGCCCGGCAGCACCGACCAGCTTGCCAGCCCCACCGTCACGGCGGTCTTTGCCCGGGGGGCTGACGGCAGCCTTGCCGCCGAGAGCGATGTCACCGTGCAGTTCGATATGACAAAATTTATCGAGCCCGGCGTCTACTACTACCGCCTGACCGAGCGCGACCCCGGCATTGCGGGGCTGACCGCCGCCCCCGCCTACCTGCTGAAGGCCCGTGTCGTCAATGCGGACGCCGCCGACCCCAACGGGACGAGCTTTAAGATCGACTATGCCGCGCTGGCGCCGCTGGCGGGCGGGGACAAGGTGGATTTTATCGCAAACAGCTACACGACCTACGCGCTTTCACTGACCAAAAGGCTGGCCGGTGATTTTGCCGACTACGGCGACAGCTTTGACTTTACCCTGACGCTGGAGGACCCCGATGCCGAAAAGCATATGGCGTCCGTGACGGTCCGCACCGGCGAGGCCGGGGGCGCGCTGACCGGGGAGGGCACGGTGCTGAGCTTTGACGCAAACGGCAGGGCAACCATCACCGAGACGATCCGCGCGAATCAGAAAATCGAGGTCACCGGCCTGCCGGAGGGCGCCCTCTACACGATCGTGGAGGGAGGCGATGATGCCGCCAAGTACACGACCGACTGGGCCACACCCACCGGCACGGTGGAGGATACCCCCACGCTGGCGCAGCGCGCCATGACGGCTGCGGATGCCGATATCACCGTGACGAACACCCGCGAGGCGGCGGCCCCCACCGGCCTGCTGCTGGATGCCGCGCCCTACGGTGCCATGCTGGCGCTGGCTGCAGGCAGCGGCGCGGTGTTCTTCCGCAAGCGCCGCCGCGGCCGCTGATGCTGCGGGCGGCGGCCCGGC
>OOCL01000697.1_pt1 | contig 23990 bp, 25 predicted proteins | sample 1671211 | NCBI WGS metagenome assembly OOCL01 (sample SAMN06348133, study PRJEB24527) | human gut metagenome | biome: human gut; feature: ankylosing spondylitis patient; material: feces | host: Homo sapiens | place: China | collected 2015-10 | reverse complement strand
ACTCCTTGAAACCATTTTCCAGCACATCCAGAAAATCAGGAGTCAAGCCCCACATGTTCATGGAAACCAGAGAATTCACATCAACAGCCACACCGTCTGCCTCTGCTCCATTTTCATTCTTGACGATGTTCTTGGTTTCCACAACCTCAGTCAAGTTTCCATTCTCATCCATCTTGCAGATACCGCGAGTCACACCGCCATTATCAGACAGGGTATTCTTCAGCACGAAACCCGCCATGCAGGACTTGCCGCCATTCACCAGATACTCATGGACAGCCTTAAAGCCTTCCTTGCCATAGTAATCATCCGCGTTGATGACGATAAACGGAGTCTTGATGGCCTTCTTCGCTGCAAGCACAGCCTGACCGGTTCCCCAAGGTTTTGTACGACCCTCCGGCAGAGTTCCCGGGATATCGTTTATGTCCTGAAAAGCGTAATCCAGAGTTACATTATGAGCAGAGCAGATAGCTGCGATACGATCACCGATGACCTCTTTGAATTCCTTCTCGATATCCTTACGGATAATAAATACTACATGGTTGAAGCCAGCCTCAATTGCATCATGAATCGAGTAATCCATGATAATATGATTAGAAGCATCCACCGGCTCCAACTGCTTGATTCCTGTTCCAAAGCGGCTGCCGATACCGGCTGCCATGATAAGTAATGTTGTGTTCATAACTCTCTCCTTACTGTGCTCGTACTGCCTTTATTGGACACACCTTCACACACTGGTAGCAGCAGACACATTTACACTCATCGATCTGCGGATATTCAAATCCTTCTTCGTCCTCCACCATGGAGATAGCTTCTTTCGGACAAACCGCATAGCATGCCGTACATCCGCAGCAATCTATTTTACATTTGTACAGAACAGGGCATTGCCTATTTATTGATTTCATCCCATTACCTCTTCAGTATTCTCTTAGCTATTCGTTTTATTTTATAGAAGCATCGTTTCCAAAGTGGAATCCGAACTGGATATCCCCCATATTTTTTTAAATCCTCAGAAAAACTCAAATTATCCAAGTCAGCAAGGAAGTCGTGTCCTTTTTGCGGTACAGTTGCAGATGTCGTAAACATCGGATTTCCATCAAAAATCGAGGCAAAGTCCTTTTTATGTACATTTAAATTATTACGAACTTTTTCAAAATATCTTTTTCCCTTTTCAGAATTCACCAGGAGCATCGATGTTCCCTTGTCATCGTCTAATTCCTTATCAATACCCCAGAAATCGGCAAAGGTCACATCACTTTTTCGAGGCACACCTTTAAATCGGCAGTCTCCACAGCAAGGCCTAATATATAAATTTGATGTCAAATAGCCATGCATATAAAGGTTTTCTTCGCCTTCATATACCTTATAGCTTCCATTTTCAAAATCCAGTCTTGTTCGCTTCGGCGATGTCTTCCATCCGCCTTCTTTGTACTTAAACCAGACCTTAGTAACCTTACACTCTTCACGCTGCTCAATTTCGCTCAGCCATGCTTTAAATGCCTTGGGAGAATTCATGCCACGGCAAATAAAGTCCATCGTAAAAAGATTTTCGTACTCTTTCCCAAGGAAGGAATATAAACCCGCCACTTGACAGGGGGACCCGCAAAAGCCAACCAATCTACCTGAATCAAGTTCGGTCTTTACCCTTTTGTAAATGTCACCCATCGAACTACTCATGTACTTTGATTGACGTAGTTTTTCAATTCCCTCATAGCTATCGATCAGTTCATACTCCACTAAGTTTTCGTCATTGTACTTTGCGCCGGCAACGAGACCTCCGTCCGCTATTATAGCTTTAGCAAATTCAGTAAAAGCTCCTCCAGACGTACTACAATACCGGATATCTTGATCTTTTGACCACACTGCATATGTTTCGGGCACTGCAAATCTTTCCATCATGCATTCCACTCCACATTTTCTTTTAACACCCGTGCAGGGACACCTCCAACCAGTGCTCTTGCCGGGACATCTTTCGTCACCAATGCACCTGCAGCAATGACCGCACCGTCTCCAACTGTTACACCATTCAAAATGGTAACTCTTGTTCCGATCCAAACATGGTTACCGATGTGAATAGGATTTGTGTTTCTACTACCGTTAAGTTCATGTGCATCCGAATCCATTATTGTAAAATCGTGGGAGATGGCACAATTCTCTCCAATTGTAATTTCTTTATGGCATCTGATTTTGCAATACGAATTGATAAAGGAATCTTTCCCTAGCACTAAATGTGAATCCTTAAAAAGGATAATATCAGCGCCATACATAAAGCTAAACCCATTGCAGTCAAGCACTGAATTTTCATCCATCCGAAGCATTGAAGATCGATTACTTTTTTTTATGCGATTTGCATTTAATGTCAAATTTCCATTTAGTTTAACTAATGCATCGTTTGACAGCATTAAACGATCTTCACTATCATAGAACAAAAATCCGCTACCGCATATATGTCTATAATGAACAAATTTATGAAAATACTTTTTCAAGAATTCTGATATTGTCTTCATACATCAAATCCAATCCATTCATTCTTTATGTTCTTTTACATTAGCTACCACTTCTTCAGTAGCTTTTGAAGAATCGAATTGTCATCTGCCAATTATCTTTTTAAGTACAGCTTTTACACGACGCTTTCTATTTTGATACTTTACCTTTTTATAATTAGACTTTAACATTTCCTCACCGAACTTGCTAATATAATTAGAAACTATTTTCATTTCTGAATCCACCAGCAGTCGATTTTTATAAGAATAGTAAATCACGGCGTCACAATGTGTATTCCAATCATCGTCCAAGTGTAACCCGTTATCATCAAATTCTTTTTTCGTAGCCAAAATTATTTTCTGCATTCCAGCTTCTATTGTGATTTCCGGCTCAGTATTAGTAACTCCTCTTACTTTTTTATCCTCAAATATTTGGGACGTATTTTTATGATATTCGAGTTCATCATAAATCTGCGGCCAAATCTTCTTTATTTCCTTAGTCGAAACATGAATAATCTTCGGCACAACACCAAGGATCTCGCTGGAAATCTTGATAACATCATCCCAGTAGATATCATTTTTGTTTGAAGTTATATGAAAATCTTCATTGTACGCCTTTTCATTCCCAAATAGCTCAACAACTATTTTTGAAAAATCTAATATATGAATGACAGAGAATCTAACATTGTCGGATGCCAGCATTAACCGTCCTCTTTGCATTCGATCAAAGAATGTCCAGCAAGGTGTCCTTGTTGCAATTGGAAACGGTATTCTATAATCTCCATATGTAACTGTTGGTCTGATAATTGTATATTTCAACCCAGTATCATTAGAAAAAGATACCAAATAATCTTCACATGCTATTTTATTTCTTGTATATAGCCAGTCTGTAAATTCTTTCTTATCTGATTCTACTATACGCTTTTCACCAAATCGATTATAAACACCTGCGGTAGAAACAAAAACATACTGTTTGCACCGATTAGAAAAATTCTCCAATGAGATTTTCAGTTCATCCACAGTATACGCCAAACATTCCACCACAACATCAAAATCTAACGTTCCAAGTGCCAGTTTAACCTCATTAGCATCCCAAATATCCGCATGAAAATAGTGGGCGCCCTTGATATTTCTTTTATTATTACTACCTCTGGTGATTGCAAAAGTCTCATAACCCCTATTCACGGACTCGCTTACAAGCCCAGACGAAATAGTTCCCGTTCCTCCCGTAATTAGTACTCTCATTGTTCCTTGCCTTTCAATCTATATATTTTGTTCAACATTTTATTATTGATAATTATATGTTTGCACTTTGTTTTTAAGTTATGCTGATTTTTATTCAATTCATCATAGGCTTGGTTGTTACCAACTTTATCATTATTACAAAACGAAATATCAAATCTTTGCATTGCACATTCATCGTGGATATCCATTAGAATTTTTTTTCTTTCATCTCTTGGCATAAATGCGAGTGCTTGCTCTAAAACCTTCTCACGGACATATGTTCGCTGATATACTTTTTCATAATTCACAGCATGAGAATGTGAATCTGCTCTCACATAATACACATATAGAACATCATCGATAAATCCGCATTTATTGTTATAGGCGACTGGCAGGAGCAGCTGATAATTTTGTCCGGCTTCTCTATTAAAATATATTTCCCGGTTATTGATCTTATCAAATAAAAGCTCCGACCTGATCATAAAGACGCCAGAATAAGCTGGAATACCTTTGATGATTTGACGAAACATATTATCACTTCGTTGGTTTGTTGGTATGACCAATTCACCAATTTCTTTCCCAGTTAGATAATCAACAGCTTTAGCCCCACAATTTACTAATCCGCAATCTTTATGGATCCTCAAAAAATTGTACTTTTTCATTATGTTGTCGGGGAGCAATTCATCATCACAATCTGCCCAACATAAATATTCTCCTTTTACATGCTTTAATGCTGTGTTAATCGCTGATGCTGCGCCTCCATTTTTTTGTCTCAAAAAAACAAGCTGCGTAATTTTACTTATCAACTTCTCTTTACATTTTTCGACTATCATATCACTTCCATCTGTTGATCCATCATCAATCAAAATCAGCTGAATGTTCAAATATGTTTGTTTGAGAACCGACTCCAGAAATCGATCCAAATATTTTTCGGCATTATAAAATGGGACCATCAAGCTCACTAAATCTTTGCACAGCATTCTCTCATCCTCGTTTTATCCTATTGAAAATGTCCTTCAGTTCTTCACTTTTTCTAAACATCATGAAAAAGAATACATTGGGAATAAACAAAGTTAACAGGCACATTATTGCAAACCTAAAAACATTAACTTTGGCCAATAAAATTTCCTTTATCTGCCACATTAAGGCACATAATAAAAATGCTACCAATGATCTCCATATCAATCTTATATAGTACGTCGATGGATTCATATATAGCACGTATTTGAAAACAATGTATGGTCTAACAATAACAACAAGCATTCTTGATACAATTGTTCCAACAAATATGCCAGGAAGTCCTATAAGTTTAATTGCTGCCACACTTACAACCAGATTTATAATCGCTTGAGCAAATGCCACCCATTTATCTTCATTAAATTTGCCAGCAGCCACCTTAAAATTATATGGCATAAATGTCATTCCTGCAAAATATAAAGATGCAAAATAAAGAATCACTGTTGTATCATCAAGAAGCAAATCTTCTCCGAGCCATAACGTTATGAATGGCTGAGACAATGTAACAAATGCAATTAAAACAAAACCATAGACCCAAAAGCCTAAAAGATCATATACATCAAATATTTTTCTTTGCTTCTCTAAATTCTCTTTTACAAGAAGGTTTCCAAAGCTCGCTGTAAAACTACCTAAAAGTTTATTTGTAAATGTGCTTACCAAAGTATTAAGTGTTGTATAATTTGATAACAATCCAACTGCTGTCGTGCTAACAAACGCTGAAACAATAATATTGTCCGTCTGATTTACTGAAACGTCTCCAATTTTATGAATAATCAAAGCCTTTACATTCTTCCATATATCCTGTCTTGTTTTATCATCAAGCTTTCTAACATTCCTCTCTTTTAAAATTGGGAATTTGTTGTTTAAATAGTAGACGGTTACAATTTTTTGTACCAAACCTATGAATGCAGCGATAAGGAGATACTCCAAATAAGTTCCTCCGAGCAAAAGCAATATAATTTGGAGTATATTAGTGACAACCGTTCCAAGTGTCGTAGCGTTTGTTACGATATAATCTTTTTGTATAGCTGTAACATATGAAGTTTTATAGGTTACAAAATAAGATGAAACTGTATTAAATAGAAAAATCACATAAAATTTTCTAATTTCGGACATTGGAATTTCAGAATTCACTAAATAGTCCAAAAAGGGAATAATCAACACCCCAATTGCACTCACCGTAATTGCAATTATTCGATATGCCTTTTTGTACAATGCCAGCAAAGATTTTATCTTTTCTCTGTCATCTTCGGCAACAGGCTTATATAATGCGAAGACAATTGCCGAACCTATCCCAAGTTCTGTAAACGAAAGTACTCCAAGAACATTTGTGAACAGGCCAGAAACGCCTAGATAACTGGCTCCTAATGTATATACAAATACCGTTCTAGCCGCTACCGAAAAAAGTGATGTTATTATCGTGCTAACATAACCATAAAATATATTTTTCTTTACAAACTCTGTTCTTGACATATTTGTTTTCAAAGCTGAACTTCACCTCCTGATAGTTTTAATTTTGAATTTGATTTTTTGCAATTAAGAAAGCGGTTGTTTTCATACACGTTTTATTCAATTCTCCAATGCATTCTTCAAAAAAGACATTGCTTTCTGACGCTCGAATTCAAGCTGCTTATATCCATCCTCATAGTTATGTTCCCAAATGTCGTTTTCTAATCCGGAGTTTGCATATTTACGCTCCAAGTGGAACTTTTCCAGTAGCGTTTCAAGTCTAGAATTCATATTTCCTTCTGTCCAGTTTCTGTCATAAACAACAAACGGCTTGTTGAACAAAAAGGAAAAAACGCAGGCATGAAAGGAGTCGGTCAACACCAAATCCGCATGATCGAACAGCCATAAAAATTCTGCTGGACCTGCTGTGCCCGCAACCCAATTTCCTGCATCTAGGAGCTCATATACTTTTCTGCCATGTCGAATTTCTTCCAGTTGATTTTTTGCGTCCTCACATTTGGGTGATAAAAAATATGTGAGAATATACCCATTTTTCACACCATCTGGTTTTTGGGAAACATTTCGCCACTCGTCTTGCGAAAGCAACAATGTAGGGTCGATCAAAACGTCTGCGTTTCTCCCAGTTATTTCCTGAATAATTCTGGCTCCAGCAGCCTCTCGAACAGATAGGGCATCAAAATCCATCAGACTTCTTTTTATTTTCTCAGTTGCTGTGAGCGCATTAACACCGAACGATGCCGAAAACGATATCTTTTTCCTGCATTTTACATCATACAGCAGCGTGATATCAGAAAGTGCAAAATCCGGGTTCCAAACTTGATCCGAGCCAACAAGGACAATCTTATCTTCAATTCCAGTTTTTTGCAATTCATTTGATGTGCTGACTGCGATTCCAGAATATGTAATATTCTGATTAAATATAAAAAAGTTTTTCTTTCGCTTGTTGTTTACAAGCTCCCTCTTCAAAGTTCCCTGACAAACTGCAAGAATACTACGTTTTACGCGCCGGGCTATCCGCCGTAATCCGCTTTCGCTGTTTCCTGCCATAGGATAATAGCTTTCATCCACGATATTTTCCACCTGAAATCCTTTTTTTTGCAAAAATTTCTGGGTGGCATAGTTTTGAAGACGGTTGCCATAATTATTCAGGTCGTTAATTGTAATCAGTTCAAGTTTCATTTCTTCACCTTTAAATAAATCCTTCGTAAGAATGCATGGGAAAGCGCCTGAAATTTCACCCGATCTTTTACAGAAAGTTCTATTTTTACACTGCTGTAACACCGCTTCGCTTTGGGCAATAGTATGCTGTAATCTGCGGCAGGAAGATCCGACATTCTCAACAGACGAATGATAAACCGGTAGCAATTGATTTTTGCCGCCATATTCAGTTCTTTCTTTCCACGATATTGTTCTACCAAATCCTCGCAAAATTGCAGTTCGTCATAGTATTTTTCAGTAAAGCCCGAATGCACAGCACTGCCTTCTCGGATAAAATAGAAATAGGAACGTTCCGATAAAAAATAAACATTATGGCTGTTTTTGATCGCATCCAGAAAGAATTTTCCATCCTCTGCAATCCGCATTGTTTCATCAAATCTTACCGATTCAATGCAGGCTCTTTTATATAGCCGCCCCCAGCATACCTGCGTAAATGGCCATTCCAGCAGAAAATGCAGAACTGCTTCTTCTTGATTCAACAAGCAATCCTGCGCATCAGGCTCACCTGTTTCTGTTCTGCCATCGGCGTAAATATCAATTGCATTTTCGACTACAATGTCTCCCCCTCCCCCTGAAATTTTTGCTTGTGCTTTCAACATTTTTTCAATGTGGTTTAATTTCAAATAATCATCTGCATCCACAAATGTAATAAACTGCCCTGCCGCATGGTCCAGCCCCAGATTTCTGGCGGCACTTACACCTGTATTTTTCTGCTGATAAAATCGGATCCGATTATCTTTCTTTGCCCAACAGGTACACATTGCTGCGCTTTGGTCTGTGGAGCCATCATCCACCAGAAGTAACTCGATTTTTCGATAGGTCTGCATCACAATACTGTTGATGCACCTGTCCAGATACTCTTCCACATTATAAATTGGAACAATTACCGAAACCAACTCGTCCATTTTGATTTTCTCCACCTTATACAATCAGGTCTTTTTTGTCTGCCATATAGCCCATACTTTGCAATATAACCAACCGCTTAAACGGAACAGATATGCCTTGAACTTTGCTTTTCCAAGCGAAGCATTTACTCCATAATGCCAGTTCCTTTTAAATTCCTGCCGTGCGTAAATAGCTTCTTTCCCTTGCAGGTACGGATAGCAGCACAGCACTACCATATTAAAATAGCGGTAATTCTCCTCCATGTCCGGGTACTTTTCCCGGATGTAAAAATACCGTTCTTTCGCAGTGGAATACCAATCCGTCTGAAGTTTTATATTTACCTTATGAAGTATACTCCCTTCTCGCTGGTTGTAAAAATACACCTTTGCCGGGCAATAAGAAATATGCTCGCACTGCGCGAAGAGAAGATAAACGATCGCCAAATCCTCCATCGATTTCCCCGTGGGAAATTTTATTGTGTCAAACAATTCCCGCTGAAACAGTTTGTTCCACATATAATTTCCGAATTTGGACTCATCAAACAGTGCTGCTATGGCATCTTTTTTATTGTAGACCTCTGTTTTATGTGGCTCCATATCCAAAACCACTAGATTACAATCGTTGAAATTTTGCAATCCGACGCAGGATATCTGTGCATCATTTTCCTGCATCTGAACACACAAAAGCTCTACAAAGCGTTCATCGACATAGTCATCGCTATCTACAAACGTAAAATACGTTCCCTTTGCAACTTCCAATCCCATATTTCGAGCATCAGCCAGCCCGCCATTTTTCTTGTGGATGACCTTGATGCGCGTATCACGCTGCGCCCATGTGTCGCACATTACAGGACAATTATCCGGTGATCCATCATCCACCAAAATAATTTCCAAGTTTTTATAAGTCTGATTTACTATACTTTGAATGCACCGGTTCAAATAAGGCTCAACCTTGTATACCGGTACAATAATAGAAATCAAATCTTGTTCCATTTATTTCCTCTTTCTGTTATAAACCAATCAATTCAGATGTATATGGATAAATTTGGTTGTTTCCTTGCACAACATTCTGATAAATCCATGTTGCAATAAGCAATATCCAAATCACCCACGTCACAATTATTCTATTGTTGGATTTTAAAGATTTAACAACACGCCCCATTCCTATGTATCTGTACATACCAAAATATAAACTTACTCTATAAAGTGTGGGGTTGATTGCACGCATTTCGGCTGTCAGCATTTCAAACAAGATCATCATTATGATATAATCCGCAAATGGTTTTTCTATTTTGTTTTCTCCGTTTCCAGTATAGACGGAATAGAATAGCATGATGAATATCAAATATGGAAGCCGTATGATAACTGGGTTCAGGGAAAAGCCTGCCCCCGTCTGCATTCCATATTTCAGAAATTTTTCATTGAGCATCCCAAGACGTACTGCTAAATCAACAAATTTTGCATATCCCAGCATAACAGCCATTGTGCCAACCAGAATCCATGCGCGCATTTTCAAATTGTTACTTTTTTCGAGCAACCTATATACAACTACAAATACAGCCACTATGACAGCTGTGCTATGAAAAAGGAATGCCATAACGAACAATATATAAAAGTTTCGCTTATCGCCAGATTGAAAACAGGAAAACGCAAATAAAAGAATTGACATTGCAATGCATTGACGCATTGCGTTCAATGTATCACCATAAAACAAAAAAAGGAAACAAACCCACGCAATAGATATCGAAATAATTTTTCGGTATCTGTATATTCCGGCCATTGTAAAACCATAAATCAAAAGACCCGTGAAAAAATAAAGCCAGTGTTCCGATGAAAATAAGTGCGCTGTGCTATATACTAAAATCGAATACAAAAAATCAATAGATGTATTTGAAAAAGCAAATTTCAAGGGATTAGGCGCTTGCTTTGCTCCGATAAAAAGCCAATGGCCATACGTTGCAATATCGGTTCCAATCGTATAATCTCTTATTCCCGCAAGAATAGCAGGTACAAGAACAGCCAAACACAACAATATCGCTGAGGCTCTTTTTTTATTTGCTTTGCACAGCTGTTCACCACATAGACAAAAGAAATATGAAACAATGAATGTTCCAAAATAAATAGCCATAAATATTCTCTCTATATTTTACAAATGTGTTCTTTCTCCAAGTGCATAAATTATATAAAATAAGCGCTTATTAATTAAAAGGCTTCTTGCTTTTATAATATCTTTTTTCTTAGCAAAATTCATTTTTAGTAACGGTTTACATGATAAAACATATTTTCTAATTCTATCTTGTTCTTCTGAAAATACTGAGAAATCATTATCCAAAATCCCTTTCATCAATTTCAAATAAGTCACCATTTGAAGGTAACGTGCTTCATTTTCTACTCCAGGAACTTCACATTTCAAGTAATTGGTAACCTCTTGTGCAATATCAAGTAGTTGCATATTTTTAGCAGTCAATTTTGATTTCATAATCGAGCCAGATCTTATTCGATACCAATATAACTTTTCTTTTAAAATTATTGCGTTGTTGCAACCACATGCAATTTTATAGATTGTTGCATAATCTTCGTATAGCTTTCCTTTTGGAAATCGTTCGTACTTCCATATATCTTTTTTATATAATTTTCCCCATGCTTCATGTCCAAACCCCTCATGAAGCAACATTCTTCGGATTGTTTCTGTTTTGTCTAACATTTCACCACTTTGTACTTCATCTTTTTCACTACTCTGCGGCAATTTATTATCAACAAACTTTTCCGACCCTGCAATAGCCATATCCGCATCTTCTTTAACACAGGCATTCAGCATCTTTTCAATTGCACCTGTTGGAAGTATATCATCACTATCTAAAAAGTAGATGTACTCTCCTGTTACTTTTTCGATTCCCATGTTCCGAGCATCTGACAAACCGCCATTCTTCTTATGAAATACTTTGATACGATTATCTTTATTTGCATACGTATCACAAATCTTACCAGATCTATCTGTTGAGCCATCATCAATTAAGATAATTTCCACGTTGTGATATGTTTGCTTCAAAGTACTTTCTATGCATTCAGTCAAATAATTTTCGACATTATATACTGGGACAATGATACTTACCAATTTTTCCACTTTTTCTCCTCCACTTTTCTCCTACCAAGGTCACACCTTCACTTGTTGTTTCTCGTTCCAGTCATATACTCGTTTCATTAAATATTGTCCACCATAGGATATAACCGCAGCTATTCGCGCTTTCTTTCGAGCTTGTTTATTTTCTAATACGTCGAAACGATATTTTTTCACTTCATTCCATAATATTTTTTTTTGCTGTTGGAAATCCGAATCGTTAATTTGAAGCAAAATATTACATATCGTGCTGAAGTAGCGACATTTAAAAGCATCCATTAGCTCAGGGTAGTTTTCCTGAATAAAATTTCCAAATATCCGCATGTTGTAAATTGCGTCCATCTTTCTTATCGAGAATTTTGACTGCGCAATACTGTTTTCTCTCTGATAATAGTAGTAATCAATATTAGGAATCACTGCTATTTTCTTTGCCTGTTCAATCAATTTGTATGTAGTCGGAACATCCTCATATAATTTTCCAACCGGATATTTTACATTTTTAAAAAAGCTACTTTTGTACAGTTTACCCCATGCAGAAATTTCCACTCCATCTTGATAAAGAAGCCGTTCAAAATATTCATTTTTTGTAAGAATCTCTACCTTTCGAATATCCACAATCTGGCTAGCAGGCACGATTTGAGCACTGTAATATTCTATAAACCAACTGGATGCAATATCACATTGGTTTGTTTCCAATGCTTCCCAAAGATTTGACACAAAAAAAGGAGAAACAAAATCGTCGCTATCGATGCATGTGACATATTCTCCCGACATTTGATCAAGACCAGCATTTCTTGCATCTGATAAGCCACCATTAGGCTTATGTATTACTTTTATACGACTATCTTTTTCTTTATAGGCGTCGCAGATACTTCCACAATGATCTGTTGATCCATCATCGACCAAAATGATTTCCAAATTTTTATAAGTTTGTGCCAGAATGCTTTCAACGCATCTTGGTAGATATTCTTCTACATTGTAAACCGGCACAATTATGCTGATTAATGGATGCTTCGTTTCTTTCATCAGTTCCACCAATTTTCTGAATATATTTTATCGGTATTGGATTTCTTCTATTTCTACAGTCTGCTTCAACCTTACAATACTGTTATCTGGCACTTTTCCGGAAATTACACATCCTGCGCCGATTACACAGTTATTTCCTATTTCTGAACTCTTCAGTATTGTTACATTGCTCCCAATCCAGCATCGTTCTCCAATCGTCACTGTTCCATTAGAGAACCCCTGCGCTTTTATTGGCTTGTGCTCATTAAACCTGTGGTTATGATCGTATATCTTGACATTTTCACCGAAGAGTACCCCCCGATTTTTATCAGTTGATTTGAATTTATAGAACAATCATTGTTGAAAAATGATACCATGTCTTGATAACAATCATTTTAACAGTTCCTCATAAAAGTCAGTCAGCTTTTGTGCTTCAACTTCAATGTCGTAACCAGCTTTCCGGACTTCTTCTCGTTCATTTCTTTTCACTTGCGTCTTTATAACATCCAAAACACAGTCAGCCCAATTCGAAGAAGATTCATCTAATCCAATAAATTTTACAGAAGAAGTGATTTTTGCATCTTTAGGAACCGCCGTTGAGCAAATTACTGGTACAGAACAAGCTTGTGCTTCAATTGCCACTACACCCAATCCTTCATATCGGGAAGGCAGAACAAAGCAATTCATGGCTTGATAAAATTTACTTGTGTCCTTTTGCTTGCCCATGAAACGGACACTATCCGTTAAATCTAGTTTCTTGACTTTGTTACGGATGTCCTGTTCCAGTTCACCTTCTCCAATCAGAAGTAGAACGGCCTCTTGCCGTTGCTTGTGGATTTCGTTGAAAATGTCGATCAGGAAGTCATGATTTTTCTGGTAACAAAATCTACCGATATGACCAACAACGAGCTTGTCTTCCAACCCTAATTCTTTTCGCACGGCTGCAGCTTTCTGCGGGTCGTAGGAATAACGGCTCAAATCGATTGCGTTGTTGAACACCTGAAACTCTGCGTTTTTTCCATAAAGCCATTCACCTGCATATTGTGAGCAAGCGCACAACTTTGTTGGATAGATTTTAGCAAACGGTCGGAGCACATATTTAATAATGTTCTTCTTCGTCTCTCCTTTACCGGCTGTCGAGTGGTTGTGCGCAATCCTGTTCGGAATGCCTGCTTTTTTGGCCCCCCACAATGAAAAAACACTAAGTGTATTCATATGGGAGTGAACTATCTTATATTGGTTTTGCTTAAAAAGTCGAATGATTTCCTTCTCATATGCCGAAAGATGCGTGTACTTCGGCACAATATAAACCCGTCCACCGAGTCGCTCGATTTCTTCTCTCTGAGGTACTGCCGAGCCTTCCAGTGCAAAGAAATCAAACTGAACCCTTGTCCGATCAATGTGTCGGTAGTAGTTCATAACTACCATTTCCACACCGCCGTAGTTCATATCGGTCATCATCTGCGCAACTCTTATAGGTTCTGTCATGCTATCCCCTTTGATCTTGATGCTTTTATTACTGTGCTCCACTTTTCTTCAGGACGCTCTCTACGGTTTTAAACAGGATTTTGATATCCAGCCACAGTGAAGCGTTTCGAACGTAATACATTTCCATTTTCTGCCGTTCGCCACTTTGATAGGTCGCATTATTTCGCGCATAGGCTTGCCAATACCCGGTAACACCCGGCTTTACAGCCAGCAGTACATCGTGGGTATCGTCATAATAGGTCTGAATTTCCGACTCGATCAGTGGACGAGGGCCTACCAGACTCATATCATTGCAAAGTACATTGAAAAGCTGCGGCAATTCGTCCAGACTGGTTTTCCGTAAAAAGTTTCCAATCTTAGTTATGCGTGGATCATTGTCGATTTTGAATTCCGTGTAGTACTGCTTTGCCTGCTCCGGCGTAAGCAGATCGATCATTTTATCGGCGTTCATGTACATACTACGGAATTTCCACATCTTAAACGGCTTTCCGTTTTTGCCGATTCGGACATGACCGTAGAACACCTTTCCCGGATCATCCACATAAACCAAAATTGCTGCGATCAACATGATGGGTGACAAAATGATTAAAGCGGCAGCAGAGGCCACAATATCAAACGCTCTTTTCACAAACGCATAGCATCGCCGTTTTACACTTGGTGATTCTTGCACATAATAGTTCATAGAACCGTTTACAGTTGTTTTATTTCCAGCAATCATTCAATATCTCCTCACACAAATTCTTATCTATACGTTTCTTATCGTTATACGCTTTAAAGCAATCCCTTTAACTCACACCGTTCCCGCAAGCACCTTCCTTTTAGATAACCATTCCTCTTTTCCTAAAACCGGCAGACCGTTATTCCTGATCTCCGGGCAAGCAAAAGCCCTCGGACGACAGCTTCGCCCAAGGTCATTTCAAATGCAATGTGGCTGTAATGAAAACCAGAACGTCATGCTACAGCTCAAGCGCCGCATGTGCATCGCTTCCAGTATGCAATATTTCACATTTTTGTAGAACCTCAACAAGCCCACTTCATTTTCACCTTTGCGCATCACGCCAGCAAGGGAAACAGCAGTGGGCTTTTTATTTTGATCTATCATTCGGGTTTCTTCATGATCTATCACATGATTGTTCGCAAGCAGACATAAGCCCACTGGATTCACCTCCTTACCGCAATCAAGGCGTATCCTTCCATCTCAAAACGGAAGATACCATTTCTTCTACGTGCCGTCTGAATTCTTTTCCCATTCTATCATGGTTATATCTGGGAATCAATAGAAATCCGAGGAAATGTATCCATCCATGTTTTAGAAAAAAATGCGATTTAGCCAGAACTTTTTTGCACATTGCCCAGTTTCGCATGAAAGCTCCAGATGAAATCATCGATAGACAAAATGTGTGGTCATATAGTTGTCCAAGGCGCTGGAGAGTGCAGTCAGGTGTGATAGCCGCTCCGATGTAATGACAGCCGTTAAATAGAACGCGCCCCTCGCACTGAAAAGCCGGTTTATGCCGTCACATTGATCAGGAGTTCTGACGAGGCATATCGCACAGTACTACATAATTTTTACTCTCTTCCCTGCTGCCCCTATTATATATAGGTGTACTCAGCATCCCGTCACTGCAGCTACCACCTGCTCTGAATCAGGCTATTTTTTACGCTAAAAAGGCCCCTGCCGATCACATTCCTGTGAAAGACAGAGGCCTTCTGCTGCTAGATTTTAATTCGGTCTGGGGAGATGAAACAACTATCTCATTCTACCGGGTCAGTGTCCCCTTCCAGATTTTTAACTACCCCCGGGGTATCTGACGCGCTGAGCATCTGTTCTTGCTCCATACGGCGGCGCACAGCTTCCACCACATAGGCGGTCGCACTTTCTCCAGCTTGTTCTGCTGCCGCTTCAATCGCTTTTTTGCTCTGTGGACTATCAATTCTCAAATTCAACACAAGCCGTTCATAGGTTTTTGCGTTGTACTTTGACCTGCTGGCTGTACTTGTTTTTCCGCCCATTCTAACACCAACTTTCTTTGGACTCTTAAAGGTATTATATCATAATCTTTTGCCTTTGCGTACTATTCCCAGTATGCATTTTGCACAGATATTTGCACTTTTCTTTGGTGATTATTCCATCTTGCATACTGTGCACAGTATGTGTATACTCATGCCATCGGGAACACCGGTTCTCACATCCGACCATTCACCAACGATTTGAAGAGAGGTACGCACATGAGCATCAACGTTTTACTGACCCTTGTCGAGCAGTACAAAGAGGCCGCCCAACTGATTGAGGCTGCACAGGCTGAGCAGGAGCAGCTGAAGATCCAGATCCGCGAGGCACTGGCTGAGCGCTCCACCAACTATCTGGAAGTAGGTTGCCACAAAGTCCGTCTGTCCGATTTCTCCAGCACCCGGCTTGACAGCAAAGCCATCAAGGCGGTAGCGCCCGACCTGTACGACCAGTACAGCAAAACGGTCACCGGCACTCGACTGAGCATCACCTGACATCACCCGAAAAAAGCCCCATACAGCGCCGCCCGTCCAAAGCTGACGTTGTATAGAGCCCTAAACCACCCGCCAAGGCGGGCTACACCAATATTATACCTGCCCCGGCCTTTTTTATCAAGAGAAAGGTTCGAAAAATCATGAAACAGACTGTCAAAACCTCCCGCGCTGCTGGTCAGCTGGAAAAGATGTTCCGCGAGCTCAACAAGCACTACTTTGCAGGCAACCTGCCCGAGCCCATCATCAGCCTGAAAAAGACCCCGTCCGCCTATGGTCATATCACCTGTTCCAAGGTCTGGCAGGCAGGCGGCGAGAACAAGTACGAGATCAATATTTCGTCGGCTACCCTTGACCGTCCCATTGAAGAGACCGCTTCCACCCTGCTGCATGAGATGGTGCATGAGTACTGCATGGAGACCGGTATCAAGGATACCAGCAACAACGGGGTCTACCACAACCGGCGCTTTAAGGAGCAGGCCGAGGCACACGGCTTGACTGTCGACCACCACGAAAAGTACGGCTGGACCATCACGAGCCCGTCCGAAGAGCTGCTGGACTTCATCATCTTCCAAGGCTGGCAGGATATCCAGATGGGCGAGCGGCTGGCATGGTCGGATATGGCAGGCACCGGAGCAGGCAGCAAGGCACCCGGCAGCAGTCAGACCGGCGCGCCGAAACCGCCCAAGGCAAAGAGCAGCACCCGGCGGTGGGTATGTCCCAAGTGCGGTGCCATCATCCGGAGCACCAAGGATGTGCGGGTCATCTGCGCGGACTGCATGGAGCTGTTTGTGAAGGCCGACTAATCATAGCAGGACAGAGAGCGATGGCACGAGTGAGAGTAGTGCTATATATAAAATTACAGGAGGCTCCTCATGGATACTTATAAAATCGCTATTGACACCTTTCTTGCCGAGACATCCGAGTGCAAAACCAGTGGGTGCGCCGTTTTTTCCGGGGCAGACATCGCGTTCCAAGACATCCAGCTGCACACGCACCGGAACAAATCAGAGCTGCATTTCATGGCCGGACACACCATGCTTTCCATCCCCCTTGCCAGCATCCTGAGCATTGAAAAACTGGTATTGCGGGATATCCAGACCACCGAGTATGAGATCATCACCAAAGAGAGCGGCACCATTACCCTTGACGTTGTTTAAAAATGCACCCGTAAAGACAGAGATCCGCCGGGCTGTGAGAGGACGCCCATTATTTAAAGGAGAGCAGCTATGACCATTATATCAGAACGTTTGCAGCACCTGCGCCTGACGCACGGCTATACCCAGACCGAGCTTGCCCGAACCATGGGCGTGACCCGCCGGGCAGTCTACGCATGGGAGCACGACAAATGCCCCGAGATCCCTCATCTGATCCAGCTCGCCCAATTCTATCAGGTGTCGACCGATTATCTGTTGGGGCTGACGGAGTGAGGTGCTCCCCGCCACCGGAGGCCTTACCGGAGACTTTTTTGCCTGTGGCAACGCGACCTTTTATAAGTCCGTCTTATCGGACGCATCGTTTGGTAGACTTCAGGTACAGCAAAAGCAAGCACACTTCAAAATACAGGAGGATACTATTATGGCAGGCGCTTTTTCGTTATTTTTAGGGTTGTTGGGTCTTGGTGCGGCTGGTGCAGTCAGCGCGGGACAGAACGCAAAAATCAAGAAGGCAGACTATCAGTATGGCGAGGAGCATGGCCTTCATGGCACCTCTGAGGTTCTGCAAATGCGGGAGCGAGTGCGTAAAGAATGGTGGAGCATCTGCGGCAAAACCTACAACGCATGTGAGCGGCCTGCATCGAGTTACGGCGACCTCAGCAGAACCCCGTGGTGCTATCTGAAAAAGCGCTGGTTCATTGATCATCTGAACAAAAATGGCATCCCTTATGATGATCTGGTCGTGGATGATGTTACCGGCGTTACCTTCTACGAGAGCCAGAAAAGGACTTCCCAAGCCTATATGAGAAAGCTGCGGTAATAGACATCGCACCCATCGTCACCACTTCTATCAGAAGCAGGAGGTAAGCTTATGGCTGAAAATAAATATGTGCTCAAAGCGCTATCTACATACACAGGCAAGGAAAACACCCTATACCAGAAAGAGTTCGATACCCGTGAGCGCGCCGAGATGTATCGGGATATCCTTGAGCCTGTCCTGAAGAAAGCGCAAGCGGACAATCTAGTCTTGCCCTATGTAACGTATATTATCGAGGAGCTTCCAGAGGGATGATATCATGGGGAAGAAACCAACCGGCTATGCTCGTCAAAAAATAATCGTACAGCACAAAACGTGGGTTCCGTTCTATGAATGGATCTATCAACGGAACGAGGCAAATTACAGGTATGCCGATGCGGTGCGCAGCAACATCGGATATGCGTTGGACCAGCAGAAGCAACAAGAACGCCACAAAGCTTTTGTAGAAAACGCAAAAAAACACAATATTCCGATTCCGAAGAAAAAGAAAGAGCCATGGGAGGATTGACCCTCTATAAAGCAACAGAGCTCTGCCGCTCAGACACGAGTAGCAGGGCTCTTTTTTACGCGGTATTCGGTCAAGAAGTGAACTTAAAAAGCCGCGTTTAATATCAGACAGCAGATATCCCGGCGGATTTGCGGCTCGATTATTATTTTCACCACTTTTGAGCATATCCATTTGCGTCGTGAAATGCGACGGAATTATGAGCGGACTTTGATTCCAGTCATAAGGTCTGTCAAACACATCTCCACTTGTGGCGAAAGTACAGAATTGAACCACGGCGCACATTTTTGAGCACCGTCTACATCTCCCTAAAATTGGGGACCCCTTTCTTGATGGGGTCGGTCTAAGCGACCTCACTCCAATTTAGGCCGTTGCAGGTGCGTACTGTTTGGTACAGGGTCTCATACGGCAATCTCATCAGCGCAACAAAGCTTAACTTGAACCATTGAGCTCGTTAATCAGATTGATGATTAATGAGGTTGGAAAACATACGCAGACCATTTTGACCCACTCTCAGGGGTAATCAATTTGAGTACCCCCTTTTTTGGCAGCTTAAAATTCCGTCATCAAACAATATCCACAGTGTAGACGCCCTTGTATTATACGGTAACACGATATATTCTTCTTGAGATATACTTTTTAATGGTATCATATCAAATCAGAATCATACCGCAGCAGATGTTTTTCTCAATTATTTGAGATATTTCACTATGATCAAATCAATGTCCTTTTTTGCTATGCGTCCTATTAGTGACGTATTGATAAAGAGGAAGGTATTCGCTGACGCTCATACCATTTAGATCAACTCCAATCTTGAAAAAGCTCGCAGGTTCGCTTAGTCAAGATTTCCGTTGGCGTGATCATGTTAACCGAGCGTTTCTGTCCCGTCCTCATGCTTCGGCCGTTCAAGAAGCACTCGGCTAACACAACCACGCAAAAAATCAAATAAAGAAGTCGAATATAGAGCGACATCAGTGCCTATATTTTTCACTGTTCTATATAGTAGAGTGAATTTCGTAGGCATCAATTTTCTAATTTTGTCACCCACCAGACCATTTTCTTTTGTCCTGCTTCAAATCGCTTCTGCTTACTTCCAAGATCATATCCATAGCGCTGCAACCATTGACGCGCAAAGGTATAGCTTGGCAACGATTTCTCGGCGTGTCCATCTGCCTTGTTGTAGATGTGCCCCAGCTCAAAGAAGATCTTCTGCCAATCTTGATAGTAGCGTTCCTCATTCAGATGGGCATCCAGATACTCAAGCAGCGGCGGTTTAAGGCGCTCTACTTTTGCAAGCAGGCTTTCATCGATCTTTTTCAGCAGCTCTGTCTGATACCCCTGTTCGAGCATTTGCAGCAGGAAAACACGTTCTATACGAGCCTGCAAGGTCGCACGCTTCCGCCAGCAGTATTCACCTTCCCGTGGGTCCAGAACGACTGTATGGCTTTTTTTCAGTATTTCCACTGTTTCAGGCTGATGCAGGTATGCCTTCCATGCCTTCCTATCATCAAACCATTTTCGATATGCCTTGACCGGTCCCAGCTGATACTTCTCGATTTTTTCAAGTTCTCCTTCCAGACGTTCTTTGGGGTAATGCAGCAAATATACCGCACAGGTATCCCCCTCATCCAAGGGGCGTTTGCGGCCAAGGATCTGCGCATTAACGAGCGGGTTCCACAGTTCACTGACAATAGCACGGTCTTTCATATCCACACCATTATAGAGGGTCGTTGTGGTCAGTGTGACCTGATGCTGCAGAACATTGCCCACAAGCACATCATCCAGTTTGTCAAATTCCTCCGCTTCCTGACGGTATTTGGAGCACAGGCACACCACATCCTCTATTCCATCTGCCTTCAGAGTGTCCCGCAGTTTTCGCAGCTTGGCGATGGTATTCACAAAAACGAGGGTCTTTTCTCCCGGCTGTACCCGGCGGATGATATCCAACTCGTCATCGTCACGGTAGAAGAACTTCACGCTTGACACAAACCGATAATCCATCGGCAGACGATAGTGCTGCCCCTCCGGGATCATTTTCCGCAGCTCCCAATAATCAAAGAAGGGGCGGGCGGTTGCGCTCATAAAGATGCAGGTCTTCGTTGTCCACAGCTCTTTAATAGCCTCATAGCTTGCATCCACATGATCGTTGAAGCTGGCATCTGTTACCATGTAGTGATACTCGTCTGACACGATATAATCAAACGATCTCAGATAAGTTTTAGCGGCATCTTCATTCCTTTGCAGGAAGGTTTCCAGCCACTGGTATGTTTCAACACGGATGGTGTGCTCATACTTGTTATCTATGGCGGGTTTGTTGACAATTCCTCCAAGCGCGGGATCATAGTCCTCGTAGGATACCTCATCATCTCGTTTTGCTCAAGGGACATTGACCCATTTTTACTTTCCCTCCCCCTTCCCCATCTTGATCTTATCTCCGTGGCGATTTTTGCGGGTCAGCTGCTCTAGGGGATTCAGGGCGTCATAGTTGGCTCTCAGGTCGTCCGCATACAGTGCCACATACCGCCGGGTCATGGTAAGGTCAGCGTGTCCCAGCAGCTTTTGCAGACGGAACGGGTCGCCGCCAGCTTGGATATACAGCTTCGCATAGGTGTGCCGGAACAGGTGCATAGAGGTCTTCTCCACGCCTCTGTTATGATTATAATTCCAAATCGCATTCCCGAGCGAATTCAGGGTCATCTGGTTGCCATACTCCGAGACAAACAACGGGGCTGTGGAATCGCTGGTACGATGCTCCAGATACTCCTCCATGATCTTGACCAGTGCCTTAGAGAGCGGCACGATCTGCTGATTACGCGCCTTCATGTGGCGAAAAAACACTGTCCCGGCGGAAAGGTCCAAATCTCCAATCTGCAGGTTGAGCAGCGTGGACGCACGGCAGCCGGTACCAAGCAGGAAGTTGACAATGACCCAATTGCGGTATTCGGCAAAGGAGCAGGTCTTGCAGTCCGGTTCCTTCAATAGCTTCTGCAGCTCGTCGGTGGTGTAGGGTTCCTTGATCGGATCATCGGCACGCACCAGTCTGATCGGATACTTTTCCAGATAACCCTTTTCCATGCACCAGTACAAAAACGCACGCACCATGCGGAGGTTCGTATTGATGGTCGTATCGTGGAGCTGCTGGTCCTTCATATAGAAGATATAATCCTCTACCGTTTCTTCTGTGATGGTATTGATGGGCTGCTCTGTCTCCCCCAGAAACCGAAAGAAGCTTCTGCCTTTTGCGGCGTAGAAGTCGAGTGAGCCTTGGGAGAGGTTCTTGAGCCGGTTGTACTTTTGGAACCTTTCAAATGCCTGTTGGATGGTAGGGTTTGCCTTGGCAGCGGGTCTTAAATCACGGTTACGCACGAGAGAGACTCCTCCTTTTTTCGCGAAAAATCCCTCTCGCCCGCTCAGCACTTCCAGAAAATGGAATAAAAAGAAAAAGCCCAGAATCATTCGAATCAACGAACAATTCTGAACTTTTACATGCCGCCGACGGGGGTCGAACCCGTACTCTGTCTCCAGAAAGGGATTTTAAGTCCCTCGTGTCTGCCAATTTCACCACAGCGGCGCAAACCCGGCTTGCAAAGTCCTGCTGCCCTCTGGCTTGAGAGGGAGCCGGGAATAACAGGTGTGAGGAAAAATTATTATAACCACACTGCTATTCGCAATCTGGTGGTATTAACATTTTTATTAAAATCAGCGGCTTTTATGATACAATAGTTTCCCTGTTTTGTCAAGAAAAACCGCTTATTCGGTGCTGCTTACACCTTGCCGCCGTGCAGTTCGGCGTACATCCGGGAGCGGCACTCGGCCACTGCGGGGGTCATGTTGACGTAGTGTTTGTGGGGGCACTCCAGACGCAGCTCGCTCTCCCAGGTCTCCTCGGTGAGCTGCTTTGCAATGTAGGCCTTCTTCTCTGCGATCGAAGGCAGCTCAATGGCCAGCTGACCATTCAGCACATGCGGCACCAGCAGCTTTTTGACCTTGGTGGGGGTAATGGTGACGGTGCGCTCGATGGCATCGGAGTCCAGATTGACCATCGTGACGGGCTTGCCCGCCTCGATGACTTCATCATCCATGGCGATCAGGTCACACTGGGCCTGACCATTTTCATCGTAGAGACGCCACGGCATCTTCTTGCCCGGAATGATGGCCTTGCTGGCGGAATCCGAGCACTTCATCTTGGGAGTGTAGCTGCCGTCCGGCTGCTTGACTGCCACCAACTTGTACACACCGCCGAACACGGGGTCGGAAGCAGAGGTGATCAGATTTTCGCCCACGCCGTAGGAGTCAAAATGGGCGTGCTCATACAGCTCCATGTTGGCGATCTTCTTTTCGTCCAGACCATTGGAAGCCACCAGCTTGATGTAAGGCTTACCGGCCGCATCCAGTGCCTTGCGCAGGCGCTTGGAGCCGCGGGCCAGGTCGCCGGAGTCGATACGGGCGCTCTTGACGCGGCGGTTCGGGTCGTTGGGGTATTTTTCGATGAGGTAATCGTCCAGTTTAATGAGGTTGGGCAGACCGCTCTCCATGATATTATAGGTGTCCAGCAGCAGACTGACCGAATCCGGGTAGGTATCGGCAAAGGCCTTGAAGGCATCAAACTCCGTGGGGAAGAACTCGATGAAGCTGTGCGCTACGGTACCCACAGCCTTGACCTCCGCGCCGAACTTCATCTCGGCCAAGCAGTTGGCAGTGCCCACGCAGCCGCCCAGAACAGCAGCATATGCACCATCGTTGCCAGCGCTTTCGCCCTGCGCACGGCGGGTGCCGAATTCCATCACGCTGCGGGGCGTGTGGGTGTTCAGGCCGGTGACGCGGGTAGCCTTGGTGGCGATCAGACTGTGGAAGTTCATGGTCTGCAGCAGGTAGGTCTCGATCAGAATTGCGCCCACGAGGTCGCACTCGATGCGCACCATCTGCACATGCGGGTATGCCACCGTGCCCTCGGGCAGAGCGTACATGTCGCCCTTCCACTGATAGGTGCGCAGATACTCGCAGAATTCCTCACTCATGCCCTTGGTGCGCAGCCACCAGATATCCTGTGCATTGAAGTGGTAGTTCAGCAGGAAGCGGGTCAGCTTGCGCTGGCCGGCGCTGAT
>OOCL01000695.1_pt1 | contig 24021 bp, 11 predicted proteins | sample 1671211 | NCBI WGS metagenome assembly OOCL01 (sample SAMN06348133, study PRJEB24527) | human gut metagenome | biome: human gut; feature: ankylosing spondylitis patient; material: feces | host: Homo sapiens | place: China | collected 2015-10 | reverse complement strand
CAGACGTGTGCTCTTCCGATCTCAATGCGATACTGTCTTGCCCATTCCAAAATCAGAACGCGTGATTGGAAAGGTGGCAAATTACTCTTCTTTGGTCTCGCTCACGTATACGCTTCAGGTTATTTATTCGCTTATATTCAATCAGGACTATCAAGAGAACTATCGTGTAAAACACGAGGCCGATTCATTCATCTTCACGAGTTTTGCTGAGATCTAGGCATATAAAAGATGGCCCCAAGGCAATTGCCTTGGGGCCATCTTTTGTGCTTTTGGTATTTGGGCGGTTCCTCTACTTCAGCTCAGGCCAATAGCCCTTGTTCGCCTCGATCATGTCGTCCAAGACTTCCTTGGCCACGCGTGCTGAGGGAATCGTGCGATTGAGGGCGAAGGCTTCGAGTGCCTTCTGGTAGGAACCTTCGATAACGGCTTCGACCACAAGGCCTTCACAGGCATCCTGCTGTTCGATAAGGCCCTTATAGAAGCGGGGAATCTTCCCGACGCGAATCGGTTCGGCTCCTCGATCAGTGATGTACGCCGGAACCTCGACTGTCGCGTCGTCCGAGAGGTTCTCGATTGCACCATTGTTGGGCACGATCACCAGCTGGCGATGGCGCAGGTCTTTTGCCAGAGACTTGACGACATCGACAATGAACTTGCCATGCACGCCTACGTAGAACTGCGTGAGATCGACCTTTTCACCGCGCTTAAGCGCCGCAGATGCGTCGAAGATGCGCTTTTCGCGGCCGTTTACGACCTGCATGCCACGCGTGTTATTGATGTCCATGTACTCCACGCAGGCGTCGGGCAACAGGTAATACTGGTAATAGGTGTTGGGGAGGTAATCCTGGAATAGCGTAGAAATCGTTGCCGCATTCTTGAAGGTGTGGGCCCAATCTGGGTCCTTCACCAAGGCATCGTTGAGGCTTGCTTCGGAAATGTAACCGTACTTGCGCACATGTTCTTTGAGCTTGTCCGTAACGTCGACGCCCTTGCAGCGTACGTTGGTAAACCACCCAAAGTGATTGAGGCCAAAGTAGTCGACCTCAATGTCGTTGAGTTCGCACCCTAAAATCTCTGCCATGCGGGCTTCAATCTCCACTGGCATATCGCAGATGTCGAGAATGCGAGCGTTAGGACGCAGCTTGTGCATTGCCTTGGCTACGATGGCAGCGGGGTTGGAGTAGTTGACGATCCAGTAGTCCTTGCAGGCGTACTCCTCGCAGAAATCGACAAGCTCGCACATGGGGAAGATGGTTCTCATGCCATATGCCATGCCACCTGCTCCGCAGGTCTCTTGGCCGACTACGCCATGGCGCAGGCTGATTTGCTCATCCTGGATACGCATCTTGAGCCCGCCCACGCGCATCTGCGCCATAACAAAGTTCGCATCTGTAAATGCTTCTTTGGGGTCGACGGTTACATGCAGGGGAATCTCGGGAGCAAGGTCATCGATGACTGCTTTAACCACCACGGCGACCGTATCTTGGCGCTCCTCGTCGATGTCATAGAGCCAAAGCTCGCGAATCCCCAATTCATCCTTTTGGTCGATCAGGTCTTTGACGATGCCGGCGGTATAGGTGCTGCCGCCGCCGCAGATGACAATCTTGTATCCGTTCATGTTGTTCATGCCTTTCAAATCAAATTGAGCCGCAGATAATCTTGACCACTATCTGTATGAAGTAAGTAGCGATGTTGATAACCGCTGCCATGCCTGCAATGCTGCCTGCGTCCGTGTGCCTTCCTGAATGCCGGGTCCAAACCGCTGCGAGCAGACCAAGGAGCGGCCAGATAAAACCACATACGAATGCAGCCATGAGAGCGAGAAGACCCTTTGTCGACTTTTCTTTATACATGTTGAGCAAACGTTCGAACATGTCTTGGATTGAATGAAACGTCTTGGTTAGCATGAGGTCTCCTCGCTTATCGCCCGTCGATTAGGCGATCGTTAATCTTCCAGATTAAGGATGGGACGCAGCAGGTCGTAGACGGAGTGCACGTTGGTTCCCACAACAATCTGGACATTGGTACCGTTCTTAAACAAGCCCTTGTCGATAGCCTTCTTGATGGTCTCTTCGTTGACCTTGCTGGGGTCTTTGACCTCGACACGGAGACGAGTCATGCAGCAGCCCATGGTGTTGATGTTGTCCTTGCCGCCAAGGCCGTTGATGATGTTCTGCACCATCTCCTGCTGTTTTGCGTCGACTTCCGGCGTTCCGGAGGACTCGAGAGCATTGTTGTCTCCGGAGACCTCTGCAGACCACTCTGCGGAACGGCCGGGCGTCATGAGGTTGAGTTTCTTGATTACCATCGCCAGAACGATGAACGAAACGGCGGCAAACACGATGCCCAAGACGATGTAAATCGGGAACTTGGTGACGCCCATTGGCAAAGGCAGGCCGAGCGTGAGCAGCTCGATGCCACCGTACATGTTAAGCAAGCGGACTCCCAGGACAAACAGGAGCATCTCGCCCAGTCCGTAGAACAGGCTGTAGGCAACCCAGAGAATCGGAGACGCGAACAGGATCATGAAGTCAAGCGGCTCGGTGATGCCGGAGAGCATGGCTGTGATGTAAATAGGCACCAGCATGGCTGCAACGGCTTTTCGATTCTCAGGACGGGAGGTTGCAATCATTGCGAGCACGGTGCCAAGGGTTACGAATTCCTTGCCAAAGCCGAACATGGCAAAGCGGACAGAGGGGTCGACTGTGGTGAGGGACCCGTCGGCGATAAGAGGAAGCTCGGCATAGAAGATGTTTGCTGCGCCAGAAACGCTCTGGCCGGCGATGACCGCCGTGCCGCCAATCGCGGAGTAGTCAAACGGCATCCACATAAAGTGGTGCATGCCGAGAGGTACGAGGACGCGGTTCAGGAAGCCGTAAATGAAAACGCCCAGACCACCCGAGGCTGCGATGAATGAAGAAGCGTTGCTGATGGCGTTGGCGATAGGGGGCCACACGATAGTCGCTCCGATGCCGAAGACAATGCTCAGCGGAACCATCGCCAGAAGGGCCAGGCGGGGTCCGCCGTAAATCCGGATATACTCCGATACCTTTACGTCGATCAGTTTGTTATAGAGCCAACCGCAGAAGCATCCGATGAGTACGCCGCCGAAGACGTTGACATCGGTAACTTGAAGACCCAGCACCGTTGCCTGGCCAGTGCCATACAGACCCATCGCGCCGGCTTTTGCCAGCTGATCGGTGAGCGTCAGGTAGGCGTTGTTGACATACAGGAACATGAGGTAACTAATAAGTCCAAACACTGCCGCGTTGGATTTTTGTTTCTTTGCGAAGCCTGCCGTTAGGCCGACTGCGAAAATCACCGGCAGGTTGCCGATCACCGCGGAGTTGGTTGCCGCGGAGAGCAGCGTGCCCAGATCTGCGACAACTCCGCTGCCGAGCGAGCATACCGTGGCGATGGCCAAAATGATGCCCGTTACCGAAAGGTACAAAATAGGGTCGACGATAACGCGGCCAAAGTTCTGGAAGGCCGTTTTGACTTTATCCATCTCTTCCCCTCTCCTAACTAATCTCGGGGGCTTGCCCCTTGGACAGAGGAGGCGCTCACATGCTTGCCGGCGTTGGATGTTGATGTCCACCTCTGTTTACTGGCTTCATGATAGATAGAGTGTTCACAAAACATGCGGGACGGAACAAACGGTGCTTAAAACGAGCTCGGCTAGTCTTTTTCGCTGTTACCATCTTTCCATTTCGGCCAGCGGTATGCATTTTTAGGCAAACGGCTTTGGGTGCGAGCGGCTGGTCGTGTCTTGATTTGCCAGGTCTGGAATCCGTCTATCTCTATTTGCATCAGGCTCGTGTGAAGTCTGGATATTGAGGAGGCGTTTCGACTCTTGCCATCCGTGTATCCTGGAGGAAAGGAGGGGGAGTCGAAAAAGTTCTTCCCAACAGAGGACTATGAATACAGGCTGGATCCGTCGTATGGGCCAAAGGACGAAGGAAGAACAGACGCTATGCCTCCAGCAGAGCCCAGGAACAACCGGGTGTTCTCACTGCTCCAGAAATACAACCGGCATGGTCTTCTGGTTCCAGTTGGCGCCGACCATATGTGGAACGCGGCGATGGAGAGCAAGTTCTGCCGGTTGACGCTCCTCGGCAAACATTATCGAGGGCTTGCGGACCAGGGCCTACTTTGACATGTTGACTAACGAGGCTTTCAGCGATCATGCTCAAACTTTAGGGCTTGTGGCAAGAGGTCGGATAACGCTCAAGCCGTTTGATGCTCATCGTCTTGGATGAGGTCTATGCCGAAGCACTTCTTTCCCGCGTCCTTGAGGGATGCGCCGATGTGATACGCGGTCGCACCGTCGAGGATAAGGAAGCGGTCGTGGAACGTTCTGGTGCGGCGGACGGTGAGCTGCGGGTACTGTGCGTTGAACACGTCGACATCGCCTTGCGTGAGCCGGTTGCCGGACGTGTAGACGGTCACCGCGACGCCCTTGCGCTTCTTTGCGAGGATGTTCAGGGTGTGGACATCTACGTAGCCATCCACGAGGGAGATTTCGCGCTCGGCGCGGCCCACGAGATCTGTCAGCAGGCTGAAGGCGTCGAACATCTGCCCGGCGAAGAAGATCCGCTGGGGTTTCTCGACCTCGCCTTCGAGCAGGTGGAACACCTGGTTGAAACGCTCGTTGGTCGATTGCTGAAACGCCGCCTGACTCAACTCGACGCCGCGCAGCCGCTCAAACAGGGTGGCATTTTCGGCGAGGAGGTGGCGCATGGCGACAAACGCCCTCATGATACTGATACTGGTCTGCACCGCCACTTCGCTGCGTAGCACGCCGGACAGCATGGCTATGCCCTGCTCGGTATAGGCATAGGGGAGGTAACGTCGCCCGCCGCGGCCCTCCATGGTCTTTGAGGTTCCAATTTGGCACCTCAAAGACTCGTCCTCCTCCTTGGTCAGTTGAAAACGGAAGTCCTCGGGGAATCTGTCGGCGTTGCGTGCGGCGGCGCGGTTGAGATTCTTTGTCTCTACCTCGTATAACCGAGCGAGATCGGTGTCGAGCATGATTTGCTGCCCACGGACGGTATGGATTAGGGGCTCTATGTTTGCGGAATCGGTCGGGGCTATCGGCGCGCTCGTTTCGACCGATTCGTCCTCGGCATCAAAATCGCTCATGGTTCCTCGATTCAAAGATGGGGACGCTCCTGCGTCGAAAGCATTTTATCATCCTGGGCTTTATCGCCTGCCGGTCCAGCGGCGATGACCCCTGACGTTAGGGAGGGAGTGTGCTTCGTCGTGGCGACGTCTGCCCTAAGCCTCCCTCGCCATGACGGTGATCCGGCTCCCGTCGATGGTGATGGGTGCGCCCGCCTCGCGCTGGATCTCCAGAAGATCGGCGGCTTCGCGGTCGTTCCCTCCCATCATGTGCGCGTACACGTCCATCGTCATGCTCGACACCTCGTGGCCGGGCCTTCCCTGCACGCTCTTCGGGTCGATGCCGTTGCCGATCAGGAAGGTGGCCTGCGTGTGTCTCAGCTCGTGGAAGTCGTAGCCGACGTAGAGCCTCCGCTTGCGGCCGCCCTCCTCGGCCTCCTCCATCCTGCCGAGACCGTGCTCGATGAAGTGGCCCTTCTGCCACGTCGAGAAGTTGTCGGGGTCGTGGAAACCGAAGTCGCTGTCCGAGCACACCGGGGTGTCCGGGGTCTGGGAGAGGCCCTGAACCTGCATCCGCCTCGCCTTCGAGCGGGCGGAATATCCGGTCGAAGCGCTCGTCGGTCGAATAGAGTGGTCGCTCTATGTCGCACCTCTGTCGCAGTAATGTCGCACCTTGGCCGCGGTGGCATCGATGACCCAAGGGGTTACCCCTTTGTCGCTCCCCATGGCTAACTAATGCCGGCGTGCACCGGCGCGGCGTGAATTAGGGAACTCTGCTGTGGGGTTGGGAACCTTTACTGGGGGCTGCCGTTGGCCAAATCCCATCCCGGACATGACGGTCCCGTTTCCGGACATTCGCGGACAATGTCCGGAAACGGGCTAAAAATGTCCGGAAAAGGGATGAAATGTCCGGAATTGCGGGGTTGGCCCACGCCCGGGCTGCCGTGGCGCGGTCCTCGGTATGACGGCGGGGCGATGCCGTCGGCCTGTCCGCTTTTCCACTCGGGCTTCTGGTCTCTAGCCTCTCAAACAAAATCTCGATCTGTAACAGGTAGAGGTCAAAAGTGGGTCTAACTGTTACAGATTTAGATTGTTGAGGATGGGCCGAGGGGAATGTCTTGATCTGTAACACGAGGAACGGTATTTGCCGAGTAACTGTTACAGATCGAGACAAACCCCCAACCCAACCCTGCCCCATCCACCAGCCCTCACCCGCTATCCGCCGATTTCCGTTGCGTCGCCGTGCTCCCATGCCATATCCTCTAGACAACTACGCGGCATCATCGCCGCCGCGCCTACAAGAGAGGAATATCCATGACCGCACCTGCATCCAAGCTGCTCCAGCCCATTACGGTTGGCCCCCTTGAGCTCAAGAACCGCATTATGTTCCCGCCGCTGACCACCGGCTACGAGGAGCGCGACGGTTCCATCGGCGAGCGCAGCCTGGCTTTTTACGAGCGTCTGGCCCGTGGCGGCGTGAGCTACATCGTCATCGGCGACGTCGCTCCCGTCATGACCGCGAGCCCCACGCCCAAGCTGGCGACCGACGCCCAGATCCCCACGTTTAAGGCACTGGCCGACGCCGTCCACAAGCACGGCGCCAAGGTCGCGCTGCAGCTGTTCCACCCCGAGTACGACGTGCCCGGTGTCGGCCGCATGGTCATGGGCTCCATGGCTGCCGCCAAGGCCGCGCAGGAGGCCAAGGCCGCCGGCGACGAGGAGACCTTCGCCGCCAAGATGGCCGAGTCCAACGAGATCCGCAAGCAGGCCTACGCCAAGCTGCACCACGACATGCAGCACTTTGTGAACGAGGCCACCGTGGAGCAGCTCACCCAGATCAAGGAGGCCATCGCCGCCTCGGCCGCCCGCGCGCAGCAGGCTGGCATCGACGCCATCGAGGTCCACGGCGACCGCCTGGTGGGTTCGCTGTGCTCCGCCATCCTCAACCAGCGCACCGACGAGTACGGTGGCTCGTTCGAGAACCGCGTCCGTTATGCGCTGGAGGTCGTCGCCGCCATTAAGGAAGCCGCACCGCAGCTGATGGTGGAGTACAAGCTCCCCGTGATCATGGAGAACCCCGACGGCACGCCGCGCGGCAAGGGCGGTCTGCTGCCCGATGAGGCCTGCGAGTTCGCCAAGCTGCTCGAGGGCGCCGGCACCGACATGATTCAGGTGGCGCAGGCAAACCACACCGGCAACATGGGCGACACCATTCCGCCCATGGGCGCCATGCCCTACAACTGGACGCTGCCCGTGGCCGAGCGCGTCAAGGCCCTGGTCTCCGTGCCGGTGGCAACCGTCGGCCGCGTTGTCTCGGTCGAGGCGGGCGAGAAGATCCTGGAAGACGGTTCGGCTGACATCGTCGCGTACGGCCGCTCGCTCATGTGCGATCCCGATATTGCGCTCAAGGCCGCCACGGGCGAGCCCATCCGCGAGTGCCTCAACTGCAACAAGGGCTGCGTCGACGCGATCCAAAACCGTCAGTACATCTCGTGCGTGCTCAATGCCGAGAACGGCGACGAGGCGACCGTCGCCATTAAGCCGGGCGAGGGTGACAAGAAGATCGCCGTGGTGGGCGGCGGTATTGCCGGCCTGGAGGCCGCGCGCGTGGCGGCCAAGCGCGGCTACGACGTGACCGTCTACGAGGCGAGCGACCATCTGGGCGGCCAGATTGTGCTGGCGGCCGCGCCTCCGCGCAAGGACGAGATCATGCGCTCGGTGGAGTACTACGAGAAGATTCTGCCCGGCCTGGGCGTGAAGGTTGAGCTCAACCACGCCGCTAGCCCCGCGGACCTCAACGCCGCCGACGCCGCGATTGTGGCCGTGGGCGCGCACGACGTGGTCATTCCCGTTCCGGGTGCCGATTCGGAGAAGGTCGTCTCGAGCTGGGACGTGCTGGCCGGCAAGGTGGAGCTCAGCGGCCGCGTCGCTGTCATTGGCGGTGGCCTGGTGGGCACCGAGACTGCCGAGCACCTGCTGCAGCACGGCTGCGAGGTGGAGATCGTGGAGATGCTCGACAAGATTGCCGCGGGCGAGTCCGAGACCATTCTGCCGCTGATCATGAGCGACTTTGCCGCCCACAACGTGGAACAGCACGTGAAGACCCGCCTGACCGCCATTACCGACGAGGGCGTGGAGGCCATTCGCACCACCGAGGACGGCGCCGAGGAGCCGGTGAAGATCGCCTGCGATTACGTGGTGATGGCCGTAGGCTCCAAGGCCAACGCGTTTGACCTGGACGGCGTGACGGTGCCCGTGACCTGCGTGGGCGACTGCTCGGGCGAGCGCACCGCCGACATTGCGAGCGCCATTCGCACGGCGTATCACGCGGCCAACGAGCTCTAAGCAAGAAAGCTATCGCGTATTGAGTGGGCGGGGAGTGCCGTATCGGCGCTCCCCGCCTTTTTGCCAATGAGGGCGCCAACTGACCAGCTGGTTCAGAAAATCCGAATACTTAAAACACGAAAATCCGAATCGCAACCACCCGAAAATCCGAATTTGCTACAGTGGAATAGAAGAATCAGAAAGCAGGACCTGGAAATCTGCGGGGGTGGCTCATGGCGGGCGAGAGGCTACATCGGGACGGATACATCCCGCGTATCGTGGATGCGCAAATCGAACGCTACCTTCGCGTCTTTGGCGCGGTCGAGATTGCGGGCACCAAGTGGTGCGGCAAGACGTGGGCCGCGCTTGAGCACGGGGCGTCCGCCTCGTATGTCGACGAGAATCTCGACCTCGCGCGTGCCGATCCGGCGATGATGTTGCTGGGAGACCGTCCGCATATTATCGATGAGTGGCAGCGCGTTCCCCAGATCTGGGACTACGTTAGACACGAGGTTGACCGCACCCGGGGTACGCGCGGCGCCTATATCCTCACGGGTTCCGCCACGCCTGCGTTTGGCTCAAAGGCGGAGACGCCCGCGCATAGTGGAGCCGGCCGCATCGGCCGCGTTCGCATGCACCCCATGACGCTTGCCGAGACAGGTGAGTCCAACGGCAAGGTGAGCCTGGCGGGCTTGTTTGAGCATCGTTTTGAGCCCTGTCGGTGCAATGGCGATACGCCGGGGCTTGTCGAAGCCGCTTGCCGCGGCGGCTGGCCCGAGGCGATCGATATGGTTTCGGCTGACGCCCAGCTCATCGCCCGCGAATATCTCAACACCACGTTTTCGAGCAGCTTCCCGGCGGTCGGTCTCGACCCCGATATTGCTCGTCGAGTCTCCGCATCGATCGCGCGCAATCTGGGACAGGCAGCCACGTATAAAATGATTCTTATGGATATGTTCGGTGCCGAGGAGGAGCCCGCAGCGTTTGCCGACGAGACCAAGGTGCGTAGGTACCTGGATGCCCTCAAAGGTATGTTCATTCTCGAGGAGGTCCCCGGTTGGGTTCCCGCCGCGCGCGACAAACGGCGCTTTACCGTCAAGCCCAAGCGCTATCTGGCAGATCCGAGCCTTGCTTGCGCCTTGCTAGGTATGTCCTCGCGGGCGCTGCTTGCCGACTGGCAGACATTTGGTCTGGTGTTTGAGAATTTGGTCATACGCGATCTTTCGGTCTACGCACGTTCGCTCGACCTGCTGGATAGCACGCCCGTGCGCTATTATCGCGACGATTCGGGCCTTGAATGCGATGCCATCGTGCAGCTAGCCGATGGACGGTGGGCCGCCTTTGAGATTAAGGTAAGTGAAGATAAAGCGAGCGCCGGCGTCGAGAGTCTCAAGCGCGTTCGCAAGAAGGTCTGTGGAAATCCTCGTTCACGCACACGCGAACCGGAGTTTATGGCCGTGATTGTGGGGGTGGGTGAGTACGCCCGCGAGGTCGAGGACGGTATCTACGTGATACCCGTGCGCGCGCTGGGGCGTTAAGGGGCGCCACGCCGTGTGTTCTCCGCCCGGCGCTACGGATTGGTGCAAGGGGGTCAGGTTTGTTTGCACCATGTTGGTGCGAAGTAACCTGACCCCCTTGCACCAAGGATTTGACTTTTAAGACATCATTAAGGCTTGCGTTGTGGAGCAAACCGCAGGTCAATGCTATTCTTTTACCTTATCGTATGGTGTTGTATTCTGCCAGAATTCTCTACCTGCGAACAACAGATAAACGCGACCGAGCGGAAAGGATGGCACGCCCGCTAGCAGGGCAAACGCAAACGATGAGTGGCATGGACCGACATAGCGAGCTCCAGCAGCACAAGACGGCGGCCGAGTACCGCCAAGCTGCCGACGAGCATGTGCGGACCCTCAAGGATTTCTGGAAGGATTTCCTGGTGAGCGGTCTGTTTGTGCTGGCCGCCATCGTTGCCATCTTTGCATGCCTGGCCTGGTTTGCCGCGAATAACCGAGTGAGCGCCACGGGGAGCACGATCGCGGCGAAGGGCCCGCGGTTTGTGCTCTCGGGAACGCAGGGCGGCACGGCGGGTAAGTACGACACTCAGGACAACTACGCGTCGGACAGTACAAGCCTTGCCGTGAACAATCTTTTCAACCTCAATAACATGAGCGCCGATGGCGGTCTCTCTCCGGGGTCGGCCGGCCAGCTCCAGCTCAACGTCAGGCCGCTCTGCAATGACCTGCACGATATCACGGTGGAGATGACCTGGGAAATTTCTGTTCAGACGAGCGTTGCGGGCACGGGCGGCACCGCTGCGGATGCATCGAAAAACGAAGAGATCATCAACTCGCTTAAAGATTTGGTGCGCGGTCATATTCTCGTTTTTCAGGGCAAAGACGCCTCTGGCTTTTACTCGAATCCGCTGGTCCCCACGACCACCACGGTGACCCAGGACGGGGCCAGCGTCACCGTCATTACGCAGAGCTTTACCATCCCAAAGTCGAGCTTTTACGCTACGGACTCAAATAGCACGACCGAAACCGTCACCAAAACCCTCTACTGGATTTGGCCGGAGCAGTTCAAGAGCTATGTTCACACGGGCAACGCCGGCTACGGTGGCAACCTTTTCGCTAACACAGGCGACGAGGGGGGATACACAACCCTCGTCGGCGACATCAACAATAACCACGCGCGCTATTTCCGCGCCGATAGCACGAGCGTGCCAGGTCAGGCGCCTAGCGCGGTTCCGCCTGTCGGAGCCGGCATGTCCTCTGCGGATGTGGAAACCTGCGCCAGCTACTACAACAACGCCGACGAGATTATCGGCAAGAACGTCAAGTACATTCGCGTGCGCTTCACCGCCAAGGAGGCGGATAAATAAATGGACGAGCAGCTTAATGCCCGCGAGCAGGGCGATATCAAACACAAAGAAGGAGCGGCAAACCCCGGCGGCAACGGGTTCGGCTCGCACGGCGAAGCGCGTCCGGCTGGCCGCATCGAGCGCATCAAGGCTTGGGTGAGCGACCACCGTCGCGAATCCCTGGCCATCGTGGGTCTGGTGGCCGTGCTTCTCGTGTTGCTGGGATTGACGCTCGGATGGTTCGTCGATGCCAATCGCGGCTCCACCGTCGGCAAGATCAAGGAGCCGGCAGAGCTCAAAGTGCTGGGCCCCAACGCTACGGCAACAGAGCAGATCGACCTGAGCTACAACCCCAAATACGGCGATACCAAGACCGGCAACACGGTGACGCTCATGCGCCCGTTTTGTGTCCAGACGGGCGGCGATGGTTTTGAGCTGCAGCTTGCGAATACGACCAACATTACGGGTCTCACTATCGAGCTGTATAAAGCCGAGAATCCGGGCCTAGGTGATACTTCCGACGTGAGCGGCACTGCGGGCGGCAAGTCCTATAGCTGGAAAATGTCTGGAACGGATCTGCTGAAGAGCTTCACGCCCATCAAAGACCCGGGCGAGGGCGCAAGCGACCCTACATTCAAGGACTATCAAAACGTCCAGCGCAACGCGCGCCCGCTCTACCGATATAAGGTGTTCGACAAAGGCGAGCTCAACGATAAGACGCTCGCCAATTCGACTGGCAATGACACGCTCAACTTTATCATCAAGCTTTCGTGGGACGAGAGTGCCAAAGAGACCGATGTGATCTACCTGATCGCGCGCAACACGAGCGGTAAGTAGGAGAGGGCGCGCGCATGGAGAAGCGAGAGAAGCAGCAGGATGCCGAGCGCGAGCAGCTGGCAAAAAGCAAGAGCCTAGCCAAGAATAAGCTGGTTGTGGCAGCAATCGCACTTGCTTGCGCCGTGGCGCTCGTGACGGGTGGTTACTTTACCTATTCCGCCTACACCGCCAACGGATTTCTAAAGTCCGTCGCCGCAACGGGCACCGCGCAGAACCTGTTTGCGAGCGACCTGCTCACGGGCTATATGAGTGCGCCTGGCAACGACGAGCTCGACCGCGCCCAGCGCTCCGTTACGGTATATCCCAACAACAAGCAGTGCAGCTTCACCTTTAGCATCTATAACTATTTGCTGAGCAACAGCAACTTCTGCAACGATAAAAACGTGACGTATACCTTGACGGTCGAGGGGTATGGGCTCGATGGTGCCACGTGGAGCTATGCGCCCCAACCCGCCGGAAACGTCAAGCTTCCGGAGAATCAGCCTACCAAGAACGATTACACCGTGACCTTTCCTGAGGACAAGTTGGGACATGCCTACTTTGTGATTAAGGCCATGGTTGTTTCGAAGGAGAGCCCCGGCACCGAGCTCACCTGTCTGGCGGCGAAAGTCGTGCCGTCAAAGAAGGCCGAGGTCAAAACCGCTGCGGTTGAGGGCGCGCTGGTTGATGAGGCTGGCAAGTTTGCTGATTACGCTGCGTACAACTACCGTGTGACGGTTACGGGCGCACCGGCAAACGTCACGCTCACGTGGGGGGAGAACGTGGAGATCGATCCGTTCTTCGAGACCAACCATGGCGCGACGGTGAATGTTGAAAAACGCACGGCTACGTTCACCATGGAGCCGGGTTCGATGGTCGTCAACTTTTACCGAGCGGACGGCAAAACGCCCGATGGCTGGGGCGACCTGGGCATTAGCGTGAGCGGAACTACCCTGACAGACACGGCGGAGACTCAATAACTCTGGAAGCAGAGTTTTTAGGATAAGAGGTACGGAATCGATGAGAACGGCAAAGCGCATACTCGCAGAGTTCATGACGGTGGTCATGGTGCTCCAGGCATGTTCGCCCACGGTCGCCGCCGTGGCGGCAGGCTGGCAGAACATCTCGAGCGAGATTGCCACCGCGGCTGCGGAGGCATCGGACGCAGCCGAGAGCGGCGAGACCAACGGCGACGCCGCGAATGGGTCTGGGGCGAGTGATGCTGGTGCCGCGGGTGACAGTGCTGAGGATGGCGCTGCGAAAGACGATGTCGCAACGGGCGATACCGTCGATAGCGCCGCGGGTTCCGATTCCACGGGCGATCAGACGGAGGGCGACGATGCGGCAGGGGATGCTGCCGCTGATGACGTCGAGCAAGATGCCGATGCCGCGGTTTCGGAAGACGCTGAGGCCCAGGCGGGTGCGACGATCACGGATTTGAAAAAGCTTGTCGAGCTGCTCGAGGCTAATGGTGCGGAAGGCATCGAGCTCAAAGAAGATAACAGTGGAATCAAAAGCCTCAATGTCACGTCGTCGGAGGCGTTCGCCGCCCTGTCTAACGCCGACGCTTCGCTTTACTATGATGCGCAGATCAAGGTTATCATCACGGGCGATGCGAAGCTCACCGAGTCGGCAAATAACGGCATGTCTTTCCAGGGCCTTGGCAGTGATGAGCATCCGTTTGAAGGCAGGATCTATAGGTCGATGAATGGCGCTAATAGCCCCGTCGAGCTCACGACTAACCGGACGGTTTTTAATAACCTCAAGCTGACTGACCAAAACAATACAGTCAAGATAAAGTGGGTAGGCGCAACTACCTATAGCGCGCCGATGATCGCTTCGAAGGTCAGCGGTGGGGGCAAGACGCTCAACGCTGTGGTCAACATCGCGAATTCCGTAGGCACCGACGGGACGGATACGACTTCCGCTCTGACGGCGCCCCTTTTGGGTGAGGCGATGGGTGACCTTACTACAGAGGTCACCTATGGCCCTGCCGGTTCTCTCGAGAAGCTCAACGTAAATGCAGCGGGAAACATCGGTCTTTTAGCGAATACAGTCAAGAGCGGAACCTTTACGGTGGGGTCTGTTAAGTTTCCCGATAGCCTTGCCGCGGGCGGTGTCGTCAAGACGAGCTCCGGTAATGCCGGTCTGCTCGTAGGCACGGTCGAGGATGGCGCGACTCTGAACGTCGGCACCCTTAATGTTCCCGCTGCCACCGTTCAGTCTGCAAGCGGTTCCGCCGGTGGTGTCGTAGGTCTCGTCGGTTCGAACACAGGCGCCACAGTCAACGTCACGGAGGCTCTCGACCTGCACATGCTCACCGTCAAGGGCACCACCGCCAGTGGCGGCTTCATCGGTAAGGCGACCAAGCTCGCGCTGGGCGCGAACAACAAGAAGTTCACCTGTCCCGCCAACGTCGGCGATAAGAACAGCAAAAGTTCCGGCGGCTTCATCGGCGACGTTAGTTTTGCCGGCCCGGTCGAGTTTGCCAACAACGACCAAATCGATACGGGCGAGGGCGTGAATCTTGGCCAAAGTGGGGACACGGGCGCGGGCGGCGTGTTCGGTCTCCTGGACACAACGAACGGCGATGTCGCAATATCAGGTGGCTCGTATACTAGCAAACTGGTGACGGGCTCCAGCTCCATCTATGGCGGTCTGGTCGGTAGAGTTCAGGATGTGACCAACACAGAGAAGTCGAACAACACCCTTCATATAAAGACGGATGCCGCGGGCAACCGCTGTTCGGTTGATACTACATGCAGCGCCGCGCCGCGACTGGCAGGAGGCCTGGTCGGCTGGGTGGCAAAGAGCAACAATACTGGAGGCGTTGTAATCGTTGACGGCGCGGACGTCACGTGCTATTCCCCAAAAGCCAATGGAAAGAACTGCGGGTTTGGCGGTGTTGTTGGCGCCTTGGATAGCGGCTATAGCGTGGGCGGGCGTTCGCGTTTTGGAATTCTGGACTGTGGGGACGTTCGCGTTAAAACTGATAAAAATGAATCAATCGCATGCGGTGCCGGAATTGTGGGTTCGGCATGGAACGGCGTCTTGCGCTTGCGTGGGACTACCGATTTATCCGATTGCAAGCTCGAGGCCAACGGTAATACCAGCCAAATTCTTAGATCCTTGGATGGATGCGCCCCATTGGTGTTTGCTCTAGGTTCAGGCTCGGATGCTGAGGCAACGAACGATAATTATTGGCTTTACAAACGTCCTGCTGCGGCGAGGATCGATGACCTGACCTATAACCAGGTTATCCGCCTGACCGGAGAGGAGGGCAAGCTCAGCAAGAATCTTATTAAACTTGATGAAAGTACCTTTTATCAGCCGTTGTGCAATCTGAGTGGTGCTCAGGATGCTGGCAACAGTGCTGGCTACTCTTGGGGTAATCAGCTACGGTCCCAAAATGGCGACGGGAGGTCGGGTACATACCTCATTAATGATGCGGATACATTCGCATGCATTGCCATGACGGTCCAAACGAACGGTTACTTTGGCGGCGTCTTCGGCGTCAGCGCAAATAAAATTACAAGCTGGTATGGTAATAGCGGGAATACTTTTTCAATTACTTCCAACATTGACCTGCGAGGCACAGGCCTTGAAGGTCTTGCATGTGATGGGTCCGGGCAAGTTAACGCTTTCGTGGGGGCTGTCGAGGGAAACCATCATACCGTTACCTTGGCGATTGGCGAACCTTACGGTACGCGCAACGGCAATGCGCTTGGCGCAAACGATTCGACTGAAGGCAACGGCAAGATTTACCGTCACAGCCGTCTGGGCCTCTTTGCCGCTATCGGCGGTGGCGCGACGGTGAATAACCTTACCGTCGATGGCGTTATGAAGTTCGATAACGGCTTAGGCGTCGACGCTGGCTCGCTTGCGGCAACTATCACTGGCGAGGCAACACTCAACGGCGTTACGTGCAAGCCGAAAATCACCTGCGATGATACGTTCGGCAACGATGTCAACATTGGCGGCATTGCTGGTAGCGTGAGGGGTGGTGGAACCGTTACTTTCGGCAGCAGCAACATAAGTGGCAGCACGAAGGCGCAAACGACCGTCAAAACGGGCGCTACCCTCAACGGCAACACATGCATCGGCGGCGCTGTCGGTTATGTGGCGGACGTTGTCGCTATCGTTAACGTGGCGAGTCTCGAGGTCGGTGACGCGCCCGCGGGTGAAAATGTGATTACCGCGGGCGACAGCGCGAGCAATAAGAAATCCCAGATTGGTGGCCTTATCGGCTGCATCACTCAGGGCACCGCGGCGAATACGACCAACGTCAACATCACGGGGCTTACGTTCAATTCGTTCAGCATGACCGTTGGTAAGAACCGCGACGCGAAGAACGGCGCTGGTGGTCTTTTGGGCTATAGCTGGGGCAATACTGTTGTCACCATCGGGGATAGCAGCAAAAACACCAGCGACAGTACGTATGCTCTCAAGACGAACAGCGCCTCCGTAGCCGCAAACAGCTCAAGCGAACTCGGCGGCCTCGTATATGCAGCCAGCGGTCACTGGGTTATCAACAACTACGCCATCGACCTTTCGGGCACAACTATTAATGTCAAGAGCGCTACGACGCTTGGCCTGCTTGTTGGCCGCGGCAGTAAGGTAGCTTCTGGAGTATATGGCTCCGAGTCCTATACGGGTTTGTACCTGGAAGATAGGGCTTATTGGGGAACTGCATACAAAGTTTCCGGTATTACGGTCAATGCATCTGAGAAATTATCGGAATTCGACGAGTGGGTGGGCAATGGCAAAAAGCCAGGCAGCAAACTCATGGATGGCGAATGGAACACTGTTGTCTCACTGCATACCTATACCGACAAGTTGGATATGAGCGGTAACGCGGAGAACGACAACAGTTATAAGAACCGTTCGAACTTTGGCGCAAGTCATAATACAAATGGGAGTATTCGCTATTACTACAACCTTGACCGTGCGTATAGCGCCCTCAGCGCCAACGGCAAAGACTATATAGCGCAGAAATCTGTCCAACTCACTGCTCCGGAAGAGCTTCTTTTGTGGTCCGCATGCCGTTATGCGCCCGCCGAGGTGCAGAAATACATTGCTCCTGGAATGACTGGAGTTAACGTTGGTCTGAATAGCATTACGGTCTATATCAACGGCGGTACAAGTTCAGAACAAACAACTATCGATTTAAGAGGTTATAGCTACTATCCTGCACAGCCTGGCGGAAACGTATTTGTTCAAGATGTAAATATCAAATTTTGCTACTCAGATATCAAGTCAGAGTATGCTAACAATAAATCCAACGCGGCCGGCACGCAGCATGAAAACATGCACTGCGGACTTTTGCGTACGATTAATGCGAACCTCACGGTAGGCAATGTCACACTGGGCGGCACTATCGGAATTGCGGTTAGCGACGGTGATACAAGTAAGGCAGGGCCTGGCGGCACCGTGTCAGGTGCTCTGGTGTGCCGCTATATTTACGGGTCTTCAACTTCGGTTAAGCAGGTCTCTATCAATAATCTTACGCTTGATGGTTTGACCGTCGATGGCGTGACCGATACAACCGGCTATGCTCCTCTGCTTATCAACGAGATGCAGACGTACGTGAATTTGAACGCAACGAATATCTCAGCCAAGGGGTATGAGGGCGACACCAAGGCAGCTACGTCGCTGTTCGGTAGGCTTGGTGTGGGCAGTACGGCCGACCAGGTGACGGCAACATTCAGCGCGATCAGCCTCCCCAGTGCAGCGGATAGCTCGATATTCACCCGCGCAAGCTTGCTTGAGAGCTTTGGCTACGGCGAGGGGAAGACCGGCTCGGCGGTGTATACCTTTATAAAGGATGACCAGACGAAAGAGAAGGTCACATTCGGTAGCGAGATCGACTCGAAGGGCGAATACTCCGGTAAGCAGCTCTGGTACTACGACGAGAGCACCTATGGGACCCCCGCTGGCCTCGTCACCGTTGACAACAAAGAGGCAAATGCGGATACTCCGCAATTCGGTGGTTATCTCCCGTATGTGAAAAAGGGCAATGTCAACGAAAACAAAGTCCAATACCACGAAATCAAAGTTAACCAGCGTGTGCCCAAGCTTACGACGGGCTGCGGTACCTATGGCGATCCCTATGCCATAACTAAAGCATCAGAGCTCAACACGGTTGCTGAGTATATCAACACGCAAAATGCAATCGACGGTTGGGAAGTAACGATTGCCGCCAATCAGGAAGAGCTATGTCAGCGTCGTTCGTCCAGTGAGAATACTGAAAACGAAGTGACGTACATCTACAAACAGGCGAACAAAACATGGGAGAGGAAGACAGGGGAAGGTACCACTGACCCCAATAACGCGCTTGACGATGCGACGATGCACCGCTATCTCCAAAGCGCCTACTACAGTATCGAGCCGGTTGATAGCGAGGGAAATGGTAGCGATACACTTGTGCTCGATACCACCGCTTTCCAGGGTTTGGGCAATCAGAGCAACCCGTTCAGGGGGGTTGTTGTTGGCAATCTGAGAGACGGCGGTTTAGCGACCATCAAGATTAACAAGCCCGAAGGCGCAAGCGCGCTTTCCGGATTGATCCCGTATAGCTACGGCAGCGTTGTGAGCAACCTGAATATTGAATACTCGGGCACGCCGGTCTCAATTGCATATAAGAGTAAAGATGCATCTGGTGTGCCGGGCGCGTTCTTTGGCGGCGTGATCGGTTGCATCATGGGCGGTGACAATATCATCGATGGCGTGTCGGTGAATGCGGATGCCGGCTTTAGCGTTGCTGGGGCGGCAGGCGATAATGGCGGCGGCGCGCACCTTGTGCCCGTTGGCGGCTACGTTGGTGCTGTTGCGGGTGGCGGCGTCATCTTCCGCAACTCTTCGCGCGGCGACGGTGCCCTTAACCCCTGGCATAGCGCCGGTACTTCTCTCTATGACAACCCGTATGTTGGCCGCGTAATCGACGGCTATGCGTTCAGCGAGCTTGCCGATGGTAAGAGTCTCGACAACACTGATCGTAACTACAAGGTGAACAATCTGGATACTTCGAAGACGGGGTGCATCAAGACGGATGCGACGCAGGGCCGCTATAGGGGAGACGACGCCAATAGCTCTGCGATAACCACAACCGTCAATGACTCGCAGGGACTGCTCGTACTCTCGGCCATCATCAGCAGCGGTGCGGCCGGCGGTTCGGCGAATACGAATACCACGAACGATGCGTATGGAACGTATGCGGGCTCGCGTGCCTACATGGGCGGCAACAACGCAAAGGGAGTGTACCAATTCGGCAACAAGCAATACGGCAAAGTTCGCAACGCGAGCTATACACACGTTGGAAGGCCGGCGAGTGCCGCTGACGACTTTGTTAATGCGAAAAACGATGACATGAAAAGTCCCGGTATTCAGTTAGAGGGTAACGCGCTCGACTACACAAGCGATGGTTCGGACGTTAACTCCCCCTACCTGGTAAAGAAATACGCAACGTGGCAGACGGGTAACATCTGCGCCGCGCAGGTATCGGGAATGGATTTGCAGTTCAAAGCGGGTGAAACCTATGACATGACTACTTATGGCACGGGTTACACGGGTCTTTCGGGCCGCTACTACTCAAACGCATGCGCATCCGGTAAGGGCGCCGACCGCGATCGCATCGTGCCGCTTGTTGCGTGCATCAACGGTAACGGTGCAACAATTAAGGTCGGTAGCAAAGAGGCCAGCAAGGTATATGGGGTCACGGAGTACGCCGACGATAATTACAAACTCACCGGAGTGGGCGCTCTCTTTGGCACCGTAACGTACACCTCGACCAACGTGAGGGGGAGCATCGGCACTCCGGGAACGGACGGCGCTGCTGCTGTGGGCAACGGCGGCTATACCGTCCAGAACCTAAAGTTCGATGACTGCAATATTTCTCTTACGTATATCAATGCAGCCGGCGCCCCCAGTGGTGCGGGTAATGAGCAGGTTGGCGTCGGTCTGCTTGCGGGTACTACGGCGAACGCGAGCTCGCTGGCAGATTACGGCAAATATGCAGGAATTACCATGGATAACTGCAGGGTGAATGGCCCCAATAACGCTGGCGGATTGCTCGGCGCATCCGGCTATGGTAGCCGCAGGACTGATAAAGATACAACTTTGCTGGTGAATCGTAATGACACCTCAAATTCGAACACGTGCTATTCTCCGGTCAAGCTTTACGATTGCTCTTATAGCAACATGGACATTTCTGGCGTGCAAAACGTCGGCGGCTTCGTCGGCAAGCTGAACCAAAATTCCGCTGGTGGCGTTTGGACAAAGGCGAGCACGCCTATTGCCAAGAATTCCACGATTATGTCAACTGCTTCTAACGCAAGGACCGGCGGTGTCGTGGGTCTTGCTGGAGGTGGTTTCCTGGTGAACACCGATGATGCTGGAACGCCTTCGCAGGGTGCCGGAAAGGCGGAGATCAGCAATGTTACGCTTCAGCCGGCAGCATCGAGCGCGACCGAGGGGACCGGCGGCCTTATCGGAAGGTCCGAAAATGGAATCGTGTCTGTCTACAATCTGTGCATCCAAGGCGACGTGCAGAGTAAAACGGTATTTGGTGTTAGAGGATCGAATAATCTTAAGTACGTTGCTGGTGCAGTCGGCGAAGCGGCTTCGGGCGGTGCATTTAAGTTCGATAGCTGTGTAATAAAAGACATCTATCTTGGTGCACGTGAATGCTCTGCCGGTTTAATCGGTGATCTGAAAGGTGGGCTTGCCCTCGAGGTCAAGAATTCAACTATTACCGGACTTGTCGTCGATGGTTCGTATTCTGGTGGTGTTGTTGGCTCGATCGGTAACACGGCGAACTCTGTCACGCTTTTGAATTCGACCATTGGCGAGAATAACTTTACCGGTAGCAAGCACGCTGCATGGAACTCATCGCTGGGAAGTTGTTCTGGTGGCGTGTCTGGCGATGGCCGTGGCTCATTTAGGCTCGTAAACGTGCTCATGGATCGCAATATCTTTGGGGCGCAAATTAGCCAGGGATATTTGTTCGGAAATAGTTCATCCGCTGATCTCGTCAACGTTTTTGTCGCAGGAATTGCCATTAGACCAAACAGTGCGAGTGAATCGCTCAAGCTGATGCGCAATTCTTCCGGCACCGACGACCTTAAAAAAGTGAACAAAAAGTCATACATCGCATTTGCTGCCTATGAAGACAAGCTTTCCGATGCCAAGGGCGCGACACTGTATGGCAACGATGCTGCGAACGGCAATGTGACGGCGGCCGTTTCGCCCTACGTGACTACGAGTCCGGTGAGCGAGCTGGCGGTGCGTGCCTCCGACAACGACACCACCGATCGCCATCTGTTTGGCGACGGCATGAACGTTCCTGGTGCAGCGACTATCAAGGACCAAGCGGGGACCAACGTCACCAACCGTTATACCTACACCAATATCGGTGGCATCGATAAAGACGGCGCCTATCAAAATACCTCGAGCTACGATGCCTCATCCGTGGCGAGTAAGTTCAATTCGAATAATGATACAAGCAACAACCAAGCCACAACGGATTTCCCTGTTTTGGTGATCTCTGGCAACGACAACACGACGGTCAAGAGCTATCTAAACATCATCACGAACGGCGGCTTCTCCGACGCTTGCAGATTGAATAACGAGAATGGCACCAATCCGCACGTGACGGCCAAGGCGGAGGTGTTCCAACTCAAGAACGGTGTATTCGTTAAGGACGATGGTGCGTCGAGCAATCCCACACTTCGTGTGGTGAACAACGGTAAAAAGAACATGTCGTTTAGCCCAAGCTCCGATTGGGACAATGGCAAAGGTCGCTTTACGCTCCTGACCGTTACCTTTACCGAGGCGGGTCAGAGCTACAACGTTCAGGTGCCGATCATCGTTAAGCGCAAGCTCGAGATCGATTTCACTGCAACGTATGATTACGGCACTCAATTTAAAGAAAAAGACTACGCTAACCTTGGAAAAGATGCACACGTGCTTACGAGCTTTGGCGAGCCGATGACGGGTCTGCTTACCTGGACATACAATTCTGCTAATGGGAAGGAAGTCGACTTTGGCTGGGACAGCTATATGGCTGCCGGCGGCTCGATGAAGGGGCTCGGTAAGAGCATCCTCTTCAATGGTGCCGACGGAAGGTTGCCCCAGGGCACCCAGCTTACGCTCATCGATGCGAACGTTGATGGCAAGGCCGGTGGCAGAGAGTACCACTATACGGTGGGCGAAGGCGGAGCAACGAGCGTTTCCCTGAGCGGAAATGCGGGCTTTGAGGATTCTGCGGGCAATCCATATCAGGAGCGATGGCTGAGCGAGATTTTGGATGTGTACGCCGAAAAGGATGGCGCCGGCACATGGGCCGAGTGTAATAACGAGGCAGAGGCGACCGCTAAGGCGAAACTCGGAGATACGTGGAAGCTGTTTAAGGTTGCAGACGCTGACGTTCCCAGCAAAAGTCGCTATACGCTAAAGGTACCTAAGGAGGAGAAAACCGGCAGGGAGCAGCGTGCGTCGGAGAGCGTCTACCTAGTTGTCAACGTGCCCAAGTCGGGCGACGGCATGACGCAAGCTAATATCAACGGTTTTACGGCTTCGTCTATTGACTCGAATTCTTCGGGTACCCGCATATCTTGGAATCTGCATCACGTCTTGCGCACCGGTGGCGACGATAATCAAAACGGTACGGCATCGACATACAGCATCTTGTCCAATTATAGGCAGGAAGTTAACGACGGGAAGTCGGAGGCGCGCGCTCCGGTTTCGAAGTCGACGGACGGCGCCGCCTACGTTCTTTCTCTTGACGTTACCGACAAGATTACGTTTAACCCAAGTCAGAACTATGCTGACTCGGACTCCTTGTTCTATCAGCTCGATACGTCACTGTGCAAGTATGGCGCCAACAATACCCTGACGGGGGTGAGTAGTTTCCCGAGCGGAACCTCGGCGATCGCTAAGTTCTATGTTGCTATCGACAATCAAAACTATAAGTGGGATGGCGGCAAGTGGAAGATGTGTGACGCTTCGATGCCTGCGTTTACGCAGACTGTGACAGATACGGGCGATGACTCACTGAAGCTCACGCTCGACCATGACCTTGCCGGAATCCGCAAGTGTGCAACGGGCGGATCCTTTACCGTGCGTACGGTAGTGGAAGAGATTCGCCTTACGCCGGACGGCTGCAACAAGGTTATCGCCCTGTCCCAGCAGTCTGGCGAGGACGCTTGCACCAAGATGTCCTATACCGCCAAGCTTTCGACGCGCAAGTCCGGCCTTGATACCTCGAGTTTGGCAGTGACAACGCGTGGCAAGGTTGGGTACTACCGCATGAATAAGGGCGGTGCGACCATTACGCTTTCGGCGCCAGATAAGTCGCAGCTTGGTATAAACGTTGACGACCTGCGCCCGATTGCGAATGGCACGATAGGCCTGGGTGTCACGTATGAGCTGGGCGGGCTTAACAACGCCACCGAGGCAATCAAGAATGCCAAATCAGTTGTGTACACGCTCACGCTGCAGCGCCGCAACGGGATCGATGGCTCGTATGAGGACGTAACGGATGGCATTTCCAACTACGTAAAAGTTACAGAGAGTAAGCTTGCCGTGGTCAACGCCGCTGGCAGTGCGATTACCTTTACTGACTCGACGAAGGAGAATGGCAAGTTCCGAACACAGAACGGCGACACCACGTTTAACCTGCCCTTTACCGTTAAGGTCAACACGCAGGTTGAACAGCGTGATCAGTTCTACGCGAACTATCGTCTGGTGATGACGGCGAGCCTGGTTAAGGATGATGTGGCGAGCGCGACGCCTCAATCGCCCGACTATGTGACATATACGCTCACAAGGGTGAACCTCAACGGCATCGACCACTAGTTCCGAAGCCAACTGGCTTCGCAAAGGGGGCGGCAACCACCCGGTTG
>OOCL01000674.1_pt1 | contig 24516 bp, 24 predicted proteins | sample 1671211 | NCBI WGS metagenome assembly OOCL01 (sample SAMN06348133, study PRJEB24527) | human gut metagenome | biome: human gut; feature: ankylosing spondylitis patient; material: feces | host: Homo sapiens | place: China | collected 2015-10 | reverse complement strand
GCGAGACCTGCGTGATGTGCAACGTGGTCATGAGCCCCAAGCCCCGCGAGGGCGTCGATTTCTTCCCCCTGAACGTGGAGTACGAGGAAAAGCTCTACGCCGCAGGCCGCATCCCCGGCAGCTTCATGCGCCGTGAGGGCCGCCCCGGCGAGCGCGCCATCCTGACCAGCCGCGTCGTGGACCGTCCCATGCGCCCGCTGTTCCCGAAGGAGATGCGCAACGACGTCTGCATCACCATGACCGTCATGAGCTTGGACCCCGACTGCAGCCCTGAGATCGCCGGCATGATCGGCGCTTCGCTGGTCACCGCTGTGTCCGAGATCCCCTGGAACGGCCCCATCGGCGGTGTGCAGGTGGGTCTGGTGGACGGCGAGATCGTCCTGAACCCCACCCAGGAGCAGCGCAAGAAGAGCGACCTGGCCCTGACCGTCGCCGCCACCATGGACAAGATCGTCATGATCGAGGCCGGTGCCAATGAGGTCGATGAGGACACCATGCTGAACGCCATCAAGGCCGCTCACGTGGAGATCAAGAAGATCATCACCTTTATCAACGGCATCGTGGCCGAGCGCGGCAAGCCGAAGATCGATTTCCAGGTCGTGGGCCTCGATATGGACCTGTTCCACGCCATCAAGGAGAAGTATCTCGACGACTTCAAGGCCGCCATGGATACCGACGACAAGAATGTGCGTGATGCCGCCCTGCTGCCCATCATGGACAAGATCGCCGAGGAGTACCCCGACCTGACCGAGGCCGACCTCGACCTCGTCAGCTACAAGATGCAGAAGTACGTCGTCCGCCGCTGGCTGCTGGACGAGGGCAAGCGCGTGGATGGCCGCGGCATCAACGAGATCCGCCCGCTGGCCGCAGAAGTCGGCATCCTGCCCCGTGTGCATGGCTCCGGTATGTTCACCCGCGGCCAGACCCAGGTGCTCACCACCTGCACCCTCGGCGGCACCAAGGACAACCAGCTCATGGATGACCTGACCGACGAGCAGACCAAGCGCTACATCCATCACTACAATTTCCCGCCGTACTCCGTCGGCGAGGCCCGCGCACCCCGCAGCCCCGGCCGCCGCGAGATCGGCCACGGCGCACTGGCGGAGCGCGCTCTCGTGCCTGTGCTGCCTTCTCTGGAAGAGTTCCCCTACACCATCCGCTGCGTGTCTGAGGTCCTCTCTTCCAACGGCTCTACCTCTCAGGCTTCCATCTGCGGCTCCACGCTGGCTCTGATGGACGCAGGCGTCCCCATCAAGGCTCCTGTCGCCGGTATCTCCTGCGGCCTCATCACCGAGGGCGACCGCTGGATGACCATGCTGGACATTCAGGGCGTGGAGGACTTCCACGGCGATATGGACTTCAAGGTGGGCGGCACCCGCAAGGGCATCACCGCCATCCAGATGGATATTAAGATCGACGGCCTGACCTACGACATCATCGCCGAGGCCTTCGAGAAGTGCCGCAAGGGCCGTCTGTACATCCTCGATGAGATCATCAAGCCCGTCATCGCAGAGCCCCGCCATGAGCTGAGCCGCTGGGCTCCCAAGATGTTCAGCATGATGATCCCCACTGATAAGATCAAGGACGTCATCGGCAAGGGCGGCAAGGTCATTCAGGACATCTGCGCCACCTGCAACTGCAAGATCGACGTGCAGGAGGACGGCCACGTCTTCGTCTCCGCTGTGGACCAGGAGGACGCAAAGCGCGCCATCTTCACCATCAAGACTATCGTGGAAGACCCCGAGATCGGTGCCATCTACAAGGGCAAGGTCACCCGTCTGATGAACTTCGGTGCCTTCGTCGAGATCGCTCCGGGCAAGGAGGGCCTCGTCCACATCTCCAAGCTGGACACCAAGCGTGTCGAGCGGGTGGAGGATGTTGTCGCTGTGGGTGATGCCATCGTCGTCAAGGTGACGGACATCGACCAGCAGGGCCGCATCAACCTGAGCCGCCGCGACGCCATTCTGGCTCTCGAAGCCAAGAAGGCACAGCAGGAGCAGGGCTGATCGATCGCTTCTGAATATGCCCCCGCGCGTACAGCGCGGGGGCATATTTTGTCTCATGGGCGAAGGATCTTCAATTCCCTACTGAAAAAGTTTGTTTTAGGGGGTTGACAAATTCCGTCGAGGCGAGTACAATAAACGCAATATCACTAAAATGGCTGTGAAGAGAAGAGTAAGCTTTCGCATGAGCCTTACCAGAGAGCCCGGCAGGTGGAAAAGGGCAGGAAACAGGGAGCCGAAAATGGTCTCGGAGCTGCGCGGACGAAGAGCAAGAGCACTAGTCCGCGACGGGTGCGCCCGTTAAAGCGTCCGGCTGTAAGCAGAAAAAATTCTGCCGCAGTTTTGAGGCAGTGTCCGCGAGGATGCTGTGAACCAAGGTGGTACCACGGAAGTTTCAGGCCTCCGTCCTTGTGCAGCGCAGAGCTGGCAGGGACGGAGGCTTTTTTGATGCTTCCGTTCAAGGCGGGCGCGGACTGTGCCGCGCCGCCGCTGTACATTCTATCCAATAATAGAGAGGGAAAAAACTATGATTACTCGTCGTGATTTTCTGAAAGTTACCGGTGTCGCAGCCGCTGCTGCTGCCCTGACCGCCTGCGGCGGCTCTTCTTCCACCGCAAGCTCTGCTGCTTCCGGCACTGCCGCTTCTTCTGAGGCTGCTTCCGCTGCAGCAAAGCTGGACAAGGTGAAGGTCGCTGTCCCCAACGACACCACCAACGAGGCCCGCGCTCTGACCCTGCTGGAGAAGAACGGCTTCTTCAAGCTGAAGGCTGACGCCGGCCTGACCGCCACCAAGAATGACATCGAGGAGAACCCCCTGAACGTCACCGTCGATGAGGTCGAGGCTGCTCAGGTCCCCAACGTCCTGCAGGATGAGGACTACGCTGTCATCAACTCCAACTACGCCATCTCCGCTGGTCTGGACCCCATGACCGACGCTCTGGCAATGGAGGACGGCTCTTCTGCTTACGTCAATGTTCTGGTCTGCAAGGAGGGCAACGAGAACGAGCCCAAGATCAAGGCCCTCGTCGCCGCTCTGCAGAGCCAGCAGGTCAAGGACTTCATGGATGAGAACTACAAGGGCGCTGTCGTCTCCGTCGTCGAGACCCCGACCGATGGCTATGACGCTTCCATCGACTACAATGCACTGAACGGTGAGACCGTCAGCTGCGCTGCAACTCCCGCTCCCCACTGCGAGGTCCTGGAGGTCTGCAAGGACATTCTGGCCGCTAAGGGCATCACTCTGGACATCCAGGAGTACGACGACTATGTGATCCCCAACACCATCGTCGAGGACGGCCAGTGCGACACCAACTACTTCCAGCATCAGCCGTATCTGGATAACTTCAACGAGGAGAAGGGTACCCATCTGGTGACCGTCGCCGGCATCCACGTCGAGCCCATGGGCATCTACGGCGGCAAGCAGGACAGCCTGGCACCGATTCAGGGCTAAGCAAACTCCCCCAGTCACCTTGCGGTGACAGCCCCCTCGGGGAGGGGGCCTTTGCCTGACCGTTCTGTTTCAGGCTCCCTCCATGAGGGAGCTGGCAAACCCGCAAGGGTTTGACTGAAGGAGTTTATTCAACAGCAAGGAGCAATTTCTGTGATCGAGATCAAACACCTTTCCAAGACCTTCCAGATGAAGGACGGCGCGGTGAATGCGCTGAAGAACATCGACCTGACCATCCCCGATGGCTCCATCTACGGCATCATCGGTATGTCGGGCGCGGGAAAATCCACGCTGGTGCGCTGCATCAATCTGCTGGAGCGCCCCACCGAGGGCAGTGTCGTCATCGACGGCACCGCGATGGAGACCCTGTCTCCCGCAGCCCTGCGTGAGCGCCGCCGCGACATCACCATGATCTTCCAGCAGTTCAATCTGCTGATGCAGCGCAGCTGCCTGAAGAATATCTGCTTCCCGATGGAGCTTGCGGGCGTGAAGAAGGCCGATGCCGAAAAGCGCGCCAGGGAGCTGCTGGAAATGGTGGGCCTGCCCGATAAGGCAAATGCCTACCCGGCCCAGCTCTCCGGCGGCCAGAAGCAGCGCATCGCCATTGCCCGTGCGCTGGCCACCAACCCCAAAGTCCTGCTCTGCGATGAGGCCACCAGTGCGCTGGACCCCAACACGACCCACGCCATCCTGACCCTCATCAAGGACATCAACAAGAAGCTGGGCATCACCGTGGTGGTCATCACCCACCAGATGAGCGTCGTGGAAGAGATCTGCGACTCCGTCGCCATTCTGGATGGCGGCGTGGTCGTGGAGCAGGGTGAGGTGCGCGAGATCTTTGCAAATCCCAAGACGGCTGCGGCCAGGCGCCTCGTCGCCCCCAACGGCGGCAGCGCAGCCCGCGACCTCTCGAGCTTTGCGCCCGACGATCACGTGGTTCGTGTTACGTTCAATGGTTCGTCCGCCGCAAAGCCGCTGGTGGCGAGCCTCGCTGCGGAGAAGGGCATCCTCGTGTCTGTGCTCAGCGCCGACACCCGCGATTTGAGCGGCCAGTGCTACGGCTCCATGCTGCTCAAACTTCCCCGCGATACCAAACAGGCAAAGCAGGCTGCGGCCTATATGCGCAGCCAGAATGGTGTGACCGTTGAGGAGGTGACCGGAGAATGAGCTTTGCAGATTATGGCTTCGCCATCTGGGAGACGTTCTATGTGACCGTCCTCTCCACGGCATTTTCTCTGGTCCTGGGCCTGCCGCTGGGCGTTCTGCTGGTGGCTGGCGATAAGGACGGCGTCCTGCCCCTGCCGGGCTGGCTGATGCACATCCTGAACATCGTCATCAACATCCTGCGCAGCGTGCCGTTCCTGATTTTGATGATCTGCGTCTTCCCGCTGACCCGTGCCATTGTGGGTACTACCGTCGGCACCAAGGCCACCATCGTTCCGCTGGTGGTCGCGGCCTTCCCCTTCGTGGCCCGTCTGGTGGAGACCAGTCTGCGTGAGCTGGATGAGGGTGTCGTGGAAGCTGCCCAGAGCATGGGCGCGACTCCCTTCCAGATCATCACCAAGGTCATGATCCCCGAGTGTCTGCCCGGCCTCATTTCCAGCATGACCACTGCCCTGACGACCATCCTCGGCTACTCGGCCATGTCCGGCGTCATCGGCGGCGGCGGTCTGGGCAAGATCGCTCTGTCCTACGGCTACTACCGCTACCAGACCAACATCATGATCGTCTGCGTCGTGCTGCTGGTGCTCATGGTGCAGGTGTTCCAGACCGTCGGCACCTTCTGGGCGACCAGGAGCGATAAGCGGCTGAGAAAGTAAGTTTCTGCTTCCTGCAGGGAATAAAATTTAACGAATCGATTCCCCGCAGGAGGCTCATGCTCCTGCGGGGAATTGTGCTATACAGACAAACCCAGTAAAGGAGTATGTTGCAATGAACCGTGATACCATCTGCGTGCAGGGCGGCTACACCCCCGGCAACGGCGAACCCCGCCAGATCCCCATCATCCAGTCCACTACGTTCAAGTACGCTACCAGCGAGGACATGGGCAAGCTGTTCGACCTCGAGGCCGACGGCTACTTCTACTCCCGCCTGCAGAACCCCACCTGCGATATGGTGGCGAAAAAGATCTGCGAGCTGGAAGGCGGCACCGCCGCCATGCTGACGTCCAGCGGTCAGGCGGCCAACTTCTTTGCGCTGTTCAATCTCTGCGAGGCAGGCGACCACATCGTGGCGTCCAGCACCATCTACGGCGGCACCTTCAACCTCATCTCCGTCACCATGAAGAAGATGGGCATTACCGCCACCTTCGTGGACCCGCTGTGCAGCGAGGAAGAGCTGGATGCTGCCTTCCAGCCCAATACCAAGGTCGTGTTTGGTGAGACCATCGCCAACCCTGCCCTCACCGTGCTGGACATCGAAAAGTTCGCCAGGGCCGCACACGCCCACGGCGTACCGCTCATCGTGGACAACACGTTCCCCACGCCGGTCAACTGCCGCCCCTTCGAGTGGGGCGCTGACATCGTGACCCACTCCACCACCAAGTACATGGACGGCCATGGCGCTGTGCTGGGCGGTGCCATCGTGGATGGCGGCAAGTTCGACTGGATGGCCCACGCCGAGAAGTTCCCCGGCCTGTGTACCCCTGATGAGAGCTATCATGGCATCACCTACGCGGAGCGCTTCGGCAAAGAGGGCGCTTTCATCACCAAGGCCACCGCACAGCTCATGCGCGACTTCGGCTCGATGCAGTCCCCCATGAACGCCTATATGCTGAACCTCGGCCTTGAGAGCCTCCACGTCCGGATGCAGCGCCACTGCGCCAACGGCATGGCCGTCGCAAAGTTCCTTGAGGGTCACCCGAAAGTGGCTTATGTCAACTACTGCGGCCTCGAGTCCAGCCCTTACCATGCACTGGCTGAGAAGTATCTGCCGAACGGCAGCTGCGGCGTCGTCTCCTTTGGTCTGGCCGGCGGCCGCGAAGCCGCCAGCACCTTTATGAAGGAGCTGAAGCTTGCCGCCATTGAGACCCACGTTGCCGATGCCCGCACCTGCTGCCTGAACCCGGCTTCCAGCACCCATCGCCAGATGAACGACGAGCAGCTGGCCGCTGCCGGTGTGCCTGCTGAGCTGGTGCGGATGAGCTGCGGCCTCGAGAGCAGCGAAGACCTCATCGCCGATATTGCACAGGCGCTGGATAAGATCTAAGAAACACGGTCAGCGCCATCTGCCGGTTTCGGCCCCTTCCCGTGAAAAAAGCGTCTCCGGATGCAGATAAAAACTTCCCGCTAAAACCGTCAAAAGGAGCAACTACGCTATGCCGCTGATCATCCCCAAGACCCTTCCCGCCTACGATGCCCTCTACGAGGAAAATGTCTTCGTCATGCACCGGGAACGGGCGCTCTCCCAGCACATCCGTCCGCTGGAGATCCTCATCCTGAACCTCATGCCGACCAAGATCGCCACCGAGACCCAGATCGCCCGCCTGCTGGCCAATACGCCCATTCAGGTCCACATGACCCTGCTGCAGACGGCCAGCCATGCGGCGACCCATGTCTCTGCGGCCCACCTCGAGGCGTTTTATAAGACCTTCGACGAGGTGAAGAACAACCGCTACGACGGCATGATCATCACCGGTGCGCCTGTGGAGAAAATAGACTTCGAACAGGTGGACTACTGGCAGGAGCTGTGCGAGATCATGGACTTCAGTGAGACGAACGTCTACTCCACCCTTCATGTCTGCTGGGGCGCACAGGCGGGACTTTATTACCACTATGGCATCCGCAAGCAGCTTCTCGACCAGAAGATGTTCGGCGTCTTTGAGCATAAAGTCACCCGTCCCTCGAACCCGCTGGTGCGCGGCTTCGATGAGGTGTTCTATGCCCCTCACAGCCGCCACACCGGCATCAGCCGGGAAGACGTGCTGAACTGCAAGGCCCTGCGCATCCTCGCCGAGAGCGACGAGGCCGGCCCCTTCCTGATGAGTACCGAGAATGGACGGCAGATCTTCGTCACCGGCCACCCGGAGTACGACAAGTACACGCTGGACGCCGAGTACAAGCGGGATGTCGGCAAGGGCCTGCCCATCGCGGTGCCAAAGAACTATTACCCCAACGACGACCCCGAACAGCCGCCTCTCTTCCGCTGGCGTGCTCACGCACACCTGCTGTATGAGAACTGGCTGAACTACTACGTCTACCAGAATACGCCCTACGACCTGGGCGCGATCAGCAAGGTGGAGCACGAGGAAGAATAAGATCAGCCCTCTCCGTCTGGTGAGGAGGGGGCATTTTTGCAAGGAGAATACTTATGGGAATCGAAGCAAAATGGAAGAGCCGGGGCATCCGGGTGGGCAAACTGCCCTGCGGGCCGCTGGACAAGATAAGCGATGTGCCGGGCATGACGGTGGGTCACTGCACACTGGCGGACGGCGAGGTCCAGACCGGCGTGACCGCGCTGCTGCCCCATCAGGGCGATATTTTCCACGATAAAGTGATGGCGGCCAGCCATGTCATCAACGGCTTCGGCAAGACCACCGGCCTTGTCCAGATCGACGAGCTGGGAACGCTGGAAACGCCCATCCTCTTCACCAACACCCTCAGCGTAGGCACTGTGGAGACAGCGCTGGTGAAGTATATGCTGGATAAGAACCCCGACATCTGCGAGACTACCGGCAGCGTCAACCCGGTGGTCTGCGAGTGCAACGACAGCGGCCTCAACGACATCCGGGGCCTCCACGTCACAGAAGAAAATGTGCGGGCCGCGCTGGCCGACTGCCGCGCCGATTTCGCTGAGGGCGCTGTGGGCGCGGGCCGGGGAATGCGCTGCCACGGCATGAAGGGCGGCATCGGCTCGGCCTCCCGTGTGGTGGAGCTGGACGGGAAACAGTACACCATCGGTGCGCTGGTGCTCTCCAACCACGCCGTCTTCGATGACCTCGTAGTGGCAGGCACCCCCATCCAGAGCCTGCTGGACGCCCACATCCCGCCCCACGAGGACAAAGGCTCCATCATCACAGTGCTGGCGACGGACATCCCCTTGAGTGAGCGCCAGCTGCGGCGGCTCTGCCACCGGGCGCTGGTGGGCCTGTCCCGCACCGGCTCTTTCTGCGGCAACGGCTCCGGCGAGATCGTCATTGCCTTCACCACCGCCAACCGGGTGCCGCACTACTCCGAAAAGGCCATCCTGCCGATGGGTATGCTCCACGACGACGCCATCAATCCGCTGTTCCGGGCGGTGGCCGAGTGCGTGGAGGAGAGTGTGCTGAGCAGTCTGCTCCATGCCGAGACGGTCACAGGCTATCATGGCCGGACGGTCAGATGTCTGAGTGATCTGCTCGACGAGAAATAAAAAATGGGAAGCACAAAAGTGCTTCCCATTTTTCATAGTATTATCTGCGGGGCTTCCGCGTCGGCTTTTTCTTCCGCACGCTGTAGCCGAAGGTCCCCAGCTTTTTGCCCAGAGCCAGATATTCGCCGTGGCTGTAGACGATGAGTTTGGCCTTGTCGAGGCAGAGCTTACCGTTCTCGTCCAGCAGGCTCTCGTCTACGTCGCAGGCCACTACTTCGGCGAGGAAGAGGTCGTGGCTGCCCAGCGGGATGATCTGCGTGACCTTGCACTCGAGGTTGACGGGGCTTTCTTCGAGGATGGGGCAGTCTGTCAGCACCGAGCCGGGGGCAGAATGGAGTTTGCAGGCCGCGAATTTATCGAAGTCCCGGCCGCTCTTGACGCCGCACCAGTCCACCGACTTCACCAGTGCCTCGGTGGGCAGGTTGATGGCAAACTGGCCGCTCTCCTTGATCAGGTGGTGGCTGTATCGCTCGGGGCGGACGCTGATGGATACCATGCTGGGCTGGGTGCAGATGGTGCCGGTCCAGCCGATGGTGATGAGGTTGGGCTTGTCCAGCCCGCCGCAGGAGACCAGCACCGGCGGCTCCGGATTCAGGAGGGTGCTGCCTTTCCAGCTCTGTTTGCTCATCCGTGATACTTCCTTTCGTAGGGAGCCCATGTGCGCTCGCTGATGATGTAGCGGGGGCGGGCCTTGGTCTCCATATAGATCTTGCCGACGTATTCGCCGATGACGCCCAGACACACCAGCTGGACGCCGCCCATGAAGCAGACGATGCAGATGGTGGAGGCCCAGCCCGCCACGGCGCTGCCCAGCACGGCCTGCACGATGGCCCAGATGACGCCGATGAAGCTGATAAGGCTGACCACGATGCCTGCGCCGGTGATGAGGCGGATGGGCTTGTTCGACAGGCTGGTGATGCCGTCGAAGGCGAGGGCCAGCATCTTGCTGAGGGGATAGTGGCTCTCGCCGGCCAGACGCTCGTGGCGCTCGTAGTAGACGGTGTCGCTGGGGTAGCCCACCAGCGGCACCATGCCCCGCAGGAAGATGTTTACCTCGCGGTAGTCGGCGAAGCTTTCCAGCACCCGGGTGCTGATGAGCCGGTAGTCGGCGTGGTTGAATACGATGTCCGCGCCCAGCGCGTTCATCACATGGTAGAAGCCCTCGGCGGTGAACCGCTTGAAGAAGGTGTCGGTGTCCCGGCGGCTGCGCACGCCGTAGACTACCTCGGCGCCGTCCAGATACTTTTTGACCATCTCGTCCATGGCGTTGATGTCGTCCTGACCGTCGCAGTCGATGGAGATGGTGATGTCGCAGCTGCCGCTGTGGAGCGCCTCCATCAGTCCGGCCAGTACGGCGTTCTGGTGGCCGCGGTTCCGGCTCTGGGAGATGCCGATGAAGTGCTCATCCTCAGAGGCGAACTTCTGGATGAGGGACCAGGTGGCGTCGCGGGAGCCGTCGTTGACGAAGAGCACCCGGCTCTTCTCGCTGATAAGGCCCGCTGCGGCGAGGTCGTTTATCTTTTTCAGGAACATGGGGGCCGTGATGGGCAGCACCTGTTCTTCGTTGTAGCAGGGAATGACGATCCATAAAATCGGTTTGGACATGATGAAGTTCTCCTTCTATATAAGGCTCTCCCAAAGGGAGCGGCTGTTACAGCACCATGTGCCGCAGCGCGTCCGGTTCCAGCAGCTTGAAGCTGCTCTTATAGGTCTCGAGCAGGCCGTCCCGCTGCATCAGGCTCAGCTCCCGGGAGAGGGCGCTGCGGTCGCAGTTGAGGTAGTCGGCCAGCTGGATGCGGCGGGAGTAGGGAATGGTGAAGGTGAGGCTGTGGTGAACCTCGGCCTCGCTGAGCAGGTAGGCGCACACCTTGGCCCGCAGGCTCTTGAGCAGCAGCAGGTCTACCCGGCGGGAGAGCAGGAAGTATTTGTCGCTGATGGTGCGCACAAGGTTCTGCAGCACCCGCTGGCGGGCCGGGTCGGCCCCGGGCAGCAGAAGCTTCTCGTAAGGCACCAGCAGCACCTCGCAGGGGGCCGAGGCCACCACCGTCACCGGGCTGGAAAGGCTCGATCCGCCCAGCACGTCGCCGAACACACCGCCCGGCCCCATCTGGCTGATGGGCAGACGCACCCCGCTGGCGGCGGAATGATAGGCCTCGATGGCACCGGAGAGCACCACGCCCACCCGGCGGTTCGACTGTCCGGCCAGCACGAGGGTCTCGCCCCGGCTGTAGGTGCGCAATACGGCCCCCACTTCGCCCAGCAGGACCCGGAGCGCTTCGGCTTCCAGCCCGGCGAACAGAGAGGTGGATTGTAACAGCGGAAGATAATTTTCCATAGCCATTCCGTGAGGTTTTCCCCGGGCCCTCACCGCCCTTCTGCGATTCCGTTGCATGTGCAACGGTATTTTTTCTCTTATTATAGTAAACTTGAGGGCGTAAAGCAAATGGTTTTGCAAATTTTTTGCGGGAAAATTTCTCCCAATGAAAGTGAGGAGCTGAATCCTATGAAAAAACTGACATCTCTGCTGCTGTCGCTGGTGCTGATGATCAGCGTGCTGGCCTGCGGCGCATCGGCCAAAACGAGCACCAAAGTGCGCATCGCCGGCCTGAAAGGCCCCACCACCATGGGCCTCGTCAACCTGCTGAGCATGGAGAAGGACGGCACTGCCTCCCTCGACTATGACCTGCAGCTCTACGGCGCTGCCGATGAGATCGTGCCGAAGCTCATCAAGGGCGAACTCGATATGGCTGCTATCCCGGCCAACCTCGCCGCGACCCTCTACCAGAAGACGAACGGCGGCATCCAGGTCATGGCCGTCAACACGCTGGGCGTCCTCTACGTCGTGGAGAAGGGCAATACCGTCCACAGTTTCGCCGACCTCAAGGGCCGCACCATCCTTTCCACCGGCAAAGGCACGACCCCCGAGTATGTCCTGCGCTATCTGCTCAAGAAGAACGGCCTCGACCCCGACAAGGACGTGAAGATCGAATACTACAGCGAGGCTTCCGAGGTCACGGCCCAGATGGCCGCTGCCAGGAAGGATGCCATCGCCGTCCTGCCTCAGCCCTACGTCACCGCTGCCCAGATGAAGGACAGCGGCCTCCGCGTCGTCCTCGACCTGACCAGGGAATGGAACAGGGTCTGTGACACCCAGCTCATCACCGGCGTCACCGTGGTGCGCACCGAGTACGCAAAGCAGAACCCCGATGTCATTGCAGCTTTCCTGACCGACTACCAGAAGAGCGTCAAGGCTGCCAACGAGGACATCGACGGCACCGCCGCCCTCTGTGAGGAAGTCGGCGTGGTGGCCAAGGCTGCCATCGCCAAGAAGGCCCTGCCCAAGTGCAACATCGTTTACCGCAACGGTCAGGAGATGAAGAAAGACATCTCTGCCTACCTGCAGGTGCTCTACGATGCCTCTCCCGCCGCCGTGGGCGGCAAGCTGCCGGACGATAACTTCTACTACACCGAGCCGTCCGTCCTGCGCAAGGTCATGGCGGCGATCCGCAACTCTGCAAAGTAAGCTTTGAAACAAGAAAAACTGCCGCACAGCCGTGCGGCAGTTTTTCTTACATCAGAAGGCCCGCGCCGATGCCGATGAGGGCCGGCAGCAGCCAGCCAAAGCCGAGGCTGCTCAGGGGCAGAGCGTTCATCAAGGTGGAGAGGGGGCCGAAGGGCAGGGCGGCAGGGATGCTCTGGATGGCCGTGAAGAGGATGCTCAGCCGCCAGACCGATGTCCGCTGGAACCGTCCGGGCAGGAACTCCACCACGATGAGGATGATGGCGATGGGGTAGATGGCGTTCAGCACCGGGACGGAAAGGCTCAGGATGCCCGCAAGGCCGATGTTCGCCAGCAGCATGCTCATCAGCGCGAAGAAGGCTGCAATGGCGGGGTAGGGCAGCCGGGGCAGAAGCTCGTGGAAGTATTCGCCTACGCTGGCGATGAGGCCGACACAGGTGTTGAAGCAGGCGATGACGAAGATGGCGGCCAGAAGCACCTGTCCCACCCGGCCAAACAGGCCGTCGGCCAGTGCCGTCAGGACGGCGGCACCGGTGCCGCTGCCGGGGAAGGCAGCCCCCGAGATGCCGCCGATGTGGGTCAGCATGGCGTAGACCACCAGCAGCATCCCGCCCGCGATGAACCCGGCCCGGATGGTGCCGCGCCGGACGGCGGACTCCTCCGTGATGCCCACTGCCTGAAGGTTCAGCGCGATGACCGCGCCGAAGTTGAGCGCTGCCAGCGCGTCCATGGTCTGATAGCCGTCCAGCACGCCCTGTGCGGCGGGGAGGGCGGCGTAAGCCTCGGCAGGCGTGCCGTAGCCGGGCGCAGCCGGGCGGAGGATGCAGCCCGCGAACAGCACCACGATGAGCACCAGCAGGGCAGGGCAGAGGATGCGGCCCAGCCGCTGGGTCAGCTTTTCGGGCTTGAGGGCCACGAAGTACGCCGCAGCAAAGAACACGAGGGAGTAGATGAACTGTCCCGGTGTGCTCCGCCCCACCAGCGGCGTCAGCATCTCAAACGAGGTGCTGGCCGTGCGGGGGATCGCGAGACAGGGACCGATGGACAGATAGACCAGCACAGCGAACACCTGTGCGAAGCGGGGATGGACCCGCCCGGCCAGCGCAGGCAGACCGCCTGCCCGGGCCACTGCTGCCACGCCCGCGATGGGCAGACCGATGGCGCTGACGGCAAAGCCCACAAAAGCGGGCCAGAGCGCCGTCCCGGCCTGTGCGCCGAGGAAGGGCGGGAAGATGAGGTTGCCTGCCCCGAAGAACATCGAGAACAGGGTGAACCCCACCAGAAGGAGCTTTTTGCCCCGGAGGGCCTGAGCGGAATCGTGCATGGTCATCTCTCCCAGCTGTGCGCGGAGGCACGTAGAATAAGGATTACTTTATTCCAGTGTAGTGTTTTATGACCTTCATGTCAAGAGAAGAAAAGATGAAGGATTGTATTCTCATACATGATGTGATATTCTGAAAGCGAGAAAACGAACAGGAGCAAAGAAATACATGGATAAAACAAAAAAACGCCGCATTCAAATTTTGGCGGCGTCGGTGTTCTGGCTGGGCGTCTGGCAGGCGGCAGCTGCGGCCATCGGGCAGGAAGTCTTTCTTGTCTCGCCGGTGCAGGCCATCGGTACGCTGGTGGAGCTGCTGCCGCAGGCCGAGTTCTGGCAGCGCATCGGTTTCAGCGCCGGGCGCATCCTGTTGGGCTTCGGGCTGGGCGCGCTGTCCAGCGCGGTGCTGGCGGTAGCCGCCGAAAAGTGGGAGTGGGTAGACGCCCTTCTCGCCCCCGTGATGCAGCTGGTCAAAGCCACTCCGGTGGCCAGCTTCATCATTCTGGCGCTGGTGTGGGTCAGCGGCTCGTCCCTGTCCGTCCTCATCAGCTTTTTGATGGTGCTGCCCGTCCTCTACAGCGCAGTGCGCACCGGCATCGGGAGTGCTGACCGCCAGCTTCTCGAAATGGCGCAGGTGTTCCGTCTGCCTCTGGGGCGGCGTCTGCGGGCGGTCTGGCTCCCGGCGGTGCTGCCCGCGTTCCGGCAGGGATGCAGCGTGGCGCTGGGCATCTGCTGGAAGAGCGGCGTAGCAGCAGAGGTCATCGGCCTGCCGGACGGCAGCATTGGCGACGCGCTTTACCGGGCAAAAATTACCCTTTCCACCGGGGAGCTGTTTGCCTGGACCTTCGTCATCATCCTGTTGAGCGCCGTATTTGAAAAGCTGTTCCTCGCTCTGCTGGATAAAGCGGTAGCGGCGGTTCTGGGCGAAGAGGGGGCTGAAAAATGAGTGAAACCAACAACAAGCTGGAAATAAAGAAGCTGTCTAAACGATTCGGAGAGAAGATCCTCTTCGAAAACCTCTCGCTTACGGTGGACGGCCCGGCGGTGCTCTGGGCGCCAAGCGGCTGGGGCAAGACGACCCTGCTCCGCATCCTGATGGGGCTGGAAGCGCCCACCTCCGGCAGCGTGGAGGGCGTGGGCCGGGTCGGCGCGGTCTTTCAGGAAGACAGGCTCTGCCCCCAGCTGACCGCCGAAGAGAATGTGGCGCTGGTGCTGACCGCAGAACAGTACAAGGCTAAAATACAATACAAAGAGCAGATACGAGATGACCTTATACAATTAGGACTGGATGACGAGGCCCTTGCCCTGCCTGCCCGGAAGCTCTCCGGCGGACAGAAGCGCCGCACCGCCTTGCTGCGCGCTCTCTGGGCCGAGAGCGACACCCTTCTGTTGGATGAGCCCTTCACCGGCATGGACCCCGCCGCCATGAAAAAAGCCGCAGCCATGCTCAAGGCACGCTGCGGCAGAAAGCCCACCCTGCTGGCGACCCATGATCAAGAAGCCATCCGGGAGCTGGGGTGGAACGTGATCGAACTGGGCTGAAACGAAAGGAGCCTGACCATGGAGAAAAAGACGAGCTGCCTGCTCTGCGTTCTTACCGCGCTGCTTCTCGCTGTGCTCTATCTCTGGGCCGCCCTCCGCCCGGGCGTCTGGCTGCGGGATGCCTTTTTGTACCGGCAGGCCGACGGCAGCTTTTCGGGCAGGGATGCGTATGCCGCCTACACCATGCAGATCGCCCAGACGGAAAACGGTGCGGAAGTGGAGTTCACGATGGACGGAGAGACGCGGCACTATCGGCTCGAATCGAAAGCCGAGGGCATGAGCGACCCGGGCGTAAAAATCGAGCAGGACGGAGTGGTCATTTTTACCGGGACCGCGCTGGGCGACCCCGGCGACGCCATCCTGTGGAGGGAAGACGATGGGGACCTTGCCGACGAGGTGAATGTCATCGTCAACGGCGAATACCAGAGATCCGACCTCTGGCCCAGTTGTAACTGGCTCTATCATGTGGCCGTCGGCGGGCGGCGGGAGACCCGGGGCAGCATGGCGTTCCTGCTGCCGATCGGGGCGCTGGTGGTGCTCCTTGTGCTGGATGTCCGGTTCCCGCTGCTGTTCTGGAACCTCCGCCACGGGCTGGAAGTGTACGGCGGTGAGCCCACCGACTGGTATTACGCGATGCAGAGGGGGAGCCGCATTGCCAGCATCATCGGTGTTTTTGTGCTGGCGGCGATGAGCTTTGCTGTCCACTGAGGCTCACAGCAGCTCGGCAAGGATGCTGTTCTGTACGATGAGCCCGGCGGGCGTGAGGGCGAGGGTGTGGCCGTCAAAGTTGGCGTAGCCGCTCTTCACGCAGTTTTTCACAAAGGCCAGCTGCGCGGTGGAAAACTCCCTGCCATAGCGTTTTTTGTATTCGTCGAGGCTCAGACCTTTGCGCAGACGCAGCTGCAGGATGAGATAATCCTCCGCACCGCAGCCGCCGTCCATGACGGGCGCGGCCTCGTCCCGCAGAAAGGCTTCGGTGTCGGCGGGGTAGTAGAACCGTTTGCCGCCCATGCAGGAGTGGGCGGCGGGGCCGATGCCCAGATAGTCGCCGCAGTCCCAGTAGATGAGGTTGTGCTTTCCCTCATAGCCCGGGCGGGCGAAGTTGGAGATCTCATATTGCCGGTAGCCATGATGTTCCAGCTGCTCGACGGCGTAGAGGTAAAAATCTGCCGCCTCGTCGGAGGTGGGCAGACCTTCGGGGGGCGTCCGGCCAAAGGCGGAGTCGGGCTCGATCTTCAAGAGGTAGGCGGAAATGTGGGCCGCGCCGCCATCCTCGATCAGCTCCAGCGTCTCGTCGAACTCGGCCTGCGTATAATGGGGCAGGGCCAGCATGATGTCGCCGCTGATGTTCTCAAACCCTGCCCGGCGGGCCGCCGCAAAGGCCGCGCGGGCCTGCCGGGCCGTGTGGGGGCGGCCCAGCGTGCGCAGCTGAGTGTCCCGGGCCGACTGCACCCCAAAGGAGATGCGGTTGACCCCTGCCTCCCGGAAACCCCGCAGGCTTTCCTCGGTGACGGTCTCCGGGTTGGCCTCCAGGGTCACCTCAGCCCCGGACACCGGGCAGGCGGCACGGATGAGCCGCCCGACCTGAGCCGGGCTGAGCAGGCTGGGGGTGCCGCCGCCGAAATACACGGTATCGGGCCGCAGGGGTGCGTCCGGCGCAAAGCGTGCCAGCTCCCGCAGCAAAGCGTCCACATAGGCGTCCGGCACGCCCCGCTCCCCGGGGTGGGAGTAGAAATCGCAATACCGGCATTTGGAAAAGCAGTAAGGGATATGCAGATAAAGTCCGAGGGACATAAAACATCACAGCCTTTTTCATGAAACGTTCATTTCTATGCAGTATACTATATTCCGTAGACCGGAGCAAGGGCGGCAAGGCCCCCACAGCCCCGGCGGAACAAGAATGGAGGAACTTCCACATGGATTACAACAATTATGATCGCGGTTATGCAGAGCCCGCCATGACTTCGGCAGACTATATGTCCCGCACCTACCGCTGGATGGCCTGCGGTCTGCTGGTGACCTTTGCCGCCGCGTTCGTCACGGCCACCACACCCCTGCTGTATGTGGTCAACTCCCTGTACCTGCTGTTCACCATTGCAGAGCTGGCACTGGTGTTCGTGCTGAGCTCCCGCGTGCAGAACATCTCGGTAGGCGCAGCCCGCGGCGTGTTCCTTGTTTATGCACTGCTCAACGGCATGGTGCTGAGCTACTACTTCATTGCGTTCTCGGTGAGCACGCTGGTGCTGGCCTTCCTGGCTACGTCGGTGTACTTTGGCCTGATGGCTGCCTATGGTGCCACCACCCACAAGGACCTGTCCGGCTGGGGTCCCAAGCTGATGATGGCTCTGGTGGCCCTGCTCATCACCGGGTTCGTGGGCATGCTGTTCGGCATGGGCTTCGGCTCCACGGTGCTGTACAGCGGCATCGGTCTGGTGGTGTTCATGCTGCTGACTGCTTATGACACCCAGAAGCTGAGCCAGCTGTACTCCTACTACGCCGGGGACAGCGAGCTGGCAGAAAAGGCTTCCATCTACGGTGCGTTGACCCTGTACCTGGACTTCATCAACATCTTCCTGTATGTGGTGCGCCTGCTGGGCCTGAACAGTCGCAACAGCCGCAGCTGAACCGGAACCCGTAAACCGCAAAGAGCCTTCCCGCACCGGGAAGGCTCTTTTTTGATGCATAAAACCTGCGCCGCCCTCCCACACTAACCCCAGAAGCGAACCGTTTCCACGGGACAGATAGGAGTAACGCAAGATGGAGCAGATCAAAAAGTTTTTGCACGGCAAGGGCTTTGCGCTGGTGCTGGCAGCCTGTCTGCTGGCCGCGGCAGCCGCCGGGGTGTGGGCGGTGCGCACCGTCCGCGACGAGCTCAGGCAGAACCTGACCGACCTGACAAACCCGAGCAGCACCGCCCGGCAGACCATTCCGGAGCCGGAACCTGACCCCGATGTGGGGCTTGAGGAGGAAGAATTATGGTTGGACCTTCCCGATACGGCCGAGCAGGCCGCCAACAGCGTAGCCGGGGTACCGCAGCCCGTGCCGGGCAGCTCGAGTGCCTCGTCTGGTGCGGCATCTGGCTCTGGTTCGGTGCACGAACCCTCTGCCTTGCGCACCGACTCTGCACCTGCCGCAAGCTCAGCCGCGCCTGCCTCCACGCAGCCGTTCTCTGGCCGGGTGCTCAACGCCTACAGTGGTGACGAGCTGGTCTACAGCAAGACGCTGGGCGACTGGCGCACCCACAACGGTGTGGATTACGCCTGTGCCGAGGGCAGTGAGGTGAGTGCCCCCTGCTCCGGCAAGGTGACCGAGACCGGCACCGACGGCCGGTGGAGCAGCGTGGTCACGCTGGAAGATGCCTCCGGCCGCCTGTGGCGGGTGTGTGGGGTGAACAGCCCCGCCGTGAAACCCGGCGACACCGTGACCGCCGGGCAGAAGCTGGGCACCGTGGACACCATCAGCTGTGAATGCGCCGAGGAAGCGCACATCCATCTGGAAGTGCTGCAGAACGGCCAGTACCTCGACCCGGCAAAAATCTCCTGAACACAAAAAGCAAGGGGAGCCGCCCGGCATGGGCAGCTCCCCTGTTTTGCGTTTTATAAAGTGCGTTCTGTTATCAGGCTCAGTAGCTCTTTACATAAATCTTGACTACGTTATCCGCCCAGTCAAAGAGAATCTCCTGTGCCACGCTGCTGGCGTCATAAGACATATCAGCACATGCTTTTTCCAGACGGGTCAACTGCGACTTCTTGATAATGTTAGTGCCCTTCCAGACATCGACTACTTCCGGGTAGCCAAGGCATCTCTCAACCGTTTCCGTGATTTTATAATAGTAGTCCACTTTCACCTGACCCATGATCTTCTCCACCGGAACGATCACAACGCCGTTGCCGATGGTGACCTTGGCATCCTCCGGGAGCTTGTAGAACATCTTGTCCAGCGCTTTCAGCTCGTTCTCGTTCAGGTTTTTTACCGTGACGGTGGGGTTCACCGCTGCCGCCTCAACAGAGCCGGACAGCACTTCTTTCTCGCCCAGACGATAGCTGACCGTCCAGACCGCAGTTTTTACCACCAGCTCCACCACTGCCTTGCGGGTGCCGTTTTCGCGGATGACTTTCACTTTTTCTGCGCGGACCTTGTACTGTTCCTGATATTCTGCGGGAAGCACGATGGTCGCAGTGTCCATATACTGCTCACCGGTGACCACCTTGCCGGTGCCGCGCAGAGGCAGGGTCTGGCCATTGTAGACAAAGGTCACTTCAACATCCAGCGTATTGTCACAGCCGGTCAGAATGCCGCTGGCTGCAATGGCCAGTGCGGCAGCACCGGCGCACTTCATAAAATTACGACGAGAAATCTGAGACATTGGTTTTTCCTCCTGATCTTCGTGTAGGCGTGTACGCCTAGGTTTGTATTAGCAAACCAAAGATACCCTACCCGTTCCGCTTTGTCAAGAGGTTCCGCACATGTTAGGAATTGTTAATTTTCAATGTTAACACGTCTAAATTTTTATGGTTTCTCCGAGGTGTCCTTTTCGTCCTTTGCCATCCGCATCAGGCCTGCCACCAGAAATCCCAGATTGGCACCCAGCACAAAGCACACAAGACCTACCCACACGATCATTCTGATACCCCCTTCTATCATTTTCCACATTTTACCATATTTTCGTTGTCACTTCGCGGCGTTCTGTGTCGAGGACCGGGATCTTCTGGCCGCTTTTTTCTTCTGGACAGCATCTCTTGCAGGGCCTCGCCACAGGGTGCGGCCGCACACCCGGCACACTGCAATGGTATGCCGCTCATCCTCGGGTTTGAACTGCAGCAGATGGCCCAGCGGGGCCAGCCGCTGCCAGCGCACCATGCCGCAGACCGTACAGGTGCTGCGGAGCTCTCCGGGGTCCTCACAGTCCGGTTCCTTCTCCACCTGCCAGTCTGACCAGCGGTGCTGCTCCATCCGGACCCAGTGCAGAACATGGCCGTCCTCGGTGCACTGCACGGTATAAGCATGCTGTTCCGTTGTACACTTTGCCGGGTCCAGCGTCTCGGGCTGTTCCTCCTGCACGCAGGACGGTTCCTCTTCCACCATGGCCGCCTCCTTCCGCCCGGGCCGGTATTCTCTGCTAATTATACCCCCCCCCCGCATATTTTTGTCAAGAGCCACCGTTTTTTTCTCCGGCTTGCGCATCCCCGGCCGGACTGCTATACTTTATATGGTAGTAAACTGCAAATAAACCGCCGGGCACCGCCCGCCGGAAAAGGAGTGTTTTGTCATGTCTGTTATGGAGTCTCTGGTCACCCGCCGCACCTACCGCCGCTTTGCGCAGAAGCCCGTGCCGCAGGATGTGGTGGATGACATCGTGGAAGCTGTGCGGCTGTCCTCCTGCGGGGCCAACCGGCAGGCTCTGCGCCTTGTGGTGGTGCAGAGCCCGGAAATGGTGGCCAAAGTGCAGCCGCTGGTCAAGTGGGCGGCCTACCTGCCCCCGGAACAGGGCATGCCCAAGGCCGACGAGACGCCCACCCTGTATGTGGCCGTCCTGCAGGACAGCTCCGCTCCCGGCGACCTTTCCACCGACACCGGCATCGCCCTGGCCAACATGACCCTGGCCGCCTGGGACAAGGAGGTGGGCAGCTGCATCATGGGTGCCATCAACAAGCCCGCCCTCACCGAGCTGCTGGGCATCGAAGAGCCGCTGAAGCTGGCCTGCATGGTAGCCTTTGGCTACCCCACCCACGCTGCCCGGGTGGTGCCCATGACCCCGGAGACCGGGGTAAAATACTACCTGGATGAAAACCGGGACTACTGCGTGCCCAAGCGCAGCAGGGATGAGATCGCCCGCTGGCTGTAACGCCCCGGTAAAAAAGCTGGATTTTCTTGCATATATTCAGATATTCAATGGATTTTTGCATATTTTCAGGAAAATAATTTTTATTTTACGAATTATTATGCACAACTATTGACTTTTCATTTTGTTCAAACTATACTAAGTGCATTGACCGGAACATCGATGATTCGCATCCTTCCGGCGGTTGTAAGATTATACAGTGCATAGAGGAGTGTTTGAATATGAAAAAGATCTCTCGTCGCAGCTTCCTGGCTGCTGCCGCCGTTTCCGCTGCTGCCCTGGCCCTGACCGCCTGCGGTGGTGCTTCTTCCAGCGTAGCTTCTTCTGTAGCCAGCAGTGCAGCTGCTTCCAGCTCTGCTTCTGGCAGCCTGGCCACCGTGGTGGCTGGCAAGCTGACCATGGCCACCAACGCCACCTTCCCTCCCTACGAGATGACCACCGACTCCGGTGAGATCGCGGGCATCGACATCGACACCGCCAAGGCCATTGCTGAAAAGCTGGGCCTGGAGCTGCAGGTGGACGACATGGAGTTTGACGCCGCACTGCTCAGCGTGCAGCAGGGCAAGGCTGATATGGTCATGGCTGGCGTTACCGTTACCGACGAGCGCAAGGCTGTGATGGACTTCTCCGACAGCTACGCCACCGGCATCCAGTCCATCATCGTGCCCAATGGCTCCGACATTGCTTCTCCCGATGACCTGGCCGGCAAAAAGATCGGCACCCAGCGTGGCACCACCGGCTACATCTACTGCTCCGACGACTTCGGCGATGACGCCGTGGTGGCCTACGACAGCGGTCTGACCGCCGTGCAGGCCCTGAACAACGGCCAGGTGGACGCTGTGGTCATCGACAACGCCCCTGCCAAGGAATATGTGGCCGCCAACCCCGGCCTGAAGGTGCTGGACACCAGCTACGCCGAGGAGGACTACGCCATCGGCCTGGCCAAGGGCTCTGCCCTGGAGGATGCCATCAACGCTGCTCTGGAGGAGCTGAAGGCTGACGGCACTCTGCAGTCCATCGTGGACAAGTACATCACTGCAGAGTAAGCAGCTGCCACGAACGCAACACCGGGAGGCGGCCCTTTTCAGGGGGCTCCTCCCTTTTTTCGGGGACTCGGGTCCCCATCAACCCACCAACAAGATCCCACAGACAGAAAGCGAGGATGTGAATGGCTGCTCAATACGAACTGCTCAAAGAGCTGCTGAACAGCGGCACGAGCCTGACCTTCGGGCAGGAGGTCTTTTACAAATTTTATCAGGCCTTTCTCCTGAAGGACCGCTGGCTCCAGTACATTGATGGCGTAGGCACCACCCTGCTGGTCACCGCCATTGCATTGGCCCTGGGCGTGGTGCTGGGCAGTGTGGTGGCCATGGTCCGTGTGACCCACGACCAGCAGCGTCCCGGCCACAAGAACCCGGTGCTGGGCTTCTTCAACGCAGTGTGCGAGGTGTACGCCACCATCATCCGTGGCACCCCTATGATGGTGCAGCTGCTCATCATGAGCATGGTCATCTTTTCCAACAGCCGCAACTTTACCATGGTAGGTGCCCTGACCCTGGGCATCAACTCCGGTGCCTATGTGTCCGAGATCATCCGGGGCGGCCTGATGGCCGTGGACCCGGGCCAGATGGAGGCCGGCCGCAGCCTGGGCCTGAACTACATGACCACCATGGTGGTGATCATCATTCCCCAGGCCATCCGTGCGGTGCTGCCTGCCCTGGGCAACGAATTCATCGTTCTGCTGAAGGATACCTCCCTGATCACGGTCATTGGCGGCAAGGAGCTGCTGTACGCCGCACAGGGCATTATGAACCGCACCTACGACGCCATGTTCCCCCTGCTGGGCGTTGCAGCCATTTACCTGGTACTGGTGATGCTGCTTACCTGGCTGCTGGGCAAGTTTGAGAGGAGGCTGGCACAAAGTGACCGCTAACACCCACGAAAAGATCCTGGAAGTCCGTGGTCTGACCAAGACCTACGGCGGCGTGAAGAAAAAGGGCGCAAAGCAGCCCACCCCCACCCTGGACGTGCTCAAGGGCATCGACATCGACATCTACCGCGGCGACGTGGTGTGTCTGATCGGCCCTTCCGGCTGCGGCAAGTCCACCTTCCTGCGCTGCCTGAACCGGCTGGAGATCCCCACCGGCGGCTCCATCAAGTTTGAGGGCATCGAGGTGGATGATGCCCACATCGATGCCGTGCGCCAGAAGATGGGCATGGTGTTCCAGCACTTCAACCTCTTCCCCCACCTGACCGTCAAGAAAAACCTTGAGCTGGCCCCCAGCCTGCTCAAGCTCAAGGACAAAGAGGCCATCTCCAAGCGCGCCGACGAGCTTCTGGCCCGCGTAGGTCTGGCCGACAAGGCCAACGTCTACCCCAAGAGCCTTTCGGGCGGCCAGCAGCAGCGCATCGCCATCGCACGCGCACTGGCAATGGACCCGGACGTCATCCTCTTCGATGAGCCTACCAGCGCCCTCGACCCCGAGATGGTCGGTGAAGTGCTCGAGCTGATGAAAGAGCTGGCTCACACCGGCATCACCATGCTGGTGGTCACCCATGAGATGGGCTTTGCCCGCGAAGTCTCCAACCGCGTCATCTTCATTGACGAGGGAAGGATCCAGGAGGATGAGCCGCCGCAGGAGCTGTTCACCAACCCCAAGCACCCGCGTCTGAAGGCATTCCTCTCCAAGATGCTGTAAGATATAAAGAAACAATACAAAACCCGGAACTCTTTTCAAGCCGTCCTGGCTCTGAAAGGGTTCCGGGTTTTGTTCATTGTTTTTTTCAGAGAGCTGTTTTGCAGCAGTCTTTCTTCTTATGCTCAGTTGTTGGCTTCCACCTTGCTCAGGAGGATGCGGTCATTGTCGAGAGCCTTGCCGGCATTCTCGCGGAACTTCTCGAGCAGGTCGTCCACGGTCATCTTACTGCGGGCCTCACCCTTGACATCGAAGACGATGCGGCCCGCGTCCATCATAAGGGTGCGGTTGCCCAGCTCCAATGCCTGATGCATATTGTGGGTGACCATCAGGCAGGTGATCTTCTTTTCGGCCACGATGCTCTTGGTGAGGTCCAGCACCTTTTCGGCGGTGGCAGGGTCGAGAGCGGCGGTGTGCTCGTCCAGAAGCAGGAGCTTCGGGGTGACGAGGGTGGCCATCAGCAGGGTCAGCGCCTGACGCTGACCGCCCGACAGCAGGCCCACCGGCTGCTTCATCCGGTCTTCGAGGCCCATATCCAGCAGGGCCAGCTTCTCACGGAAGATCTCCTTATCCTTGCGGGAGATGCGGGAGAAGATGGCGTTGGGAGCGGTCCCGGCGCGAAGGTAGGCCAGCGCCAGATTCTCCTCGATGGTCATGTTGGGGGCCGTACCCTTGAGCGGGTCCTGGAACAGGTGGCCGATGACCCGGCTGCGCTGATATTCCGGCGCAAAGGTGATGTCCTCGCCGCCCAGCGTGATGCTGCCCTCGTCGGCGATGAAGCCGCCGGTGATGGCGTTGA
>OOCL01000663.1_pt1 | contig 24834 bp, 21 predicted proteins | sample 1671211 | NCBI WGS metagenome assembly OOCL01 (sample SAMN06348133, study PRJEB24527) | human gut metagenome | biome: human gut; feature: ankylosing spondylitis patient; material: feces | host: Homo sapiens | place: China | collected 2015-10 | reverse complement strand
CGGAAATTCAAACGCTCTTGAACAACCCAATGGCCAGCCCTTATACGCTGGGTTTGGCGGCGGCGGCGGGCTTGGGCGCGGGGGCGACGTTCGCGGCGGCCTCCTCGGCCTTCGCACGCTCGGCACGCAGGGCGGCCAGCTCCTCACGCTCGCGGCGTGCCTCTTCCTGGGCCTCGCGACGAGCTTTCTCGGCGCGGAGCTCTTCCAACTCGGCGCGTTCCTCGGCAGACAGTGGTTGGGACTCAAGCTTGGCCATGGTACAGCCCTTTCTTTTAAAAAAAACCGCCGACACAATGTCAGCGGCTTATCAAATCCAAGGGTGGAGACGAAGGGAGTCGAACCCTCGGCCTCTGCCATGCGACGGCAGCGCTCTCCCAACTGAGCTACGTCCCCAAGACAAGTTGATATTTTACCTACGGCTCGCCAACTGTCAACGCCCAATACCCAGTCTTTTTGGGACGCGGCTATTTTGACAACTTTTCGAGCAGGCGATCCTCTCGATGATTTTTTAATCCCCGTCCCAGAAAAATCATCGGCGAGCGCACTACTTTGCGCTGGTGAGGACGCCGGTGGTGTCGAACGCCGGGGTGAAGCTCTCGTCTACCGCTCCACCTTCTTGCCAAAACATCGTCGTAAAGCCCAGGTCGTCGGCATGGTCGAGCACCTGCTCGTACTCCTCGCGCGTCACGGCGCGCGCCAGGTCGCCGCCTTGTTCGCGCATGAGGGCATTGGGCGTGTACTGGTTCATGACCGAGATCGGCACGTCGCCCATCGTCTGCCACACCAGGTCCAACACGCGGCACGAATCGTCCGCATGCCCCGGCAGCACCAGATGACGCACGATTATGCCGCGCTTCATGAGCCCGTCCCCGTCTACCAGCTCTCCCCCGCGGCGCTCAATTTCGCGCGCCATCTGGGCCAGACCCGACACAGCCACGCGCGGGTAGTCCTTAATATGAGAGAGTGACTGCGCAAGCGCCGCATTGGCATACTTAAAGTCGGTAAGCCACACGTCGACCAAATCGCCGAGCGCCGCCACGGCACTCGCACGCTCATAACCGCTCGTGTTGTAGACGATTGGAATGACCAGTCCGCGCTCCCGAGCTGCGGCAATCGCGGCCGGCAGCAGGTGAGCATAATGCGTCGCCGTCACCAGATTGATGTTATTGGCACCTTGGTCCTGCAGCTCCAGCATAATCTCGACCAGGCGCTCGGGCGAAATCTCAAGCCCAAAATTGCCCGTCGAGATCTCGTGGTTCTGGCAATAGATACATTTGAGCGAACAGCCGCTAAAGAAAATCGTACCCGAGCCGGCCTCGCCCGAAATGGGCGGCTCCTCCCACATATGGAGCGCCGCGCGGGCCACCTTGAGCGTGTCATCGGCACCGCATACGCCGTGCGCACCCTCGTCGCGCACCGCACCGCAACGGCGCGGACACAAATGGCAGGCGGGCGAAAAAAGTTCGGTCAACGGCGTCGACATAAAAACATGCTCCAAAACAACGATTCAGCAGCTCAAACGTAAAGGGACCAACCGCACAGACGGCTCGAGCCCAAGGCGCCGTAATCGTCCGACACGATTTTTGTAATGTCAAGACTGGAATCGATAAAGTGCCGCTTTATGATGTAGGTATTCCGCCCCCCGCGGAGCAACTGGGTGAACCGTCGCGTTTATTTAGGGAGCCCACACAGTCGTACCTAGTACAGGTATCCTTCGTTGTTAAGGACGCTGGAACAGTCGATGAGGGCACCCACCTGTTTTAGGTGGGTTCATTTTCGTAACGTGGGGGGTGGTTTTTATTTGCCGAAAACCACCATTACAGCCCATATGGATCCCCGCCGGTATCCCGACAATCCATCGACAACATCCCAATATCTGGTAAGCGCGTGATTATCGCTGCGTGCAATTCCATGCACCCCCCTTGGTCGAGTATCATGGTTCGGCTATGCCCTTTGCGCTTAGCAACCTTTGACCTTTTCCTTCGACGCTTGGCGGTTTTTAGATTCATGGCTTCATCCCCGAGCTACATACCGTATCTATGCGTGGCAGCGGCGGCCTTTATCACGACCTTCCTCACGGTGCCCCTGGTCAAGCGCTTGGCAATTAAGCTCGACGCCGTCGACTATCCTTCTAAGCGCCGCATTAACACCAAGCCCATCCCGCGTTTGGGCGGAACGGCGGTGTTTTTGGGCCTGGTCGTTGCCTGTATTGTGCAAATCCTAGGCACCTGGTACCTGGGTTGGCCGCCCGTTTTGGTGCCCCACCCCCGTCTGCACATCAGCTACCCCATACTTGCGCTTTCTTTTACCGTCATCTTTGCGACCGGCGCTATCGACGACGTCTTCCAGCTCAAGCCCAAGCAAAAGCTAGCCGGACAGGTCCTCGCCGCGCTTATCGCCTGTATCGGCGGCCTGCGGATCGGCGTCATCGTCAACCCGTTTGCCCCCGGCGAAATCATGCTCGGATGGCTCGCCTACCCCATCACCGTGATCTATCTGGTGGCATTCACCAACATCATTAACCTCATCGACGGCCTCGACGGCTTGGCCACGGGCATCTGCGGCATCGCGTCGTTCACCATGTTTTCGATGGCCGTTCTCTCGGGCCGCATCGACGCCGCCGCGCTCTCCATTGCGCTCTTTGGCGCCTGTCTGGCCTTTTTGCGCTACAACTTCAACCCCGCAAGCATCTTCTTGGGCGACTCGGGGTCGCTGCTTCTGGGCTTTGCGCTGGGCTCCATCTCGCTGCTCAACGTGAGCCGCACCGCCGCGCTCACCTCGCTCATCATCCCGCTCATCGTGGCCGGCGTGCCCATCATCGATACGTTTAGCGCCATCGTGCGCCGCAAGCGCGCCCACATTAGCATTGGGCAGGCCGACAAGGGCCACATCCACCACCGCCTCATTCAAGAGGGTTACAACCAAAAGCAGGCCGTACTACTCATCTATGCCTGGTGCATCATGCTTTCGGCCGGCGCCGCCGCGATTAACCAGGTCGAAGTGCCCATGCGTGTGCTCATCTTTACCGTGCTCGCCATTGGCTCGGCGGCCTTTGCCAAGCACCTGCACCTGTTTGAACCCGTGCTACGCCACCATTACAACAAGCGCACGCATGAGGACGAGCTCGTCACCCCCGACGACCCCGCCTTTAAGCAGGAGGAGCAGGCAGCCGAGGAGCGCAAAGAAGAGCGCCACCACAAGCTCTAGGGCAAGCTGCCGAGGATGTGCCAAGGCACCGTTAGCCAAGCGCGGCCGCGCCGCACCCATCGCACATGCCGCACCACGCGCGTCCCTCTCCCGCCCCTCGCCTACTTACGCACCGCCTCTCTAATAAACACGCTATCATCTTGACCCATGAACATACGTTAGGAGCAATCATGCCAAACGAGAACAGCTACGAAGTCGCGCTGCAAAAGAGCAACGCCATTCGCGAGGGCCTGGCCAAGACGCCCGAGAAGTTCACCATGCTCACCGGCGACCGCCCCACCGGCCGTCTGCACCTGGGCCACTACTTCGGTACCCTCAAGGGCCGCGTGGAGCTACAGAACATGGGTGCAAAGACCAACGTGCTCATCGCCGACTATCAGGTCATCACCGACCGCGACACCACCGAGCACATCCAGGACAACGTGTACAACATGGTCATGGACTACCTGGCCTGCGGGATCGACCCGAAAAAGACCATCATCTTCACCCATTCGGCCATCCCCGCGCTCAACCAGCTCATGCTGCCGTTCCTGTCGCTGGTCTCCGAGGCCGAGCTGGCGCGCAACCCCACCGTCAAGGCCGAGATGGAGGCCTCGGGCCACGAGCTCACCGGCCTTCTGCTCACCTACCCGGTGCATCAGGCCTGCGACATCCTGTTCTGCAAGGGCAACGTCGTGCCCGTCGGCCGCGACCAGCTGCCGCACATCGAGCTCACCCGCACCATCGCCCGCCGCTTTAACAACCGCTACGGCAAGGTGTTCCCCGAGGTCGACGCGCTGCTGTCCGAGACCCCGCTGCTGCCGGGCCTGGACGGTCGCAAGATGAGCAAGAGCTACGGCAACGCCATCAACATCTCGATGACCGCCGAGGAAACGGCCAAACGCATCAAGAAGAGCCAGACCGACTCCGAGCGCATGATCACGTTCGATCCCGAGAACCGCCCCGGCGTGTCTGGCCTGCTTTCAACAGCCGCCATCTGCACCGGCCGTTCCGAAGTCGAGATTGCCGAGGAGATTGGCATGGGCGGCTCCGGCCAGCTCAAGAAGTACGTGACCGAGGCCGTCAACGAGTACTTCGCACCTATCCGCGAGCGTCGCCAGCGCTACGAGAACGATCTGGACTATGTGAAGGACGTCCTGCATGAGGGCAACCGTCGCGCCAATGAGATCGCCGAGCAGACCCTGGCCGAGGTTCAGGACGCCATGGGCATGGTGTACTAGACCGATTTGTTGGCTTGAGCTTTCGATTGCTTTAGGGCGGGCGCTACGGCGTCCGCCTTTTTTGGAGCCGGACCGCTTCAGCTCCATCCATCACACTCTCCCGACAAACAGGAACAGGCCCGCCGGCAGTTAGCTGCCAGCGGGCCTGTTCCCGAAGTACACCGTTGAATCGCACAGAGGGGAGGGATGCGAATCAAACTCAACAGGGCAGGCTTTTTCATCGCCTATTGCCTGCTCCGTTGCTGAAACCAATATAGTTCACCGTGGCTTACTTTCTAGCGTCAAACTACCCCAACACACCTTCTCCATAAGTTAGCCCAGGTAAACCTGCAACGGAAAGCCACCACAAAGGGGACAGGCGCCTTTGTGGTGGCTTTGACCACGGCAGAGCTGTTAGAGTCCAGCAGGCCAACGACAGGCGGCCAGATCAACATGCATGGGATCGGCAAACGTCACGCCCTCCCCCATTAAGAGCTCGCGCTGAGCATCGGGGCCGCCAAAGGCAAAGCCCTCACAGATACGGCCGTCGGCAAACACCACGCGATGACAGGGAATTTGGCCAGGGCGCGGATTACTATGAAGGGCATACCCCACGTACCGCGCACTTCGTGGACGACCGGCAAGCAGTGCCACCTGACCATACGTGGCGACCATCCCCTCGGGGATCTGCTCGACCACCTCGTACACCCGATCAAAAAAGCCCTCAGACGCCATTGCTCGCTCCCTTCCACCCGGAAAAGCATAAACCATCACAAAGGGGACAGGCACCTTTGTGATGGTTTATGGCAGGTCGGTTAGTTGGCGGGCTGGAAGAAGGCTACTGCCACGGCGCCGGGGCCAACGTGGGTTCCGATGGTGGCGCCGATGGTGTGAACGGGCAGTTCGCCCTCGGTGTGACCAGCCCACAGTGCCGCGCTGTCCTCGATATACTTCTTGAGCACCGCATCCGAAAGACCCGTATAGCCGAGCGCCAGCGGCATGGAAAAGTCGATGCCGCCCGCCTTTTCGACCTTTTGGTTCAGCAGGTTGCGGCCGTTCTTGGAACCGCGCGCCTTGCCCAGCTGCACGATCAGACCGTCCTCGACAGCCACCACGGGCTTCACGTTGAGCAGCGTGCCCACGGCGCCGGCCGCAGCAGACAGACGACCGCCGCGCACCAGGTACTCCAGCGTCTCGAGCAGGCCGATAACCACCACACGGTCGCGCACGGCCTCGACAGCCGCCGCGATCTGAGATGCACTGCGGCCCTCGTCCACCAAGCGCAGCGCATACTCGACCAGGACGCGCTCGCCCAGGGTGACGTTGTTGCTGTCTACCACGAACACGTCGCCACCTGGCGCCTCGGCAAGTGCGGTACGGGCACTCTGATTGGTGCCTGATAGCTTATCGCCCACGGTAATAATCACAGCCTCATCGCCGGCTTCACGAACCTTGGCAATCGCCTGCGAGAACGCGTACGGGTTGACCTGGCCAGTCTTGGGCAGCTCATCGCGCTCCACGAGCATCTCGTAAAAGCGCTGGTGATCGATGTCGATGCCATCCATGTACACATCGGTGCCAAAGGTGACGGACAGCGGCAAAACGGCCAGCGCCGGATGCTCCGACGGCGACATATCGCTTGCGGAATCGGTAATAATACGGACGGACATAACGAATCCTTTCTTGCGCAGGTCCCGCGCAGGGAATTTTGACATCAATGCCCCGGCACGGTATACGCGCCCAAACGGGACGATGCAGTTGTTAATGGGAAGCAAATGCCTAGGCGGCCCTACAATTCGCGCAAGGTGTTGAGAATCGTACGCAGCGACGCATACATCTGCTCACGCTGCTCCACGCCCATGGCCTTGCCGGTGGTGTCGAGCACTTCGCGAATAATGCGATCGGCCTCGTTCATGCTCTCGCCGCCCAACGTGGTCAGGCGAACCGGGGCGCGATACTTAACGGCGGCATCGCCCGAATCGTCAACTTCGACGTAGCCGCCCTCCTCCAGATGCGCCAGCGTGCGCGAGACGGCAGCGCGGGTCACGCCAGCCATACGGGCGAGGTCGGCGCCAGTCAGGCCGTCCTTGCTGCGCTCAAGATAGTACAGGCACATGATGTCGGAGCCCTTAAGGCCCAGCCTTGCGCCCTCAGATGTCTTAATGCGCTGGATCTCCTTGTAGAGTCCGCTGATCAGTCCGACAAAGTCCTCGAAACGTGTCTCGTCGCTCTGCTGCATGGGAGACGACCGCCTTTCGCTTGCATAATGCTAACGGGTAAACATCTTAACCGTACCCAGCGACTGCCGCCTCCACGCAACCCATTTGTTAACCCATCAACATAAAAACCACCACAAAGGGGACAGGCACCTTTGTGGTAGTTTTGGGCATCAATAGGTTCTAGGCGCCGCTACAGCTCCACGCAGGGATTGTCGCGGGTCACAAGCGTCTTAACGACAACCGTCGCTCCCAGATAGCGCTCGAGCAGCTCGGCCAAGCGATCGATGGCGGCCTGGCAATCCCCCATGCGTTCGGGCTCTACGCACTCAATCGCCAGGAATGCGTCGGCCGAATCGTCGGACAGAGCCGTTCGAACGCCATCGCGCCAGTTCCAGCAGCGGCACACGGCGCCTGCATCGTCAATGTAGGCGAGCTCGCCGGGCAGCGTCGGGTCATCTGCTTCCTCGCCAAGAGGCAAGAACGCATCGTCACCATCAGTGACCGCCAGGCGCAGATCGCCCTCAATCGCATGCAAATCCTCGCCTCCCACGGGCAACGCGTAGGTCAACGACACCGTGTTGTAAATATCCACCGCGGGCGTAATGTGGCCCACCGGCTTACCCTTGAGCACACGCTTGAGCAAGTTCTCGATCGAGCAGCGGGCGCCCTTTTTAGTCTTGAACAGGCGATAGGCCTCGCGCCATGCCTTGACCGGAGCGTTCTCACTGATAGTGTCGCTGGTCAGATGACGCTCCGCATCGATGTTGGCGCGGTCAAGCAGCGCGGCGATTGTATCCACGTCCTCCTGGGGAATCTGAGCCGCGGGCTTCATGCCCTTTACGACCACGACGCCGACCGCCGCCTGTGGAAACAGCTCCCAAAACGAATTCTCGGCAACAAAGCCCTTCATACGCTCTCCCTTCATTGTGCGCGCCCGAGCGAGGGCGTCTAAACAAAAAGCGCTCTCACGGCGGCCACCTTCAAAGTCCTACGGTGCCGCCACAAGAGCGCTTACGCTGCCCCCATCCGGAGAAGGGGACGATATGTCAGGCATATTGTAACCCGAGTCATCCACGCGAGCAAAACCACCACAAAGGTGCCTGTCCCTTTGTGGTGGATATGGACTCACGGCGACGCTAGTGGCGGAGCCCCAGCAGCCCATGGCCGCGATGACGGGCCTCGACGGACACTTGGGCGTGCGGGCCGGCGGCCTTGACGGACTCGGGCAGGTGCGAGTACTTCTTCTCGAAGTTCTCCTCGAACATCACCGCCAGGTTGTGCGCTGCCTCGTCGTAGCGCGCGGTGCTCTGCCAGTACTGGCGAGGCACCAGGATGCCGTCGGGCACGCCGTGGCACGTGGTGGGAATGTCGACGTTAAAGATATCGTCGTGCACGAACTCGCTGTCCTCGATGGTACCGTCGAGGGCGCGGGCCACCAGGGCGCGCGTGTAGGCAAGCTCGATACGATGGCCCACGCCGTAGCCGCCGCCGATCCAGCCGGTATTGACCAGGTACACGCGCGTGCGGCCGTCGGCAATGCGCTCGCCGAGCATCTTGGCGTAGACCATAGGGTCGAGCGGCATAAACGGCTCGCCAAACAGCGAGGAGAACGTGGGCGTGGGCTCGGTGACGCCGACCTCGGTGCCGGGGATCTTGGCGGTGAAGCCCGTCACAAAGTGGTACATGGCGGCATCGGCCGTCAGGCGTGAGATGGGCGGCAACACACCAAAGGCGTCGCAGGTCAAAAACAGCACGACGCTCGGAGTGGTGCCCATGCCCTTGGTCCACGCGTTGGGGATATGCTCGACGGGATAGGCCACGCGCGTGTTATGCGTGATCGAGACGTCATCGTAGTTGGGCTTGCGATTCTCGTCGAGCACCACGTTTTCGCAAATGGCGCCAAAACGGACGGCGTTGAAGATCTCAGGCTCGTGGAACGCGTCCAGGCCCTCGCACTTGGCGTAGCAGCCGCCCTCGACGTTAAAGATGCCCATATCGGACCAACCGTGCTCGTCGTCGCCGATCAGCAGGCGCGTGGGGTTGGCCGAAAGCGTAGTCTTGCCGGTACCGGACAGGCCAAAGAACACGGCGGTCTCGTGCGTGACGGGGTCCATGCTGGCCGAGCAGTGCATGGGCAGCACGTCGTCCTCGACGGGCAGCAGATAGTTCATAACGCTAAAGATCGACTTTTTAATCTCGCCGGAGTAGCCGGTGCCGGCGACCAGAATCACGCGTTCCTGGAAATTGATGACCACGGCGGCGCTGGAGTTGAGGCCCTTGATGGCAGGGTCGCACTGGTAACCGGGCGCTGCGAGCACGCAGAAGTCGGGCTCGCCGGTGCGCGCGATTTCGCGGGCGAGCGGGCGGGCGAGCATCTGCTTAATAAAGAGTGCCTGGCTGGCACGCTCGCAGGCAACGAGCAGGCGACGCGTGTGGTTGCGGTCGGCGCCCGCCATGCCGCGGGTGACGAACACGTCGCGCTCGTTGAGATAGTCGACGATGCCGGCCTTGATGGCCTCATAGCTCTCGACGGACAGCGGGCGGTTGACGGCGCCCCAGGCAATTTTGTCGTGGACATCGGGGGTGTCGACGATAAAGCGGTCATTGGGGGAACGGCCGGTACGCTCCCCCGTCTCGATCACCAGCGCGCCGTTGGATGCCATGCGGCCTTCTTCGCGGCGGATAGCGTGCTCGACGAGCTCCGCGGCGGGTAGATCGACCAGCAGACGGGGCTGATTCTCGGCGGGATCTTCGACCAGCGTAATACCAAAGTTGGACAAAACATCTGCAGGGGTAACACCAGGCATGGGGCCTCCTTTAAAAACGCGACACGTGGACGCGACGCGCACTTTACTCACGTAAAGCTCGTTGTACCCGATATGCAAAAACGTTTTTGCGGCAACGGCGAAGCGCCCGCCCAACGGTCAAAAATCGCACGCAAGCGGCCTAGTCATTGGAGACGTTCTTGAACAGGCAACATTCAAGGAGTGTCCCCGAATGCCGGCACTTAGGGACGTTCCCAAAGTGCCGGCACATAAGGAACGTCCCTAAGTGCCGACTATAGTGGCAGGCCTTGTCCGAGCATGGCGATGGCGCTCATGAGGACCAGCATGCCGGCGGCGTAGGGCAGCACGGCGCTCAGGAGTTCGGCGTCCTTGCCGCGCACGCGTACGGCGGCAAGACCAATGGCGAGCGTCTGCGGCGAAATCATCTTACCGGCAGCAACGCCAAGCGCATTCAGCGCGACCATCCAGTAGTCGCTCACACCCAGCGCTGTAGCAGCCTGGCTCTGGATGGGGCCAAACAGCATGCCTGAGGACGTGCCCGAACCGGTCACGAACGCACCGACGGCGCCGATCCACGGAGCCAGAATCGGGTACAGGCCGCCAGCGACCGCAATGCAAAACGCGCTGATCGAAGAAATCATGCCCGCATAGCCCATCACCTTGGCGCAACCCAGCACCGAAAGCATGGTAATGACTGTCGGCATCATCTGCTTGACGGTCGCGGCCAGCACCTCACCCATCAAGCGCGGCGAAGCGCCCTGAATGGCACCGCCGACAAACGCAGCCAGGAAAATCCAAACACCCGGCGTGTTGATCCACGAAAACGTAAGCGTGCCGGGGTTCTCGCCGCAATACACCTGCACGTGACTCGCAAACGGCGCGAGCGCGGCGTGCACGACGGGCACCAGGTTGGAGGTACCCAACAGCAGCACAAAAATCAGGATGAAGCACGACCAGGCAGAAAGCGCCGACTTAGCGGTGAGCTGTTCGCCGGCCTCGATATTCATGTGAAAGCGTGCGTCCAGATGCCCCGACTTCTCGGCACGCATAGCAAGCGCAGCTGTCAGCCCGAGCGAAACGATAGAACCGACGACGACGGCAAGCTCGGGACCCACAAACCTAGCAACGACCAGAGCCGCACCGGCAAAGGACACGCCGGAGAGCACGGCGATGCCCGCCGCGCCACGTAGGCGCTCGGCAACGCCTGCAACGTTGCCCTGGTCCTCGGCAACACGACCAGCAACCAGTACGATAAACAGCGGCATCATCACAAAGAAAGGCGCCAACTGCACCAGCTGAACGGTCGCCAGGTGCAGGGAATCCAGACCCACCAAGTCGGCAACGGACACCGTGGGGATGCCGATGGAGCCGTAGGGTGTGGGTACGCCGTTGGCCAGCAGGCAGATGAGCACGGCGGGCACGGCCTCAAAACCCAGGCCCGCGAGCATGCCGGCAGGAATGGCGACGGCAGTGCCAAAACCGGCCATGCCCTCCATAAAACCACCGAAGCACCAGGCCACGAGCAGCGCCAGCAGACGGCGGTCGCTGCTGATGGAGGTGATCATGCTGCCGATCACGTCCATGGCGCCCGTGCGAACGCACAGGTTATACGTGAATACCGCGGCGATGATCACCAGGACGATGGGCCACAGAGCCATCAAAAAGCCTTCAAGCGAGGCGGTCGCGATCTGCGCTGCCGGCAGGTGCCACCATGCGAAGGCAAGCACGCACGAAAGGACAAACGATCCGATAGCGGCCTTCCAAGCTGGCCATTTAAAGCACAGCAGCATCACGACCAGCCAAATAATCGGCACAAGAGCCAGTAAGAATGCGGCGACGTCCATAGGTAGAAGCTCCTTGGTGCCGCGTGGGCGGCATCGGGGGGGGGTGTCACAAAACTTCAACAGGATACCGCACACTTACCGACAAATTACAGCCGCCTGCCGAAAATATTGAACAATCCGTTCAAAAACACGAGCGAACACCGTCGCGTCTATACTAGAGCGCAGCAATAGAAAGGACCCCGCTTTGAGCATCACGCCCCTCGATAGCATTCGCCGCGCTATCGCCCGCCGCAATGGCGTCGCCGACCCCGCCGTAGCGGGCAGCGGCACCGCAAGGGCCCAGGGCGGACGCATCGAGAATGGCCTGTTCCCCGCCTCCCACACGGCCGAAGAGCTCGCGCGCATCCAGGAGCTGAGCCAGCGCAACGCCGGCGGCCCCGACAGCAGCCAGGCCACGCGCCGTCGCCGGCGCGAACGCGATCGGGAGCCCGGCCCCGTCCGCCGCATGGTCAACGCTTGGTGGAACCGTCTGCTCGGTGCCGTCTACGGCGGCGGCTTCTCCATGCAGGAAGCGGAATACGAGGAGCACGCCACCAGTCGCGACTATCTTTGGAACACCCTCGGCACCGCCGTGTGGGGCTTGGCATTTCCGCTGCTCACCATCGTGTCTACGCAGCTCGTGGGCGCCGAAGAAGCAGGCAAATTCTCCATCGCCTTTGTCACCGGCACGCTCATCATGATCGCGTGCAACTACGGCGTGCGCAATTTCCAGGTCTCGGACATCGACGAAAAGACGTCCTTTGCCTCCTACCAGCTCAACCGCTGGCTTTGTGGAGCGCTCGCGCTGGCATGCGGCCTGGTATACAGCAGCGCCCGCGGCTACGATGCGCAGATGGCCACGATCGGCCTGGGCGTCTACCTCTATAAGGTGATCGACGGCATCGCCGACGTGTACGAGGGCCGCCTGCAGCAGGCCGACAAGCTCTATTTGGCAGGCATGAGCCAAACGCTGCGTTCCGCCGGCGTCATCGCGGTCTTTAGCGTGGCACTGTTCCTCACGCGCAGCATGCCCATCGCGGCCATGGCCATGGGCATCGCCGCGATTGCCTCGCTCGTACTGGTCACCGCCCCGCTCACCCTGCTCGAAACCGAAAAATCACGCCGCGTGAGCCTTCGCGAGGTCGGCCACCTGTTTGTCCAGTGCGCTCCACTCTTTGGTGCACTGTTCTTGTTCAACCTTATCGAGAGCATGCCCAAGTTTGTGATGGAAGGCACGCTGGCATACAAATATCAGCTGTACTTTAATGCCCTGTTCTTTCCGGCGCAGGCTATTTTGCTGAGCATTGGATTTATCTATAAACCGCAGCTCCTGCGCTTGTCGAGCATTTGGGCTAATCCTCGCAAGCGTCGTCGCTTTGACCTGATTATTGTTGCCGTTATGGCGCTGATCGTGGTCATCACCGGCGTGTGCGCCGCATTTATGGCAGGTCCCGGTATTCCCCTCATGAGCTTTATGTACGGCCTCAGCTTTGAACGCTACCGTACGCTGGCGCTGCTGATGGTCGTCGCCGGCGGCGTAACCGCGGCCATCGATTTTATCTACGCCATTATCACGGTGCTGCGCCACGCTGGAGACGTCACCAAGATCTACCTGATCTGCTTCGCCGTAAGCGTGGTGCTGCCGGTGATCCTGATTAAGCTGCTGGGTCTGATGGGCGCCGTGGTGAGCTACCTAGCCATCATGGCCCTACTCCTGGTGCTGCTGATAATCGAGTACGCCCACATCCGCCAGCGCATCGAGCGCGACCGCAACCCCTACGGCGCCTAATTAGCTGCCCCGGTCACCGGAATTTGCGATGGAATCACCCCGGCTGGAGCCTCGTTGAAGACAATATGCATCACGTAAAACTAAGTGAGTAGATTTTTACCGAATCCCTGACCACACCGACAGAGCACAAGTCTGTGACCTGCGGTTTTATTGAGGCAAATATGTTGGGTGCTCGGCATTTCCAAAAAAGTCTACTCACTTAGCCAGCGGGCAGCCAAATGATTATTTAATCCCCGTCCCAGAGAAATCAATTAGCGGGCAGAAGGGCAAAAGTAGTCAAAACCCTTCCCAAATTAGCTACCCCTTGCACCCGTTATTCGCCCGGGTTGATGTTCGCGTAGAACTCCGCCCCATCATCGAGCCGCAGGATGCCCACGCGACCGAACTCGGAGCCGGTGGCGGCAGCGCAGTCGATGTCGATGCGATCGGGCACACCGGCGGCATCCTCGCCGCCCAGGCGCACGATCTGCCCGCGGCCCGACTCCTCATCGAGCCCCGCAAGACCACCGACCTCGCAATAACGCCCGAGCGACACCGTTGGCGTGTGACCGCTCACCACGACCGGACCCTTGCCCTCGGCAGAAAGCAGCCCGGTCGGCGCATCCCAATAGCCGTGACGAATCCACAGCAGGTCATCGGCCGACTGCACCGCGAGCATCTGCTGCAGCAGCTCGCGATCGGCACCCACCGCTCCAACGCCATCGGCACAATCGACGCCATGCTCAAGCAAAAACGCGCGCGCCGCCTTCATCTCGATTCCAGCATGTACCAGCAGATACGGGCGCTCCTCGGTCTCGGCCACCGCGTAGAGCGGCAGCGCGGCCATCCATCGCACGAGCTCCTCGTATGCGTCAAATTCCATGTCGTTGAGCTGCTCGCGCGTCGTCCAGCCACCGTTGATATCCCAGGTCTCGGCATCGAGCGGATCCTGGCCAATGATGGCATCGAGCATGATCTGCTCGTGATTGCCCTTGAGCACGCGGGCGTTGGGCAGCGAGCGCACGAGCTTAATAACGCCGACCGGATCGGGCCCGCGATCGATCATGTCGCCCAGCACGTACAGCGTGTCGTCGGACGCCAGCGAAATCTTAGACAGGGCCTCGTCAAGCGCACGCACGTGCCCGTGAGCATCAGATGTCACATAGATCGCCATGGTACGCCTCTCCTTGCATTGCGGCCAAAGCCCGGCGCCGCAACTAAAACTTCAAGTTGAACTTAAACGTTACCCATTGTACTCCGTTGCAATAAAGCTGGAAAGGGTTTCCGAGCAGAGGCAAAGACGGCAGCCGTCTATGACGATATCGCGCACGCCCGCAATCCGCCCTCATAAACCCACCACCTTTGGGTACAAATAACCGCAGACAACTGACCGTGCCACGCCAACCACCCAGGAGCGGACACCATCCATGAACCAGATACTTCTCTTTATCGGCCTCGTCATTATTCTGTGTCTGACCATCAAACCCGTCGGCAAAAAGCTCCCCTTCCCCACCCTGCTCATCTTTATCGCACTCGGCATGCTGCTGGGTGTCAACGGCCCGGCGCACATCGACTTTAGCGACTATGCGCTCACCGAAACCGTCTGCAGCACGGCGCTGCTGTTTATCATGTTCTACGGCGGCTTTAACACCAACATCGACCGTGCCAAACCTGTCGCCGCGCCTGCGGTGCTGCTGAGCACGCTCGGTGTCGTCATCACTGCTAGCATTACGGGTGCGTTTGCGCACTTTGTACTGGGCTTCGACTGGATCGGCGGCCTGCTGCTGGGCTCAGTCGTGGCGTCGACCGATGCGGCGAGCGTCTTTAGCGTGCTGCGCGAGCACAACCTGTCGCTGCGCGGCGGCACCGACTCGCTACTCGAGGTCGAATCGGGCTCAAACGACCCCGTCGCCTACATGCTCACCGCGGTGCTCGCGACCCTCGCGGCCGGCGGCAACATCGACATCCCCATGCTGCTGGCCAAGCAAATCATCCTAGGGGTAGGCCTGGGCCTTGTCATCGGCTGGGCATCGGGCCGCCTGATTGAGCGCGCACATGCAACAGCCGAGGGTGCGCAGACCATCTTTTTATTCGCCGTGGCGATCGTGGCCTACGCGCTGCCGAGCTATCTGGGCGGCAACGGCTTTTTGGCCGTGTACCTGGCCGGCATTGTGCTGGGCGCGAGCGACATCACCGGCAAGGTCGAGCTGGCGCACTTCTTCGACACCCTCACCGAGATGGCCGAAATGACGATCTTCTTCTTGCTCGGCCTGCTCGTGACGCCCGCCCGCCTGCCGCAAATGCTGCTACCGGGCCTGGCGCTCATGGCGTTTATGCTCTTTGTGAGCCGCCCCATCGCCGTCGGCCTGCTGCTAGCGCCCTTTAAGACGAACCCCCGCCAGGTCGCGCTCGTAAGCTGGGCGGGCCTGCGCGGCGCGGCTTCGGTCGTGTTTAGCCTCTTTGCCGTGGTGGCCGGTGTCCCCGGCGGTCACGATCTGTTTGACCTGGTGTTTGTGATTGCTGTGTCGAGCATTGTGGTGCAGGGCTCGCTGCTGCCGGCGGTGGCGAAGAAACTCGATATGATCGATGCAGAAGGCGACGTGCGCCGCACGTTTAACGACTACCGCGACGAGGACGGTATGTCGTTCGTCAAGCTCAAGGTGGGCGCGGGCCATCCGTTTGCCGGGCGCTCGCTTGCCGATATTGGCAGCGTCACGGACATGCTGGTGGTCCTGGTGCTGCGCGACGGTGCGCACCCGGTGCTGCCCAACGGCGATACCGTGATTGAGGAAGGTGATCTGCTGGTTATGGCCGCTCCAACGTTTGAGGAGCGTGCCGAGGTTACGCTGCGCGAGGTCACCGTGACGCCCCACGGCCGCTTAGCTGGACAGCGCCTGCGCGACGTGCCGCAGGGCAAGCACCCCTTTATCGTCGTGATGCTCAAGCGCGACGGCCAAACGATCATCCCCGACGGCAACACCCTCATATACGCCGGCGACGAAGCCGTCATCGCCACGCTGGCGTCGTAGCGGGCGGGGGGTAGCTAATTTGGGACGGCCTTCTTTCTAACTTCTTTTAGTAAGCCTTTTTTAAACGCAGTACTACCACCAAAAAACTTCTGGTCAGTATTAGTCTGCTTATTTGCCTGATATTTCAGACTCGTGAACTCAATGGTACAGACATAGTCCGCGGCCTGAGCCAAATAGTAATCCGATGAAGTTGTCGGCTTATAGATAACTGCATTTTTAGCCAAAGCGTAATCGATTGCCTTGTGAAGCGCACTCGAAACCGAACCCTGTCCTCCGTCGTAGTAAATCTTTACAGCATCAAACTGCTGAAACCAACTCAAATTGTCGAATATGAAATCGATGATCTCACGCCGCATCGCATCAGCAATCTGTTTAAGAGTTCGGTACCGATGCGTCTTGAATACAAACACCCTGTACGAGATGGGCAAATGTCGAAACATAACTCGAAATAGTGAGAACAGCCTTTTTCTCTCACTGATGCCCAAGTCCTTGAACTGATCTTTTCCATTCATGAGAGGAGCAGCATGGCCCGGAAGAAGCGGCAATCCGCTTTCGGCTACCGCCCTTTCATATTTCTCTATTCCCTCAGCGATGGGAGTATCTTGTTCATGAAAAACAAAGGCCACAAGATAGTATCTTTCACGAAGATCATCGCTTCCAGATTCATCAATAAAGATACTCAGCTCTCGCATGGGCAATCCTTAATAAAAAAGCCGGGGAAAACGTCCCCGGCACTTGGAAGCCCTCTCTTAAGAGATGACCACCTAATTTATACCATGAAGTTGGACGTATGTTCAAGCATGAGTATAAAATACAAACATATGTTCGTCAATAACAAAGATGGCCATCATTCAGCGTCATCGTCGACGGCAAAGTCGCGGAGGTCGAGACCCTCGCGTTCGGCTCGGGCTAGGAGCTCTTGGGGCGACTCGTCCTCGATATCCATCACGTCGAGCATGGCAGCGGGAAAGCCAACGCCTGCCGCACTCCCCGCGCGGTCGAGCAGGCCCTCGCGCAGCTGGTCAACATCGACTTCGATCTTCATGGTGCAACCTCCTATCGAGCCAAGCCCCTACTCACTAGCACCGAGCACTTCCACGGCAGCAACAAAAGCCGCAACCTGCTTGTCGTCCATCTGCGTGGCCAGGCGCCCCACGGGTTCATCGTAGGCGAACTGTACCTTATCGATAAAGCAATCCCAAGCACGCTCATCCACACGCACGGCGGCCTCGCAATACTAGCTGAGCTTTTTGAGTCCATACCAAAACGCATTCACATGGCGCGCGGGGTCCTCGTCCAGCACACCTTCGTAGCGGCGCGCATTAAACTCACGCATGCGCGCCACGGCAACCTCGAGCGAGTCGCCGTCATTCCGCCGAAGCCTCATCCACAAGCTCGGGAATCGGAACCTCACGGCAAACATCATGCCTGGTAGCGCCATCGTACTCGCCCACCAGCACGTCTTCGTCAAGCCGAGAATCGTAGTCTAAATAGCTCGAACCCCGGCATATCCCATGCGGCGAGACAGAGCCAAACGCACAGAACAACCCGCCGTCGGCAACAACACGACGGTAGGTCTCAAACGACTTCTTAACCTGAACGAGCAGCTCGGCAAGCAAACCGGCATCGCACGCCGTCTCGCACGCAACGCACGAAGGCTCGGGCAACAATACCGGCTCCACCGTGCTCCCCGCAACGCGGGCGGCGCGCTCGGCCCGATACGCCTGCGCCGCCAAGCGCGCTCGCTGCGCAGCGCCGCGCACGTTGGTAAGTTCGCGCTCCAACGCCACGTCACCAGCAACATCGCCAGCCAAATCGCCCGTAAACCCATCAGCGCGCTGCGGACCAGTCGCACTCAGCTCGGACTCAAACGTCGCTGTGATCATGCCCGCAAGGTCCGTCGCATCGGCGGCAATACGCAACTGTTCCAGCTGCGTACATAGCAGATCGGCATCCAGGGGCACGGCATCCACAACGCGCACGTCACTCAGGCGTGCCACGTCCTGCAGCACTAAAGCGCCGGCAGCATCGTACGCCGCGCGCACCCTGTCCGTCGTATTCGCACGCAGCTTTACCTCGATAAACGAAAGCGCCTGCTCCAGACGCATCAGCAGCTCGGCCTTGTCCTCCATGCGCAAAAAGGCAGCATAGCGGCGCTCCATCTGCAGCGGGCCCACAACGCCCGCCTGCTTGCGAGCGCGTGCAAGCGCAGCGCTCTCAACGCGGCGCACGTACCCGTCAACAGCCCGTACGGCAGAGTCGCGCGCAGCGTGCTCGGCAGCCTCGACGCCCTTAAGCACGCCCAGCAGCTCGCGGGAGCGCGCCTTCCGCACCAACTCCCCGCGATCGTACTGCTCAAGCGCCGTCTGACGCTTGGCCACCGACTCAAAGCCAAACAGCTCGTCGAGCAGCTCACCAACAGAACGCTCGTCCGCCATGGCAAGGCCTCCTCACGCACTACGCACCAACATGCTCGCGGGACGCCCCGCACGCCCGCACTCCTACAGATCCAGCGCCTTCTTCGCGGCGTCGACGGGATCGCCATCCATGTAGAACACCGGGCTCAAGCCCGAGATAATCTCGGACGAAACGCTCTGCAGGCCCGCGATGGCGCTCAGCGGCAATATCACGCGCTTGGCGCCGGCGTTTTTGGCCACGCGCATAATGTCCTCGAGCCCGCGGATCTCGTCCATAGAGCCCGACATGCGCAAGATTCCCGGAATCGCAAGCGCAGGCATCACCGGGCGGTTGCACGCAGCAGAGCAAAGTCCCACAAACTCGGCGAGCGAAACTTCCTCGGACAGGCCCTTGCTCTGCAGGTCGTTGTAGAACAGCAGGTAATCCTTGGAGCCAATGTGCATGCCCGGCGCCACGCGGTTCGCCAGGTTCACAAAATTGTCGAACGCGGCCTCAAGCGTATCGCGCACCGGCTTGTTAAAGGCCACGCCCTCGTACTTAAACTTGCACTCGCCGGCAACGGCCTTGTTCTCCAGCTTGTATACGGCAACCTCGCCGCCCTGCGACCTGCCCACGCCAAATACGTGGCCGGACAGCAGCGGCCCGTCGGGAATCAGCGTGTCCTCGGTCTGCTCGGGCACGCGCACCACGTGCACGTCCTGCGGGTTGTCGGCATCCATATAACCCAGGTTGACGTCGATAAACTCGACGCCCGCCATAATCTTGAGCTGCTCCTTTACACGGCGACGGCCCTCGATGGCGTAGTCCAGCAGCCAGTGCACGTCGTCCTTGTCCATAGCCTCGTCGGGGAACAGCAGCTTGGCCAGGCCGCTAAAGGTCTTGCGCACGGCGATCTCGTCACGCTTGTTAAAGTCGCTGTTAAAGCGGAAATACCGGTCGATATGGTGCGTAAAGTCCTTGCGACGCATCTCCTTGCAAAACTCCGACAGGCAGTCGGTGATCAGGCCGTAATGCCCGGTCAGCAAGCTCGAGCGCATCTTGGGAATCTCCCAGCCCGGCAGGTAATAGTGGATACGGTCGAAGAAGGCCGAGTCGTTGTTAAACTCCGGCGGGAACGGATCAAACAGGTGCGTGGTCTTAAGGACGTTTTGCACGGTGTCGTTGATGTTGCCCTCAAAGACCATGGAGGCATCGGCGTTAATCTGGTCGCGGCCGCGCGCGTAGCTGCCACTCGCCATATAGTCCTTCATGATCTGTACGGCGTTGGTGTCCTTAAAGCGCATGCCGGCGACCTCGTCGAACGTCACGCAATCCCAATGGCCCACCAAGCCCACGCGATCGGCGCGCATGGAGTTCATGCGGCCGAACAGGTTGGCCGTGGTGGTCTGCCCGCCCGAAAGCAAAATGGCGTAGGGCGAAACCTCTTTGTAGATGTGGCTCTTGCCGGTGCCGCGGGGACCAAGCTCGCACAGATTGTAGTTGCGCTCGATCAGCGGCACCATACGCTCGATAAAGTGCAGGCGCTCCTTCTCCGAAAGCTCGCTGGGCTCATAGCCAGCGGAGCGCAGCAGCATGTTGAGCCACTCGTCGCGCGAGAAATACTGGCGCTCTTCGACCATGGCATCCAGGTCCAGGTTGGGCATCTGGATGGGCGTGAGCGACGCCACACTAAACGGAGAGTCCTCGGGCCCACGCTTCTTACGCTTGGCCTTGGCGCGGCGCGGCGCGTCGTCGCCAAAGACCTCCATGCCAAACTCGTCTTCCTCATCCAAGGGGTGACGATACTCGATGCTCATGATGCACCAAATACCACCCTGCAGAATCTTGGAATAGTCGCGCACGTACTCGGCCGGCATCACAAACGGCTCAATGGTCAGGTTGGCAAACGAGGCCACGTAGATGTCTTTATACTCGTCGAGCTTGGCCGTCACCTTGTCGATGATGGTAAAACGGCCCAGCTCACGGATTTTGGACTTAATGCGCTCGGACTCATCGGGACGCACGTAGTTATCGGTGAGGATCCTGCGGATGCGATCCAGGCCCTCTGCCACGGCTTCCTCGTCATCGGTCGAGCAGTACATGCCCAGCAGGTACTCCAACACAAAGGTGGGCACGTTGGCACCGCGCTTCATAAAGGCCGTCAGGTCCTTGCGCACGATCTTGCCGCCAAAGTGCTCGAGCAGCTTACCGTCCAGTACATCCATGTCGTAACCGTCGTCCTCGGGAGCCTCGGCCGCGGCCTGGGCATAGCCATCGGTTGAGGACTCGTCCTCAGCGGGCGCCTCGGTCTCCACGGGCGCAGTGGCCTCAGCCGCCGGGGCCTCCACAGCCGCCACGCCCTCCGACGGCACATTCACATCAATCGAGGGAACTTCCCACAGATCGTCGTCATTGCTATCAAACATAGGGCACACTCCTAAAAACCAAAGTCAGCAACAGGGGCAAACGAAACAGCGATGGTGTACGTCTCGCGCCAAACGATCTTGCCCGTTTCGCGCTCGCGGCAGACCAGATAGTACGGACCCTTGGCCGAGAATTCATCCGCTGCACGCAGCGCAAACTTGGCATGCACCACGCGCTCCTGCGAGTTAGCAGAAGTCTTGTTGGCATGCGCCTTGACTGTATCGCTCACCTCGTTGCCGCTTGCGTCGGTAAACACCAGCTCATACTCGCACGGCAAGACCTTGCCTTGGGCGGGTTCTTCCTGGATCAAGTTAACCGAGAAGAGCGAGTTGGTCACTCGGCGTCCCTCACTTAGCACGCGCAGCGTCGCCACGCGCGTATCGACAAAGTCCTTGGAACCCGAGCGCGCACGCCAAAAACCGATAACGGGCACGCAGAGCTCCTGCAAGCTCATGCCGCCGTGGACGTAGTTGTTAGTGCCGCCGGGACGCTTGAAGTGCACGTTCTCGCGCGGGGCAAATCCCTCAAAACCGGCACCCAAACGTCCCATGCCAACATTAACAAACACCCCGCATGCCTCTTCCGAAAGCTTGGCCACGGCCTCGTTGGGCACCACCAGATGACGCTTGCCGTGCATGACAGGAGCGTCAAGGAAGGGAAGGTCTGGCTTGCCGAGCATCTGGCACTCGCTGAGCTCCCGACGCGTGTAGATAAAGCCGTGGTCCGCCGTTATAACAACACGCGCACCCAGGGCGTCGGTGCACACGCGACGCGCCAACGCAGCAAGTTCCTCCACGGTGTCCGCACAGGCATCGAAGACGTCATCCTGCATAGCGGCCTTCTCGCCCGTAGCATCGATCTTGTTGTGGTAGAGGTAGACAATTCTTGAGTCCTTGAGCAGCGCCTTACGCTCGGTTCCCGCCATGTTGAGGTATGCGCTCGAACGTAAAGCGCAGGCCGTGGGCTCAACGTGGGCAAGCACGGCCTCGCGCTGCGGAGTCGTCGCAGTGGGCATGCCGTCAGCCAGCACAAACGAGCCATCCGCTGCAAGCTCAAGCGCCTGATGCGGCAACAGCGCGGGCATGCCCACCTCGGTAATGGAGGGAAAGACCGCCTGCATGCTAGAGACCTTGACGTTGCCGCCGCGCTCGCGCTCGAGCAGTGCCGCAACTTCGCGGGCCACCTCATAGCGCAGCGCGTCGCTCACGATAACGACCGTCGTTTTGGCAGAGCCCACAAAGGCGGGCAGCACATGCCAGTAGAACCCATCCTGCCGTTCGGGACCCTCGATGTAGCCGCAATCGGCCCACTCCCCTTGCGCAGCGGTCGCCCAGCAGGCATTGGCGTCGGCCAAGAACCAGTTGCTGTAGAGATTCTCCGCCCAGTCCACCACAGCTCGGGCAGGCCCCTCGAGCACATCGCACTCGGCGGAGCGCGCCCGCAGATACGCGGTGCACATATGGCGATAGGCAGCGTCCATGGCATACCAATCGGACGTGTAGGCATCCCATACCTGCTGGGGTTGCGCCAGATGGAACCCGCCAGCGTGTGCCTGCCTAAATGCGCACATATCGGCCACAGTGACAAGCAGGTCAAAGTAGCTCTCAACGCGACGGTACCAGCTTAGGTCGCAACGACGCGCCGCAAAGGTGCGCGCGTCCTCAACACGGTCCGCGCCCTGGGCAAACGAGCAGAACAGCTGCGAGAGCACGGCCTCATTGACGCACGGGAACACGTCGAGCGAGGCCAGCACATCGATCGGCAGGGCCTCAAACCGTGCAAAGAGCCCACGGGCATCTTCGACCAAACGGCAAATCTCAAATAAATCCTCGCTCGATGCCTGGGCATCGGCGGCCTGATCCCACGTACGCACCGCTTCAAGGCAATAGGGGCCGTAGGCGGGAGCCACATAGCTTTCGAGTCCCTTGAGCGCCCCCTCGGGAAGCGCGGTGGATGCCGCCGTAAGGAGCACATGGGATGCAAGCATAAGCAGTGAGTCGCGCTCGTACAGCGGCCCATCAAACCCATAGCAGCGCAGCATAAAGGCAGAGAGGACGTCGCGCAAGCTGTACTTATCCACCAGCGCAGCCAGCGCCTCGGGACCCTCGTGCAGCAGTGTGGCCATGCAGCCGCGCAGCACAAACGCGGGCCGCGCGTCGCCCGGCTCCTTGCCGCCAAAAATCACCGTAAGGATTCCAAGCTCGATATCGGATGCGCCCGCGGCGTGCGGAACGCACGCGGCAAACTTAGCACAGCGGGTCTTGGCATCAAAGAAGGTCTTGTGCTCGCGCAGGCTCTCGCGCACGGCGTCGATATTCTCGATGCCCAGCTGATCGGCCAAAAGCGAAAGATAGTCAGCCTGGAACTGATCGGCATACAGCTCAACATCGGCAAGCCAATCGCCCTCAAGCCTGCCGCGCGGGCAACGGCGATACAGCAAGATATCGTTCGCAAGGTCATCGCGGTTGATGAGCTTCTTGACGGCAAACATGCGGCCCTCGCAGGCCTCAACAAACCGCACCGGACGCTCAAAGTCACCGTGAGCAGGCATTACGCCGGCATCGGCCCCCACGCCGTCGAAACCCTCGGCAGCCAATCGCTCAAACTCAGGAGCAAACTCGCCGTCCGCATCGTGCCAAACCACCACACGGCGCGGCGCGCATGCGGACAACGGCTGCAAAAACCGCAGCTTGAGCTGTTCTTCTACATCGATCTTGGGCATGAATATCCTTACCGTATCTGCAGTTACTTGATCTTCGCCAGCACATCCTGAAACTTGGCGTAGTTGACCCTGACGCCGTCATCCAGGTCGATCTTAATCATCTGGTCTGCCAAATGGTGCAACTTCTCCTCGTAGCCGATGGTCTCTTTAAGCTGGTCATTGAGCTTTTTGACACGCTTATCCAAGCGCACGCGCTCACCACGCTCAGCACTGGCAAGGGCATCGTTGGCATAGCCGATCTGCGAGCGATAGCGCTCCTGCTGCTCATGCACATAGTCGGTTCGGATGCGAGCCAACAGGTCGGGCTGATAGCGATGCATGTAAACAAGGCACTTGAAGCCGTTCTTTTTGCCGCTGTCGAACAGCCAGTAAATGGGGCGTTTCTTATAGGTCTGGCAGTGGTCCTTATAGAAGTCCTTCAAAAAGTAGGTACGGATTACCTCGCGCGAGGTACCCTTACCGCCGAGCGCCTCGGCAATAAAGGCCAGGTTCTGCTCGAGCGTCTCCTCGCCGTACACGGTGCGCACAAACTCGATAAAGTAGCGCACGATGTCGTCGTCAAAGTACTCGTCATCGGTAATGGGCAGCACGTTGTCGCTATCGGGCATAAAGGTCACATGCGTGGGATCGGGCATCTTGGCCAGATAGTCGTTGACCGTGGCACCCTGGTCGGCCAAGACCAGACCGTCCACGTCCAGCGAATAGCGGCCAAACATGCAGCCCACGGCATAGCTTATGAGCGAGGTAATCTCGTCGCGCTTGGTGCGCACGTACTTGTTGCCCTTGTAGCTCTCCGGAATCTCTTCTGCCGTATCGAAGATGCGCGCCACCGAGACGTACCTGTCCTCGACCTCGATGGGCACCTCGCCCTCCATGTTGTAGATCTTGGCAAAGATCCGGTTGAGCTCCTCCTCGTTGGCGCGAAGCTGCTCAAAGCGAGCGTTGACCTCGGCCTTGCGAGCCTCGTATTTATCTTGAAGTAAAGTGGCCATAACTACAGACCTTTCAATTTATCAATACAGTAGAAGTTAGAAAACCCGAGCCCATTCCATTAATCAATAAACACCAAGACTCGTGAGCTGAAAAACAGCGAAAGCCTTCCGATGCTCGACCGATATCTTCAGGACAAGTCTGGCTATCAATAAATCCCATAAGTGAGAGACGACAACTACAATAAAGTCAATAAAAGATGGGACAGAAAAACGAATGCCATGATTAATGACAGAACAGTCAAGCCAGTTGATATTTTCAATCGCTTCC
>OOCL01000644.1_pt1 | contig 25393 bp, 20 predicted proteins | sample 1671211 | NCBI WGS metagenome assembly OOCL01 (sample SAMN06348133, study PRJEB24527) | human gut metagenome | biome: human gut; feature: ankylosing spondylitis patient; material: feces | host: Homo sapiens | place: China | collected 2015-10 | reverse complement strand
TCAGCTTCATGGAAGGTTACTCCAAGGTAAAGGTCAGGGTGTATTCGATCTCGTGGGGCTTGCTCATGGCAACAGTGTCGGCGGTAACAGTCAGCGGGGTGCCCAGAGCAGCTACCGGGATCTCAAAGGTGGAGTTGCCCTCGGTGTTGGTGGGCAGATACTTCTCGCCATCCACGATCATGTAGTCGTAGTTGGAACTGCTCCACACGATGGTGGCAGTCATCTTGCCCTCGGCCACAGTCAGGGCAGCAGGGCTTTCTACGGTGGCGCGGCCGGAACCGCCCTCCAGCACCACGGCAGCGGTGTATGCGCCGTCTGCGGGGGTCTCGGCGGCCTGCTCCGTCTTAGGCTCGGCGTTGCGCACGCTCACGGTGTGGTCGTACCACTTGCCCTTGGTGCCAAGCAACGCCAGCTGGAAGTCGGTATCCAGTGCTTCTACCGGGATATCGTAGCCGTACACTTCCTCCGTGGTGCCGTCTGCATAGGTGACGGTGTCCACGGTGGGGATGAGCCAAGCGGTCTTGTTGGCCTCGGCGTCAGCGGCAAGGCCGGGGTAGAGGTTCACGATCTTTTTGGAAGCCAGACTGACGTGGAAGGTCATCACGCCGTTTTCCACGGTCAGGGTGCCCTTACCGTTGCAGGCTTCGCTTGTGTGGAACATGCTGCTGTCGGTCTCGAAATCAGCAGTATATACGCCATCCGGCAGAGCGGCTTCGGCCACAGCAGAGGAAGCCACCACGGAAGAAGCAACAGAGCTTGCTGCAGCAGAGGAGGCGGGGACAGCCCCGCCGCAGCCTGCCAGAGAAGCAGCCAGCACCACACCGGCCAGAGAAACGATGATAAATTGTTTGCAGCGCATAAAATAAATACCTCAGTATCCTAAATTTTTGCCCGGCGTCTAAGCTGCCGGGGTAGGGGGCACGTTCTCCTCGTGCGGGGAATACGCCCATAAAAGAAGCCCTCTCCGTATGCTTGGCAGCGCCGGAGAGGGCTTCTGAATCCATTAGCCGTTCAGAAGATCCATAGCGGCCTTGGTATGTGCAATGTACAGCTGCTGGACATCCGCAATGCGGCCCAGACCGGAGATCTGGCAGTCCACACTCTCAAAGCAGCCTGCGGCGGTAAACTGGCTCAGCCAGCTGTCGGCATCCTCACCGGCCATATCGTTGTTGGCGTGGTCGCCTGCCACCACCATCAGCGGGCGCAGGATGACCTTGGTGTAACCGGCAGCTTTCACAGCCTCGATGACAGCCTCGCAGGAGGTGTCCTCAGGCTCGCCCTCCACCGTGCCGATGAACACGTTGTCGTAGCCCAGCGTCTGCATGGTGGTCTGCATCTGGCTGTAACTCACCTTGGCGGTGTGAGAGGTGCCGTGACCCATAAAGACGAAAGCGGTCTTATCGGCGGCGGCAGAAGCGGCGCTCTCGTAACCGGCTTCCTTCACGGCGGCAGCGGTAACAGCCTTGGCAACGGCTTCCTTATCTGTGTTGATGACGGAAGCATCTGCGCCTACCTCGCCCAGCAGGGGCTCGGCCACAGCAACGCTCTCAAACTTGTCGCGGTACTGGTCCAGCATCTCGTTCATCTCGTCGTACTCGGCACCGTGCATCAGATGGGTGGGCTGCACGATCAGGTTCTTCACGCCGTTTGCCACAGCACGGTCCAGTGCCTGCTGCATATTGTCGATTTTCTCGCCGTCGCGTGCCTGCACATGGTTGATGATGATCTGTGCGGTAAAGGCACGACGCACGCTCCAGTCGGGGTATGCGGCCTGCAAGGCGTCCTCAATGCCCTTGATGTCGGCAGTGCGGCTGTCGTTGAAGGAGGTGCCGAAGGACACCACCAGCAGCTCGTTCTCACCGATCTCATCGGCGTTGCGGGCATCGTCCTTGGAGGCATCGCCGGTGTCGCGGCCAAAGTAGTCGGGGTCGGCATTTTCGCCCTCCACCAGCTCCTTCTGGGCATCGGTCAAAGCGTCCCATGCAGCCTTTGCGGCTTCGCACTGGGCGTCGGTGTCGTCAGTGCGCTGCTGCACATAGATGGCGTCGATCAGATCGGCCACGTTCTGTGCGGCAAGCTCGTCAGCGTCTGCGCCGGAAGCCTCGCTGCTGGCGGCAGAACTGGCAGCAACAGAGGAAGCAGTGCCGGAGGCAGCCCCGCCGCAGCCGGTCAGTACACCGGCGCACAGAGCCAGAGCGGTCAGAGCGGCCGCCGTTTTGCGGATGTTACGTTTTTTCATCTTGTTTTCCTTTCCTGATGTGGGTAAAATACGGCACCGAACAGAAGGGTACAGGAAAGAGAATCGGCAAAAAACGGGGTCTTCTGCTTGCGAAATGGCAAAGCAAAAAGACCCCGTATCTTACAGGCTTTTTGGTACAACCAATTCCTCGTGATCTGGGGCGGCAAAGCCCCGGTACCAACAGCGGGCAGGTTTCCTGACTGAAAGCTCAACGCCCGCTGCCGCCTTCCCAAGCCGGATGGCTCAGTGACTGGTGCAAAAGCACCCTGACAGTGGACTCCCTTATCACAGTGACGAGATCGTGCGGGATCTGCACCCGCTTCCCTTTTAACGTTCCTGCCGCCGCCCGGTGGGGCAAAGTGACGGAACGCACCTGCTGTTTTCTGTTCAGTTCGTCAAAAAGTATAGCACAGCCCTATACAAAACGCAAGAAAAAACGGAGAAATGCTTGACTTTCCCCCTGCCGGAAGGTGTATACTTGGCTCGAAACTGAAAGCAAGGAGGCAGCCCATGTTAAAGATCGAGCATCTGACCAAAACCTACGGCAGCAAGCCCGCCGTGCAGGACCTTTGTCTGCACATCCGCCCGGGGGAGCTGTGCGCCTTTATCGGCCACAACGGCGCGGGCAAGACCACTACCTTAAAATGCTGCTGCGGTATCCAGCAATTTGATGCCGGAGAGATTTATGTGGACGGCATTTCCGTGCGGGAGAACCCGCTGGAATGCAAGCGCCGTCTGGCCTATCTGCCGGATGACCCGCAGCTGTACGATTATATGACCGGCATCCAGTACCTTGATTTTGTCGCAGACATCTTCGGCGTAAGCGCCGCACAGCGGACGCAGCGCATCCGGCAGTACGGCGATGCCTTTGGCCTGACGCAGGACTTGGCGCAGTCCATCGGGGCATACTCCCACGGCATGAAGCAGAAGCTTGCCATTATTGCGGCGCTGCTGCACGAGCCGAAGCTGATTTTAATGGACGAGCCCTTTGTCGGGCTGGACCCGCTGGCTTCCCATCAACTCAAGACCCAGATGAAGGCCTTTTGTGCGCAGGGCGGGGCGATCTTTTTCTCCACCCATGTGCTGGAGGTGGCCGAAAAGCTCTGTGACCGGGTAGCTATTCTGCGTAAAGGTCAGCTGGTGCGCGAGGGTGCTATGGAAGAGGTGCGCGGCGACGATACGCTGGAGGAGGTCTTTCTGGAACTGGAGGATACGGGGGAAGCGCTATGATCCGTGCATTGCTCAAAAAACAGTTACTGGAACTGGGTGCGGCCTTTGTGCGCAGCAGCAAAACTGGCAAGCGGCGCTCCCGGGCAGGAGCATTCGGGTATGCATTGCTGTTTGCGGTGCTGATGCTGCTGGTCATGCTCAGCTTTGGCTCTATGGCGCTGCCGCTGGCAGTGACGCTGGTTCCGCAGGGGCTGGACTGGCTCTATTTTGTGCTGATGGAGCTTTCGGCGCTGACGGTCAGTGTGCTGGCCAGTGCCTTTACCAGCTACGGGCATTTGTTCCGCTGCCGGGATAACCAGCAGCTGCTGGCGCTGCCCATCCCGCCGGGCGCTATTTTTGCGGTGCGCTGCGGCGGGGTGTACCTGACCGGGCTTATTTATCTGCTGCTGGCGTGGGTGCCCTCGGTGGTCTGCTATGCGCTGGCGGCACCCCGCCCCGGCGAAGCCCTGCTGGCGGCGCTGCCGGTGGCACTGGCGCTGGCGGGAGTTTCCATGGTGCTGGCCGTTCTGCTGGGCTGGGCGGTGGCGTTGCTTGGCCGCCGCGCCCGGCACAAAAGCCTTGTCACCATTGTGGGCACGCTGCTCTTTCTGGCGGTTTATTATGCGGTATTCCAATGGGTGGGCAACGCAGTGGATGCCCTTGCAGTGGATGCCGTACGGGCGGGCGCAGCAGCCGGTCGTGCTGCTGCACCGCTGCGTCTGCTGGGTCTGGCGGCAGTGGGCAACGTCCCGGCACTGCTGCTGTTTCTAGCGCTGGCTGCGGCCTGTATGGCGCTGTGCGGCAAGGTGATGGCAAAGCCCTATCTGCGGCTTTTGACCCTTGAACCGGGCAGAGCCAAAGTGGAATACCGCGCAAAGACGCAAAAAAAGCAGTCCCCGCGCCGGGCATTGCTGCGGCGGGAACTGCTGCATTTGGGCGCTTGCCCCATGTGGCTGCTCAACTGCGCACTGAGCAGCCTGCTGCTGCCGGTGCTGGGCGTGGTAGTGCTGTGGAAAGCTGCTGCTCTGCGCGCCTTTACCGCTGCTTACCCGCCGGAGAGCCTGCCCATGCTGGTGTGCGGGATGGTGTGCACCATAGCCGCCATGAACTTTATCACAGCACCGTCGGTGTCGCTGGAGGGCGGCACCCTCTGGCTGCTGCAAAGCCTGCCGGTTGCCCCGCAGCAGGTGCTGCGGGTAAAGGTAGAGCTGCAGCTGCTGCTCACGCTGCCGGGGGCGTGGTTTTGCGCCGGGTGCACCATGGCGGCGCTGCGTATTCCGGCAAGGCAGGGACTGCCGGTGCTTGCCGTGCTGGCAGCTTTTGTGTGGCTGACAGCGCAAATGGGCCTTGCCTTGGGATTGTGCCTGCCCAACCTCCACTGGGTAAGCGAGGCCGCCGTGGTCAAGCGGAGCGCCGCCAGTATGCTGGCGATGTTCGGCGGGTGGCTGCTGGCGGGCGGGGTGCTGTTTTTGCCCCTGACCTTACTGGACTACGCCGTGCCGCCGCTGGCCGCACAGACTGTTTGTCTGGCTGTGCTGCTGGCGCTGGATTTGCTGCTGCACCGCTGGCTGTGCACCCGCGGCGCAGCCCGGTTTGCCGCCCTGCACTGAAGTGGGAAAAACTTTATTAGAGCAAAATCGGGCAGCCTGCGGGCTGCCCGATTTTGCGTTTTCACGGGAGAGGAACGTAATGGAAAACGGCAGAATGCAGTGCCTGTTTCCTGCGGAAACAGCTGACCTATGTGCAGACGGATGCTTTCCTATTATGCCGGAATAGGATATAAAAGTTTCGTTTGTCCGTTACAGCGCATCCAGTGCGGTGCGGGCGGCGCGGATGTTTGCTTCGCTGGTCTGCCAGATCTCAAACTCGGAAAAGCCCGGCAGACCCATGGGCACGCCTTCCCGCCGGAAGGTCATGCGGCTGTCCAGCACCTGCTTGCCGGAAAGGTGGAACGCCCGGGCACCAGTCTGGGCGGCAAGAGCGGGGATGTTGGCGGCAGATACGCCTGCGCCTACCAATATTTCCACTTCCTGCCCGGCAGCTTCCACCAGCTGCTGCAGCAGGGCAGCGCCCTGCGGGGCACTTGCTGCCTGTCCGCTGGTCAGGATGGTGGCAAGCCCCAGCTGCTTTGCGGCTTCCAGTGCGGCAAAGGGGTCGCAGCAGACATCAAAAGCGCGGTGCAGGGTGCAGTCCACGGTGCGGTGTGCCTTTTCTGCCGCCTGCCGGGCGGCGGCGTAGATGGGGCGCAGGGCATCGGTGTCCAGCGCGCCCGCCGGGGTCAGCACACCGGTCACGATGCCGTCTGCACCGGCGGCTACCAGCTCGGCGGCGCACTCGGCCATTTGTGCCAGCTCGTAACGGTCGTAGCAGAAATCGCCAAAGCGGGGACGGATAAGCGCCCGCACCGGCAGACCGGTCTCGGCCTTGACATGACGCAGCAGGGCAGGGGAAGGGGTGGTGCCGCCGATAATCAGGTCGGCGCACAGCTCCAGCCGGTCAGCGCCGCCGCGTTTTGCCGCCAGTGCGCTGGCGGTGCTGTCTACGCAAACTTCCAAAGTGCAGTGCATAGCGATACCTCCATCTACAAAAAACGATTTTGAATGGCCGCCGCGCTGCTTTGGCCATTTTCAGCGGAATGAATATTTTAATTTATCAATGGGAAAATCTGCGGATTTTCCCATTGATTTTTTCACAGGGGGAGAGCAAAGGAAAAGTGCTTTTGTTCGATGCTGTGCTCTAAAAAAAGGCTGTTGCGCCATGATATGTGCAACAGCCTCGGGGAGTTATGGTTTATTTTACGCTTTCAAGGAAGCGGACAAAACCGGCGCGGCCTGCTTCATCCAGCTTGTACACACCGGCATCGGCCAGCACCTGTGCGAACACATGGCCTACCTCGTCCTGCAGGATGGTGTGGACGTTATCTGCGTTCAGCTCCGGGTGCTTTGCAAGGATCTCCTCTGCCCACTCGGCGTGCTTTTGCAGGGCTTCGGGGTACTCTGCGGTGGGCAGGTGCGCCACCAGCACATCGGCAAGGTCGAACAGTTCCTGCTTCAGGCGGCTGGGCAGCACGGCCAGACCCATCACCTCGATCAGGCCGATGTTCTCCTTTTTGATGTGGTGCAGTTTAGCATGGGGATGGTACACGCCCAGCGGATGCTCCGGGGTGGTGATGTTGTTACGCAGCACCAAGTCCAGCTGATACTTGCCGTCCCGCATCCGGGCAATGGGGGTGATGGTGTTGTGGGGTTCGCCATCGGTCTCGGCAAAGATAAAGCAGCTCTCGTCGGTGTAGCCGCGCCATGCAGCCAGCAGCTTATCGGCCAGCTCCACAAGGCGCGTGTCATCTGCACAGGTTAGACGGATGCAGCTCATGGGCCAGTGCACGATGCCGGCCTCCACGTCCTCAAAGCCGGGGAACACCCAAGTCTTTTCAATGGGAGCTTTGGCCATGGCAAACTCATAATGACCGCCCTGGAAATGGTCATGGCTCAGGATGCTGCCGCCCACGATGGGCAGGTCAGCGTTGCTGCCCACAAAATAGTGGGGGAACAGACCCACAAAATCCAGCAGCTTGCGGAAGGTTGCCCGCTCAATCTTCATAGGGGTGTGCTGGTTATTGAACACGATGCAGTGCTCATTGTAGTAAACGTAGGGGCTGTACTGCAAATTCCACGCGCTGTCGTTGATGGTCAGCGGGATGATGCGGTGATTTTCGCGCGCAGGGTGGTTCATGCGGCCGGCGTAGCCCTCGTTCTCCACGCACAGCTGGCACTTGGGGTAAGCACTCTGGGGTGCGAGCTTTGCGGCGGCAATGGCCTTGGGATCTTTTTCCGGCTTGGACAGGTTGATGGTGATATCCAGATCGCCGTACTCGGTCTTGGTGACCCACTTCAGATCGCGCTTGATACGGTAGCGACGGATATAGTCGGTGTCCTGACTGAACTTGTAGAACCAGTCGGTGGCGGCCTGCGGACCCTCGTTTTCGTACCGCTCCTCAAAGTTTGCGCGCGCGATGCTGGGGCGCGGGGTCAGCACGCCCATCAACTTGGTGTCGAACAGATCGCGTGCGGTGGAGTTATCCTCGCACACGCCGCGGGCAACGGCATCGTCCACAAGGGTCTTGAGGATGCTTTCCAGATCGGTATAGCACACCTCGCCCTCCGGGGCGGTAAAGTCGTCCAGCTGCATGGTCATCAGCAGTTGGTTGCGGATATAGATCTCGTCATCGGGCAAGATGAGCCCGGTGTCCAGCCCGTAGTTCACGAGCTGCTGGATGGTGGTGGAGATCACAGCACAGCACCTCCCTCGGGACGGATGCTCAGCACATGGCAGCGGCCAGCGCCGAGGATCTTTTCCATGTTGGTCTTAAAGTCTGCCAGCATCTCCACCGGCACAAAGGCCTGCACCGTACCGGCAAAACCGCCGCCGTGCACGCGCACAGCGCCCTTGCCGCCCAGATAATGCTTAGCAGCGGCGATGGTCACAGCCACCTCCTGATGCTCCTTGTAACCGGCAGGGATGACGTTCTGCAAATACTCCCAGCTACTGTCGCCGGAGGCAGTCACCATCTGCAAAAAGGCATCAAAATCGCCCTCGCGCAGAGCGGCCACCTGCTGGGGCACACGGTCGTTATCGGCGTAGAAGTGGAAGGCGCGCAGCACAGCGCGGTCGCCGCACTGCTTGCGGCAGGCCGGAATATTTGCAAGGAAGGTCTCAAAGGGCACGTCCCGCAGCACCTCGCCGCCGCACACAGCGGCCACAGCGCGGCACTCGTTGGGGATGGCGGCGTACTCGTCAGTCAGGTCGGCATGGTCTGCACCGGAGTCCAGAATGCACAGCGCCAGACCGGCCTTGGAAAAGTCTACCTGCACCGGCTCCACGTCGGGGTTTGCCTTGTCGGCAAAGTCGATGGTGATAATGTTGCCCACGCTGGAGGCCATCTGATCCATCAGGCCGCAGGGCTTGCCAAAGTAGACGTTCTCTGCCCACTGGCCGATCTGCGCAATGGCAATGGGGGAGACCTTTTCGGCCATGAAGCAGTCGTTCAGAATCACACCGACCAGCACCTCAAAGGCGGCAGAGGAAGAAACGCCGCTGCCCTTGGGCACGTTAGAGGAAATGTACACGTCCAGACCGGACAGCTTTGCGCCGCGCTGACGGAAGGCTTCGCACTCGCCGCGCAGCAGGGAAGCAGTGGTGTTCTCCTCCTCCTTGCGGGCAGTCAGGTCATCGAGGTCGATGACGCACAGGTCGTAGCCCTCGCTCTGCACGCGCAGCTGGTTCAGGCTGTTGGGGGCAGCAGCAGCGATCATATCAATGTTTACGCTGCCTGCCAGCACACGGCCATGCTGGTGGTCGGTGTGGTTGCCGCCGATCTCGGTGCGGCCGGGGGCACTGTAAAGACCAGCTTCAGCATGGGGGCCAAAGGTGGCATCCAGACCATTCAGAACAGCTTCGTAGCGGGCAGCCTGTGCAGGAGTTTCTTCGGGCGCACAGCAGTAAAGTGCTGCCAGCCGGGCAGCGTGAGCGCCGCTGGAAAGCTCCTGCTTCCATGCGGAAACAGATTTCATCATAGGATAATCCTCCTTTTGAGCGGGTTGGAACTGCAGTGCAGAGCCGCATACAGGATGCTCTGCACACTTCTGTCCTTATCATATAAAATCCGGACAGAAAAAACCATGTGTTATTGTTGCATCTGGATGAAAAGTTGCAAAAAGACTGAAATTGGCGCACAGAGTGGAATTTGACGGTTGAAATAAAATTAGATATAAAACGGAAAAACCATTGGCAAAAATGCCTGCAAATCCGCGGTTTTGCGTGGGACGGACGAGGCCTGCACAACATGGAGATTTGCGCTTTGAAAAAACAGGGAAAAAGCTCATGGGCCTTTTCCCTGTTTCCGAAAATATTATTTTGTAAACTCGTTTCCGGTCAGGCCGTCCATGTTCAGCATCCCTTCCAGCGCGGCCACATCTGCCGAAACGTCCAGTGCGTCGGACTGGAACAGCTTGTCCAGCTGATTTTCAAAGGCGGTCACCATCAGGTCCATGCTGCGCTCGATGTTCTTTTTGGCATCGGCGATGTTTTCCCCCTGCACATCCTGCGCAGGAAGGCTGGCGTAAGTGTTCAGCAGCTTGAGGGCGGTGGGCAGATAGTAGTCCATGAATTTCTGCAGCTGAGCCTTTTTGCCGGGGTCCTGCTTTGCCAGCTCAAAGATGCGGGCACTGACCGCTTCCAGACGGCTGATCTTGGTGGTCATCACGGGGTCCGGGATGGCATCGTTGACCTGCCGCAGCTGCTGCAGAATTGCGGTATATTGGTCCGCTGGTGCAGGTTCTGGGGCGGGCGCAGGCTTCGGTTTCCGGGGCGGCTGGGGAGCCGCGCCGCGCACTACCAGAGTATTGGTGCGGTTATCAATGTAAGCATCTGCACCGAAGTAACCGTGGGAAATAGCACTTTCCACCACGGTGCGGCCCTTTGCGGCATCGATGCCCGCGGCAGCAAACAGCTCGTCCAGCGGAATATTGTCGCGGTCGCCTGCGATCTTGTCCAACAGGCGTTCCAGCTTGCGGGTGCGGTCCATGCGCAGGCCGGTCCACAGTGCGCCGGCTCCGCCAATGGTCGTGGCCAATGCAGGGAGCAGATCGTCGAAGTCCGGAAAGTCGAACAGGCAGTCGATCAGTTCCTCCGCACCGGTAAACAGGAAGATAGCACCCAGAATGGTGCAGATCACGGCAATGGTCTTGTGCCAGTTTTGAGCGTCCTTCTGCTCTTTGGTGGGAACATCGTGGCCGTAGGCTGGCTCGTTTTCCTGCTGGGGGGCCGTCTGCGCAGATGCGGGGCCGAGGTCGGAACGATAGTCTGCCTGCGCCTGTGCAGCAGCCTTTTCCTCTTTTTCGGCGTTTTCATCGATGCTTTTTAAGATGAACAGCAGCACGCCCAGCGGTGCCGACATGGCAAACACAATAAAGATGGCAATGGTGGGGATGTGGGCAAAATAATGTTTTTTGGGCTGCATGAGCAAAAACCTCTCAATTTATCCTGACTGTCCGGCAAAAGAACAGAAAAAGACCGCGTTCCACTCTATTATAGCGGAGCACGGCCTTTTTGTTAAGGGGTAAATATTGATGTGCGTGGAAGCGGCAGGAGAGTAAGTCTGCTGCCTGCCGGAAAAAGTTACTTCATCAGGCTGCAGACGGCCTCGGCGTAGGCGGCGGGATCATCCACCGGCAGGCCTTCGATCAGCTGAGCCTGTGCGTACAGCAGAGCACTGTACTTCTTGAGCTTGTCGGTGTCACCGGCCTCCTGTGCGGCCTTGAGCACGGCAAACACGGGGTGGTTGACATTCAGTTCCAGAACCTTATCGCTCTTTACGCCTTCGCTGCCGGGCTGCTTGGACAGCACTTTTTCCATCTCAATGGACAGCGGGCCGTCAGCACTCAGGCACACAGGGTGATCCTTCAGGCGGGTAGAGACCTTGACCTCTTTCACCTTGCCGTCCAGAGCGTCCTTCATGGCATCGAACAGGTTCTTGTTCTCAGCGGTAGCGTCCTCGGCGGCCTTCTTCTCTTCCTCGGTCTCAAGGCCCAGATCACCGCTGTTGACGTTCTTGAACTCCACGGTGCTATCCTTGCCTTCGGCATCCTTGCGGGGATAGGTGCGCAGGATCTGCAGGCAGAACTCATCCACGTCCTCGGTCAGCAGCAGCACGTCGTAGCCCTTGCCCAGCACGGTCTTGACGATCGGCATCTTGGCCAGGCGGTCGATCGAATCGCCGGCGGCGTAGTAGATCGCCTCCTGGTCATCGGCCATCGCCTTGATGTACTCGTCGAGCGTCACCATCTTCTGGTTCTTGGCGGAGTAGAACAGCAGCAGCGGCGCGAGCTGGTCTTTGTTCATGCCGTAGCTGGAGTAGATGCCGTACTTGATGCCGCGGCCGAAGTTCTCGAAGAACTTCTCGTACTCCTCGCGATCGTTGTCGCGCATCTTCTTCAGCTCGGACGTGATCTTCTTCTCGATCTTCTTCGCGATGGCGCGCAGCTGGCTGTTGTGCTGCAGCGTCTCGCGGCTGATGTTCAGCTGCAGGTCCTGGCTGTCCACCACGCCGCGCACGAAGTTGAAGTAGTCGGGCAGCAGCTCCTCGCACTTCTCCATGATGAGCACGTTGGAGCTGTAGAGCGCCAGGCCCTTCTCGTAGTCCTTGCTGTACAGATCGAACGGGGCGCGGCCCGGCACAAACAGCAGGGCGTCGTACTCGAGCGTGCCCTCGGCGTGGAAACTGATGGTGCGCGCCGGATCGTCAAAGTCGTGGAACGTAGACTTGTAGAACTCGTCATAGTCCTTCTGCTCAACGTCGGAGCTGCGCTTTTTCCAAATCGGCGTCATGGAGTTGACGGTCTCGAGCTCCTGGTAGTCCTCGTACTCGGGCGTGTAATCATCGCCTGCGTCCTCGGGCTTGGGCTTTTGACGGCTCTTGGACACCATCATCTGGATCGGGTAGCGCACATAGTTGCTGTACTGCTGAATCAGGCTCTTGAGACCCCACTCGGTCAGGAAGCGATCGTAGGTCTCGGCCTCGCCGTCGGCGTCGAGCTTCTCGTTCTCGCGCAGCGTCAGGATGACATCGGTGCCGTGCTCGGCGCGCTCGCCGTCCTCGATGGTGTAACCCTCAAGACCATCAGACTCCCACACGTGAGCGGTGTCCTCGCCATAGGCGCGGCTGACAACCTTTACGTGGCTGGCAACCATAAAGGCAGAGTAGAAGCCCACGCCAAACTGGCCGATGATGTCGACATCGGAGCCCTGTTGCTCGGCGTTCTCGGTCTTAAACTCCTCGGAGCCGGAATGGGCGATGGTGCCCAGATTGCGCTCGAGCTCCTCGGCGGTCATGCCAATGCCGTTATCCGAGATGGTAATGGTGCGGGCGTCTTTATCAAAAGAGACGCGAATAGCCAGGTCGCCCTGGTCGAGCTTGACGCTCGGGTCCTGCAGGCTCTTAAAGTTGAGCTTGTCGACGGCGTCGCTCGCGTTAGAGATAAGCTCGCGCAGGAAGATTTCCTTATTGGTGTAGATGGAGTTGATCATGAGGTCGAGCAGTTTTTTGCTCTCGGTCTTAAATTGACGCATGTGCAGTCCTTTCGCGCTACCCCCGTCCGCAAAAACGGCCCGGTTGCCCGAGCCGCATCGCAGACCTGCTATGTTCAGACTTAGATTTTATAACCCATTAGCGCGCATATATACATACGGAATCGAAAAACTGTATGTCAGAGCGCTCCGATGCGCCAATTGCCAAGGAGTGTTCCCGACTGCCGGCAGAAAAGGAACGTCCCTATCTGCCATCTACGCGCTTGGCCATCCAAACATGGGGCTGGCCCTCGTCTTCGTAGTCCACCGGGGCAATCTGCGTGTAACCCGCCTTGGCATAGAGTGGTAGCACGTATTCCTGCGCGTGCAGCTTAATGAGCTTGGCGCCGGCATCACGCGCGCACGTATCACTGGCCTCGACAATCTTGCTCGCCAAACCGCGACGGCGCATGCTCGGCAGCACGGCCACGCGCCCCATAATGTAGGTCTCCCCCGCCGCGACGCCTTCGTCCAAGTCGCACGCCGGCGACACCGGAGCCTCTGCGTCAGCCGCGCGCTCAAGCTCTTCGGGAAACACGCGCGAGCAACCGGCAAGCTCGCCGTCTACATAGAGCGTCACATGAATGCAGTTCGGATCCTCGTCGATAGCGTCAAACTCATTCTCGTAGCCCTGCTCGTCCATAAAAACGACGCGGCGCACCAACGCCGCGTCATCAAAGCATCCCGTCTTAAGTTGGATATCCATAGCTGCCCTTTCATTCAACGCGAACGTTAGGGACAGATTTTAGCGAAAATGAGCTCCGCGCACGCTAAACTTCGCGCGAGCCTTCGCCAGACAGTCGTAATGACCCACGTTATGGGCATCGCTCGCGATGAAGCTGTACAGGTTCTGATCGAACAGGCGCTGTGCCGGCTTTTTCTCGCGACCAAAGCGACCGCCGGCAATAAAGTCCGCCGAAGCCTGCAGCTTGCAGCCCATATCGACCAGGCGCTCCGCCACGCTTACATCCTTTTGAACCGCACGATAGCGCTCAGGATGAGCGATGATCACCTGATAGCCACGGCACTGCAAATCGTAAATCGTGTTCTCGTACTCTCTAAACGCATACGCATCGGCATGCGTCGAAAGCTCGAGCAGAAACTCGTTGGTCCCATCGAAATGCAAGTGATCCGCGGCATCGATACCAAGCTCAACGAGCTTTCGATGGTTGACCTCGAAGCCCATCTGGAGCGGAAAACCGTCAGCGTTATCGCGCAGCAGCTCAAAGGCATCCCACATCTTGTCGTAATCAAAATAGGGATCACGGCAGTGAGGAGTGCAAACGATTCTGGTTACACCGGCCCGCTTGGCAGCCTCGAGCATCGCCAAGCTCTCTTCGAGATCGGCGGCGCCGTCGTCTACACCCGGCAAGATATGGCAATGAATGTCACGCATAGGTCAGCCTTAATCAACTAAACGTTTGCTCGGTTGGTGAAGATGCCCTTTTTGGAAGTGCCCTGATCGTCGGAGCCCTTCTTAACCTTCTTACCGTCCTTGGTGTAGTAAGAATAGTAGTACTCGCTGGTCTCGGTCTCACAGTAATTCATGACGGTACCGATGAGCTTGACCTTCTCGGACTTCTTAAGCTGGGCGATAGCGTTGAGCGCCTCTTCGCGCTTGGTAAAGTCCTCGCGCACCACGAACAGCGCGCCGTCGGTCAGGCTGGCAATCTCGGCAGCATCGATGAAGGTGCCGACCGGAGGAGCATCGAAGATGACGTACTGGAACTTAGCAGACAGTGCCTTGACCAGCTTGGCAAAGCGATGGGAGACGATGATGTCGGCAGGATTGGGAATATGCGGCTCGGCATCGAGGAAGTAGAAATTCTTCTGACCTGTCTCGACAATCGCCTGGTCGATAGAAACCTGCTCGGACAGGACTGCATAGAGTCCGCCGCGGGAGCGGACGCCGAGCATATCGGCAAGGGACCTGCGATGCATATCAGCCTCGACCAGCAGGACACTCTTGCCGCTCGTGGCGATTGCCTGAGCAAGATTAATGGAAACCGTAGACTTGCCCTCGTTGGGAATCGAGGAGGTAACGGTGATGGTGCGAATGGGGTCGTCCACGCTCGCAAAGCGGATGTTGGCCAGAAGGGTCTTGGCGGCATTCTGCACAACGAGCTTATCGGTGTTCTTTGCCTTAGCCATGCCTATTTACCACCTTTCATAGCCGGAATTCGGCCAACAACGGGAATACCCAGGAGCTCTTCTGCCTCTTCGGCACCGCGGATGCGGGTATTGAGCATGTCTGCCAAAACGACATAGGCAACTGCGATAAAGATACCGGCGAGGAACGCGACGGCAATATACAGCGTGCGCTTGGGGCCGCTGGGGGCTTCGGGGGTCTTAGCCTCGTCGATAACGTTGATGCTCTGGGCAGCGCCGACGTTCTGAGCGACCGTACTCACCGAGCTGGCAATGGCCTTTGCGACCTCAGCCGTCTCCTTGGCATCGGTGCCGGTAACCGAAAGCGTAATGACACGCGTGGTGGTCTCGGAGGAAACAGACACCTTGTAGTCATCCAGATCGGTAAGGCCCAGTTCTTTGGCGGCGCCGCTCTTAACGCTATCGCTATCCAGCAGCGTGGCGATATCATTGGAAAGCATCTGGCTCGCCGAGAGATCGTTGTAGCTCATCTGACCGCTATCGTCGGTCTTGGCGAGAATGTACATGCTCGTCGTCGCGGTATAGGTGTTGTCCATCGCAACGAAGGACACGATGCCCATGGCGATCGCGCAGACCACCGGAAGGGTGATGACCAGCTTGAGGTGCTTCTTCAGCAGCTGGAACAGTTCGAGAAGGGTCATGCAGCTTGCCTTTCATTTCCCCAGTTCGGATTGACAAAACTGTCCGTATGTTATCGCATCTTTTTACCGAGACCAAACTCTATACATAAGAAACAGGCTCTCCTGTAAAAATGTCGGAAGCAATCGTAAAATTGCACAACAACGCCGCACCCGAAAGTCAAATGCGGCGTCTACATCAATATCTGTGTTGTATCGCTATGCGAATGGCTCGTCCTGCTGTATGGGAAACGTCACCGTAATGGTGGTTCCCACGCCCAACTCGCTCGACAGATCAAGCGTGGCGTGATGATACAGGGCCGCATGCTTGACAATGGCAAGCCCCAGGCCGGTTCCGCCGCGTGCCTTGGACCTACTCTTGTCCACGCGATAGAACCGCTCAAATACCTTGCCCTGTTCTTCAGGCGCGATACCGATTCCCGTGTCGGCGACAGCGAGGAACGGACGGCCTTCGTCGTTGGTGCCGCACTGCAACGTAACCGTACCGCTGGGTCGATTGTAGCGGATGGCGTTGCTTGCCAGATTATAGATGAGCTCGTCGATCAAGCGCGAAACGCCTTCGATGACCACAGGCTTGGTCTCATGACTTATCGTCACATTCGCCTGACGGGCGACCTGTTCGAGACGCTGCTCAACCGCATAGATCGCACGCGAGAGCTCAATAGGCTCCGTGGACCCAATGGGCACCGCCTCGCCCTCAGTTGCACGTTCGGCCTCGTCCAAATTAGACAGCGTGAGGATATCGTTGACAAGCGCTGCCAAGCGGCCCGCCTCACGATAGATGCGACCGCCGAAGTTGCGCAGGTCATCCTCGCCCTCAACCATGCCGTTTGCGATGAGCTCGGCATAGCCCGAAATCGCCGTAAGCGGCGTCTTGAGCTCATGGGTGATATTCGCCGTGAACTCGCGGCGCATACGGTCGTTGTCCGCTAGCGCCGCCATTTGGCGCTTGAGTTCCTGGCGCTGCGACTCGATACGCTCAAGCATGGGGACCATCTCGACATAGGCGTGCTCATAGCTACGGCGCGGGTGGTCCAAATCCACCTCTTGCAACGGCGCGATGATGGCACGGGACTCGCGGCGCGCCATAAAAAACGAGAGCACCGCACCCGCTGCTGCGATAAGCAGCATCGGCGCCAGCATCGACAGCAAAATCGCCGCAACGCCAGGCTGGGCCTGCGCCAAGCGGACAACCTGGCCGTTATCAAGGACGACGGCGCGATACAGCATAATCTCGTCGAGTGTAGAGCTTGCACGCTCCGCGGAACCCGAACCATTCTCAAAGGCCTCGATGACCTCGGGGCGATCGCCGTGGTTGGGCAGTGTGGAAGGCGACGCCTCGTTGTCGTAGGCAACCGATCCATCCTTGTTAATCAGCGTGATGCGCAAGTCCTCGCGATCGAGGCTTCGCAAGAACGGGATGGGCTCCCGCTGCTCGTCGAGGGCGGCAGCAATGAGCTCGGTTTCCTGCGCCAGATTGGCACTCGTGGCATCCGCCAAAGTGTTTTGCACAAAGAACGCGCCCAGCACCGTAAACGCCACGATAACCGCCATGGCGCAGACAAAGATCGTCACAAAAACGCGGTGCGACAGCGTATGTTTTCCCTGGGGGGCGAAGACCACGGGTTACTCCTCCGATGCGGTGGCCGCGGTGTCGTCGCCTTCGGCACCATCACCGGCAGAAGGCTCGGCCAGGCGATAGCCCACGCCGCGCACGGTCTCGATGGCGCTGGCATGCTCGCCCAGTTTTTGGCGAAGCGTCTGCACGTGCACGTCAACGGTGCGCGAACCGCCGTCGAAGTCCCAGCCCCACACGCTCTGCAGCAACGACTCGCGGGTAAAGACCACGCCGGGCTTGCGCATGAGGTACTCGAGCAGGTCGAACTCGCGCAGGGTGAGCTTAAGCGGCTCGCCGGCAACGGTCACCTCGCGATGGCTGGGCGAGAGCACGATGCCGCCCACGCTGAGCACATCGCTCGCCTGCTTGACCATGCCGCCGCGACGCAGCAGTGCGCGGCAGCGGCTCGCAAGCTCCATGAGCGAAAACGGCTTAGTCAGGTAATCGTCGGCACCGCCATCGAGCGCCATCACCTTGTCGAGCTCGGTGTCCTTGGCGGTAAGCATCATGATGGGCACCGTCGCCGTCAGGCGATCGGCACGCAGGCGACGCATAATCGCTAGGCCATCGGTGTCGGGCAGCATGATATCGAGCAGCACAGCATCGGGCACCCGTCGCGCCACGGCAGCCTTAAACTCGCCATCGCACGAAAAGCCCTCGGCCTCGATTCCCTGCTTGCGCAGCGCGTAGACCGTCAAATCCCTGATGTTGTCATCGTCCTCGACGTAATAGATCATGTTGAACCCCTTTGCGGCCGATATGACCGCATCTTAACCCTAAAAGCACCTGTAAAAGACAGCGTCAGCCAAAACGCCCCGTCAAATAATCCGCCGTGCGCGGATCGGACGGATTTTTGAAGAGTTGTGCGGTAGGCGCGTGCTCCACCAGCTCACCCAGCAAAAAGAACGCAACCGAATCGGAAATACGCGCGGCCTGCTGCATGTTGTGCGTCACGACCACCAGCGTGCAGGTTTCCTTGAGCTCGCAGGCAAGCTGCTCCACCACGAGCGTCGACACGGGGTCGAGCGCCGAGGTCGGCTCGTCCATCAGCAGAATGTCGGGCTGCACGGCAAGTGCGCGGGCGATGCACAGGCGCTGCTGCTGTCCACCCGAAAGACCCAGGCCCGACTCCTTGAGCTTGTCCTTGACCTCGTCCCACAGGGCAGCGCGACGCAGGGAGTCCTCGACCAGCTCATCGAGCACGGCGCGCTCGCGCACACCCATACCGCGAGGACCGTAGGCGACGTTGTCGTAGATGCTCATGGGAAACGGGTTGGGGCGCTGGAACACCATGCCCACGCGCTGGCGCAAACGGCAGATGTCGTAATCGCCCAGGATATCTTGACCATCGAGCGCGATCTTGCCCTCGATGCGGCAATCCTTGATGCCGTCGTTCATGCGGTTAAAGCAGCGCAGCAACGTGGACTTTCCGCAGCCCGAAGGCCCGATGAACGAGGCGATCTGCTTGTCGCGGATCTTGATATTCACGTCCTTGAGCGCATGGTGGTCGCCATAGAACAGGTCGAGGCCCTCGACATCGATGCACGTCGGCGAGGCGGCAAGATCCTCTGCCGTGGGGCGAGTCGCATCCCCAACCTCGCGCTCATGCGCGGCCTCGGCCTGCGCTTCCATGAGTTCTTCAAGCTCCGTGGGCTCCACAGCCGCAGCAGCCGTCATACCGCATACCTCCATATCGATATCAATTCAGCAGTATCGATAGTAGGAATCGCGGCTCATACGCACGTGAGCACATTGTCAAGTGTTTGTAAGGGCACGCTGGCTATGCGGCGGGCAGCTCGATGGTGAATATCGTGTGTTCGGGCGTCGATTCACATGCAACGGTACCGCCGTGTGCCGCGATGATCTCCTTGGCAATAGCAAGGCCCAGACCGGCGCCACCGCGATTGGTTGCACGCGCCGCATCCAGGCGATAGAACTTCTCAAAGATCACCTTGAGCTTTGCCGCAGGGATCGGATCGCCCTGGTTTATAAATCGTACGCGCACGCCGCCATCGTCTTGGCGCCTGGCCTCAATCGTGATCATCGAGCCTTCATAGCTATAGGCAACGGCGTTTTTCATGATGTTGTTGAATACGCGAGCCATCTTGTCGCCGTCCACGAGCACCGTCAGATCCTCGCAGATATCAACCTGGGCTTCTTTATGCTGTTCGTTGAGAATGGGATAGAACTCGTCGGCCACCTGTGCCAGTAAGAGCCCTAAATCGACGTAGCTGCGGGTGAGCACGATATCGTGGAAATCAAAGCGCGTGATGTCGAAGAACTCCTCGATGAGCGCATCGAGCCGGTGGGCCTTGTCGAGTGCCACGCCCGTAAAACGTGCGCGCTGCTCAAGCGGCAAATCGGGGGCCTCCTGCAAGAGCGAAAGGTAGCCCACCACGCTGGCGAGCGGCGTGCGCAGGTCGTGCGCCAGGTACGTCACCAGGTCATCTTTGCGGTGGGATTCGTCACGCAGGGCTTGTTGAACCCTACGCTCGCAATCGCGCACCCGGTTGAGCGCGCCCTCGACCTCGAGGAAGTCGCCGTCAATGTTGTCCCATGTGTCGGGGTTATCGATCAGACGGTCCTGAATGCGGGCGGCGATCACGCGGTCGGCATGCTGCTCGCCCTGCTCATAACCCTGGTAGTACAGGGCACGCCCGCAAAAGAACAGGACGCACACGGCAAGTGCCAGCACAAAGCCAAGCATGTTGAACACAAAGCCGGCATCAAAGAACACGGGCTCGCGAATACCGCCAAGCGCCAGGGCCCCGATCGCCAGCGTAAGGGTCCACGCGGCACCGCCGATTACCACGCAGCGGCGAACGATTTCGAATCGATCGATCAGCAAAAAGCCAATGAGCAGCACCGCCAGGATGCCAACGATATTGTCGATGCCGATGAGCAGCAGACTCAGCATAAAGAGCAGTACCGTCGCCAACGCACGGTTGTCAACGACCGCCCTTACGTATTCAAAGAGTCGATCGGGCACCTCGAATACCCGCCTATCGTCTTTTGTCATATCCACTTCCCCACCATCAAAGGCGTTATTCGATTATGTAGCCGACGCCCCAGACGTTTTTGATAAAGCGCGGCTTTTGAGCGTCGTCGCCGATCTTTTCGCGCAGGTGGCGAATGTGCACCATCACCGTATTGTTGGAGCCGGGCATAAAATCCTCGTTCCACACCGCGCGGAACAGGTCCTCCACGGCCACCACGCTGCCGCGATGCTCGACCAGATACAGCAAGATGGAATACTCGATGGGCGTGAGGCGAACCGGTGAACCGTCCACTGTCACGGAACGAGCATCGCGGTTGATCTCAAGGCCGTCGAGCTGGATGGTCGGCGACTCGGCCGCCTGCGCGCGGCTACCGTAGCTGGTGTAGCGACGAAGCTGAGCGTGCACGCGTGCGATGAGCTCAAGCGGACGGAACGGCTTGACCACATAATCGTCCGCGCCAAGCGAAAGGCCCTCGATCTTGTCTTGCTGGGCATCGCGCGCCGTCAGCATGATCACGGGATAGGTATGGCTGGAACGGATCGTACGTAGCAGCTCAAAGCCATCGATATCGGGCAGCATGACATCCAGCAGCGCCAGATCGAACTCCTGCTCCAAGATTGCCTTGGCAGCATCGGCCCCGCTATAGGCGACCTGTACGTCAAAGCCTTCTTTTGTAAGGTAGATACCAACCAAGTCGGCGATGGCCTTTTCGTCATCAACTACCAAAATGCGCTCGTTCATGCGTGCTCCTCTCGCGCTCCATTATGCCCGAGGGGGCGCATGCCACACACAACAAGCGTGGGTGATTAAGTCGGCCTTAAGCACCCTTGTGCCCGTTCGGGCGCGGATGTGGGCCACGCACGCACGCGATGATCGCCGACACCGGCAAACGATATACTCTAGTTCCAGAAGAGACCATCCCGTCGAAAGCGAAATCTGTGAAGTCCCTCATCTCTTTTGCAAAGCGCTCAGCCCAGCTTGCCGCCGGCTTTGTCTGCGCTATCGCCCTTGCCGCTGGCGTGCCCACCGTCGCCGGCGCCCAAGTGCTCACGACCGACAATGTTTGCGGCAAAACCGCCGATGCGCGCGGCATCACGGCCGAAAACCTGCCCGATATCGATGCGACCAATGCCCTCGTCATGGGCAAAGACGGCACCGTCTACTATGGGCGCGGCGCCGATGAGCAGGTCAAAATCGCCTCGATCACCAAGGTCATGACCGCAATCCTAACCGTCGAGAATTGCAAGATGGACGAGAGGGTCACGGTAAGCAACACCGCGGCCACCGTGGGCAATTCGACCGCCGGCTTGCTCGAAGGCGACGAGCTTACCGTGGAACAGGCACTGCGCGGCCTGATGATTCCCTCGGGCAACGACGCCGCCATCGTGCTCGCCGAATATGTGGGCAAGAAGATCGAGCCTAAGACCAAAGACGCCGAGGCCACCTTTGTGAAGGCCATGAACGAGCGCGCTAAGAAGCTCGGCTGCACCGGTACGCTTTTTGAAAACCCGCATGGTCTGGACTTTGATGAGTGGGCTGGCGATATGCACTCAACCGCACACGACGTAGCGCTGATGATGCAGGAGGCCATGAAAAACGACACGATCCGCGAGGTCGTAGCGAGCGAGGATTCCTGGATCGAGGTCACGGGCGCCGACGGCGCCGACCATTCGCATTCCATGGACACGCATAACTATTTGCTGGGCCAAGATGGCAACATCGGTGGCAAGACCGGCACCACCGACGACGCGGGCTATTGCTTTACGAGCGCCTACAACCGCGACGGCGACGAGATCTACACCGTCGTTTTGAACTCCACCACCACCGACCAGCGCTTTACCGATACCGCAACCCTTGCCAATTGGTACTACGGTCACAAGGTGACGGTCGCAATCGCCAACACGCAGGAAAAGACCGCCAACGGCAACCCGCTTATGGCGCGTATTGGCCAAACCGACTGGACGGATAAGACGATCGACGCCACACTCGCCGATCCTACGGCGCAAGCGACCGTGTTTTCCCTTGCCGGCGAGGTGACCGAAAAGGTTAGCTACGACGATCTTTCGGGCACGGTGCATGTGGGCGATAAGGTGGGTAGCGTTACGCTCAAGCAGGACGGCACCAAGATCGCCGTCATGGACCTGGTTGCCGACGAAGAAGGCGCTGGGCCGAATCCCATTGAATGGCTCCTTGTGAAGCTCGACCGTCTGGGCCGTCGCATCGACAACCGCCCGCTCACGGCAGAAAGCGAGACCGTCGCCAAGGCGCCCGAGGTGTAGTGCGCAAGAATAATAAGCCCACTGAAAGGAGGCGTCCGAAAGGATGCCTCTTTTTTTGAGGGTTCGAATCCCCAGATGCCATTCTTGATAATAAAAAGGGCCCCAAATGGGACCCTTCTTCAAATTCGTACTGGCGGAGAGCTGGGGATGTCCGGGCATGCTGCGCATGCCCTCCGGCTTCAAAGCCTGGCGGCTTTTCGCCCACGGGCTACAAACGCTTTCGCGTTTGCTTAACGCCCGTGCCCTCTCGGGTTCGAATCCCCAGCCTCCTTTCTCCGCACAAAAAAGGGCCCCAAATGGGACCCTTCTTTCAAGTCATACTGGCGGAGAGCTGGGGATTCGAACCCCAGATGCCCTTTTGGGGCATACTCGCTTAGCAGGCGAGCACCTTCGGCCTCTCGGTCAGCTCTCCGTAACAGCCGTTCTATAGTAACCAAACAGTCGAAGTTGGGCAAGAGGGAATTTTCTAATTGCCCAGCGGCCTTTCCTCCTTGCAGTTTTCGCCCCTACCCCAGCGAGCGGTTGAGGGAGCCGAGCTCGTCGTTGCCCATGGTACGCCACATTTGGAAGATGCAACCGCGCGCCAGGAAAAAGAAGCCGTTATCGACCAGCTGCACGGCGGCATCCGCAAGCTGGTTGGCCACCGCGGGCACGGGCGGCAATTCGAGTCCAGCCCTGCGGATGGTCTCGACCGCTTCCTCGAACGTCGGAGGCTCGCTGACACCCATCTCGTTCATAAGGCCCTGCATTTCTTCCAGCGCGCTGCTGCCCGACTCCTCGCCGCGCGGCACCAGACGGTAACAAGCCAGCGCCAGGTCGAGCTGATCGCAATTCCAATAGGCAAACGCCAAGCGATAGAACAGGTAGCCGATTGCAGAACGATCGCTGGCAATACGTAGGCCGTGGCGCGCCACCTCGATAATCTCGTCAAAGCGCTCCAGACGCGCAAGCACGTTGATGAGCGCAAAGTGCGACTGCATGGACGAGCGCGCCAGATCGTAAAGATGGCGCACCTCGGGCAGTGCTCGTTCAAAGTCCTCTTGCTCGGCGTAAAAGCTGCAGATCTCGTGCTGGGCAAAGTACAGCGCATCGGGCGCACGAAGGATTCGCACAGAGCGGTCTTCTTCCAACACCGGTAGCACCATGCGCACCAGCTGGTTATCGCAAAACTGCGTTTGAACCGGACCTGTCGCCAAAAGCTCGGCGACGGCGCACTTGGCCTCCAACTCCTCGACAAGACGGGAAAAGCCTTCAAAAGCACCTGTACGGTCGACTTTTGCCTGCTCGCGCAATTCAACAACACGGGCCACGTATGGGTCGTCGTCCTCTTCCATGACCTCCAGCTCGTCAGCCGTATCGGCAAGCAGCAGATCGCGCAGCGCCGGCGGCAGCATGCGATGGTCATCACGCGGACGAGCATGAACCTCCGCCGGCTCAATCGTCTCCGGAGCGGTTGACTCATACGCCTCAAGCACACGCTTGCACGGCATATCGTCCATGTCCATGCTCTCAAGATCCTTGGCGACAGGCACGCAATCGGCCAGATAGGCCGCACGCCCAAAGAAATACGTTGCGACAACGCACTCGCCCTGCTCACTGTCGGGAGCAGCAATCTGCACATAGCAGCGCGTGATGCAGGTGCCCGCGGCAAAACACGCTGCCGCAAGCGTGAGCGCCACGCGCGCATCGTGCTCCGCGGCCCAGATCGTGCGCGTGTCCTCGTCCAGCTCGTGCCAGGCGTCATCTTGAGCGTCGTATTCACGTTGCGGCATGGCATCAACGACAGACTGCCCAAACCGAATGAGCATAATCCCCTCGGCAACGTTTGCCCGATAGGTATAGTCGAGCCGCGTGACCACGTTAAGCGCCTCGACAATACGCGCGAAGCGGGTACGCACATCCCACTCACCGCCCGGCTGGCAAGCCACCGTACCCGGTTCGCCCCACGGGTTATCGCTCGAGGCCGTATCGAGCAGTCGAGGAACATCGTTGGTCGTCTTAGCGATATGCCACGCATCAAAGAGCGCGCAGCCCTCAAGGCTCGGCGACGAGGCCGCGGGGACCAATCCAGCCCCGATGCGCTCAAGGATGCCGGAGAGGCGGTTGAGACGGCACTCGATGGCAAGCAGCATGTCAATCTCGTCCTGGTCCAGCAGGCTACGGTCAAAATTGAGATAGAAAAGCTTTGAACGATCAATGCGAGCCAGGCTCATCTCGGACTTGGCAGCGATGGTGCGCAGGCGGGGCAAGTCAATTTCACTCATAAGGGCAGCGGCATAGCGCTCGATACCGCTCGGATTCTCGGCATGGTCAACGCGGTAAAGCAGCGTCTCGATAGCATCAGGGAGCGGTGCCGTGTTAAAGCCCAAAAACACCTCGACCGGCTCGGGCAACTTTACGAGCTTGATCTTGTCGATAACATTTTGCATACCCTCGTCGAGTCCGCCGGCGTCCGCCGTGCTCGCAATGGCATTTTCGGAGTCAGCGAATATCACGTAGCGCAGGAACATCGATGCCATGAACTCGCCGTAAGGAAGGGAGCGGGTCGAATTCCATGTCTCGTGGTCGGACTGCTCGCGCATGGGGCCTTCGGGAGAGCCGACGGTTCGCGCGCACGCGCGCATCGTGCCGTTGGCTCCCCGAACCACAATCTCACCAATACCGGAGTCCGACTCGTCAAGGACCAGTTCCATGTCGGGATCGTTGGGCAGCGGAGCCTCGCTGACGGGGCGGTCCACCTTGTACACCTCACCCGAAACGCTTACGTAGCCCAAAAGCGACACATGACTTTTGCCAACGAATTCGACGACATAACAAGATTCATGCTGATCCTCGCCAAAGAGTTTCCAGACTACGCCATATGAGCGTCCCGCAGGCTGCTCGGGCATCGCCGGAAAGCGCTTCTTGGGATCGAGAAACCTGAGCTTGTATGTCGGACGCTCTGCCACGAAATATCACCCTGATCGGTCGCTTGAAGAAGGAGTGGTCGCGAATAAGTCGCGACATCTACTCGGAATCTTACACGAGTCGACAGGAAATCGTCCCTTTGGACGAAAGCACTCAAGCTGACGCAAAAGAAAAGCCCCCGTTGCCGGGAGCTTTAATCTCAAATGGTGCGG
>OOCL01000636.1_pt1 | contig 25605 bp, 15 predicted proteins | sample 1671211 | NCBI WGS metagenome assembly OOCL01 (sample SAMN06348133, study PRJEB24527) | human gut metagenome | biome: human gut; feature: ankylosing spondylitis patient; material: feces | host: Homo sapiens | place: China | collected 2015-10 | reverse complement strand
CCGCCATGCCGGAAGCGGAAAAGCAGGCGCTGCTCTATGGCAGCTGGGACAGCTTCAGCGGCCAGGTGTTTACCGAGTGGCGCAACGACCCGGCCCACTACGAGGACCAGCGGTGGACCCATGTCATCAAGCCGTTTCGCATTCCGGCGCACTGGAAGATCTGGCGCGGGTACGACTTTGGCTACTCGCGGCCCTTCTCGGTGGGGTGGTATGCAGCGGACGAGGATGGCAGGCTGTACCGGATCAAGGAGCTGTACGGCTGCACCGGCACGCCGAACGAAGGCCTGAAGATCGACCCGGTGGAGCAGGCCCGGCGCATAAGGGAAGCGGAAGAGAACGACCCGATGCTGAAAGGCCGGGTGATCCAGGGCGTGGCGGACCCGGCCATCTTCAACGAGAGCCAGGGCGAGAGCATTGCCCAGATGCAGGAAAAGCACCCGTACTACCTGGTATGGCACCCGGGAGACCACACCCGCCTTGCCGGAAAGATGCAGATGCACTACCGGCTGGCCTTTAACGCCGAGGGGCGGCCCATGCTGCAGGTGTTTGACACCTGCAAACACTTCATCCGGACCATCCCGAACCTTGTGTACGACGAGAGCAACGTGGAGGATATCGACTCCGACCAGGAGGATCACATCTACGACGAGTGCCGCTATGTGCTGATGGAAAACCCCATCAGCCCGCGGCAGATCCAGAAAGAGACGGTACTGCGGGATGACCCGCTGGACCTGGACAGCCACAAGAGCCGCACCAGAGTGATGCGGGTGTAAGGACGAGAGATGTTCTCTTTTGCCGCACAAAAGAGAACCAGAAAAGCGCGGCGGTGCCCGCAGGGCATGAAAGCCCCAGTGGGGCTTTTAAGCCGCAGACTGGTTTGCGAAGCAAATGACGCGTGTTTAGCGCGGCAAGGTCACGGCGATTTCGACGCGCTGGACCCACGAATCAAGGGCTGCTCGCCCTTGATAATCCCAAAGAAGAAGTCAAACCGGAAAAAAGCTAGCCGCTGTGCTTAACGCTTTTTTCTCGGTTTTCCGATTGGAATGAGTACGAGCGGAAAGGAAAAGCTGCATGAATGAACAGGAACTTTTGCAGGAGCTGCTGCGGCGATACCCGGACCAGAGGGTGAGCGAAGACCCGGTGGGGGCCGGGATGCTGAACGGCCTAGGAACGCAGCAGCCGGAGCCGATGACCGGAACGGGCCTGCAGGCAATGAGCGGCAGCACCTTCACGGAGGACAGCGGGGACACGGCGCAGGTGATCGGGCCGGAGGAGATCGCAAAGGCGGGGGAGACCCTGCAGAAATACAAGGCGGGCAAGGCGTCGCTGGACAAGCGGATCGTGGAGAACGAGCTGTGGTTCCGCATGGGACACTGGAAGAACTGCGAAAACAAGATGATGGAGGGCAAGCCCAAGCCCTCCAGCGGGTGGCTGTTCAACAGCATTGCCAACAAACACGCTGACGCCATGGACAACTACCCGGAGCCCAACGTTTTGCCCCGGGCGGCGGACGACGAAGAAACGGCCAAGGCACTCTCGAAGATCATCCCGGTAGTTTTGGAGCAGTGCGACTATGAGCAGGTGTACAGCGACACCTGGTGGCGCAAGCTCAAGACCGGCACCGGCGTGAAGGGTGTGTTCTGGGACCCGACGCTGCGAGGGGGCCTTGGCGACATCAGCGTGAAGAGCGTGAACCTGCTGATGCTGTACTGGGCCCCTGGCGTGAGCGACATTCAGGAGAGCCCGAACCTGTTCAGCCTGAGCCTGGAGGACAACGAGCAGCTGGTGGCGAAATACCCCCAGTTGGAAGGCCACACCGGAAAGAGCCTGGACGTGGCCGAGTACATCCACGACGATCAGCTCGACACCACCGGCAAGAGTGTGGTGGTGGACTGGTACTACAAAAAGGCCCGGCCGCAGGGCGCGCCGGTGCTGCACTACTGCAAGTACTGCAACGGCGTGGTGCTGTACGCCAGCGAGAACGACCCGGCCCTGGCCGAGCGGGGCTTTTACGACCACGGGAAATACCCCTTTGTGTTTGACCCGTTGTTCATGGAAGAGGACAGCCCGGCGGGCTTTGGGTACATCGACGTGATGAAGGACACCCAGACCGCCATTGACGAGATGAACCACGCCATGGACGAGAACGTGAAACTGGCAAGCAAACTGCGCTTTGTGGTGAGCGACTCGGCCGGGGTGAGCGAGGAAGAACTGGCGGACTTCAGCCGGGACATCGTGCATGTGGTGGGGCGGCTGAACAGCGACACCTTTATGCCGCTGCAGACCAGCGTGCTGAGCGGCAACTGCATCACCTACCGGGACGACCGGGTGAACGAGCTGAAGGAGATCAGCGGCAACCGGGACGTGAGCCAGGGCGGCACTACCAGCGGCCTGACCGCGGCCAGCGCCATTGCGGCCCTGCAGGAAGCGGGCAGCAAGCTGAGCCGGGACATGCTGAAAAGCGCGTACCGCTCCTTTGCGAAGGAGTGTTACCTGATCATTGAGCTGATGCGTCAGTTCTACGACGAGCAGCGGGTGTTCCGCGTTACCGGAGAGACGGGGCAGACCGAGTACACTCCCTTCAGCGCGGCGCAGCTGCGGGCCGTGCCGGGCGGCGAGATCGGAGGGGTGCAGCTGGGCGACCATGAGCCGGTGTTTGACATCACGGTGAGCGCGGCCAAGAAGAGCACCTTCAGCCGCCTTTCTCAGAACGAGACGGCGAAAGAGTGCTACCAGATGGGCTTCTTTGCGCCGGCCAACGCCGACGCGGCCCTGGCGGCGCTGGACATGATGGACTTTGAAGGCATTGAGAAGGTGCGCCAGCGGGTGAGCGAGAACGGCACGCTGTACCAGCAGCTCCAGCAGATGGCGCAGCAGATGCAGAAAATGGCGGCCATCATTGACCAGCAGAACGGCACCAACGTGAGCGAGGCGGCAGGAGCGGCTGCGCAGGCGGCGGGCAGCACGGGTGGCGGCAGCGGCAGCAGCAATGTGACCCGCAGCACCACCAACAGCCTGGGCGCTGCGGTGGGCGAAGGGAACAACAGTCTCTCGACACAGGCGGCCAAGCGGGCCATGGATGCGAACAACCCGAACAAAGAATGACGGGGGACGTTCTCTTTTGCCGCACAAAAGAGAACCAGAAAAGCGCCAGCGATTTCGACGCGCTGGACCCACGAGAAAGGGGCTGCTCGCCCCTTTCAGACCCCAAAGAAGAAGTCGAACCGGAAAAAAGCTAGCCGCTGCGCTTAACGCTTTTTTCTCGGCTCTCCGATTGGAACAGGAACGACAGGAGGAAAACGGCGTGATCAAAGTGGAAATGATGCAGACCGACAAGGGCTATAGTGTAGCAGCAAGCGGCCACGCAGACTATGCACCCAAAGGCCAGGACATTGTGTGTGCGGCAGTGAGCGTGCTGCTGCAGACGCTGGCCAACAAGGTGGAGGAGGCTGCACGGCAGAAGCAGCTGGAGAGCAGCTGCGTGCAGCACGGTGAGTCTTTTGTGGTGCAGGCAAAGCCCAGCGGCGGCATGACCGGAATCATGGTTGCTGCATGGTACGACTTTGTGGAGGAAGGGCTGAGCGAGCTGGCCGGGCAGTACCCGGACCATGTGGAGTTGTACATTTACGATGACAGCGACGGCTGCGATGCGCCGGAAAAGGCACTGAACCTGCAGAAATTTGCCGAAGGCGGAGACGGCGGCGCAGGGGCTGCAGAGGGCGGTGCGGCGGAAGCGGCCGCCCCGGCGGTGCAGGAGCCTGCCCTGCGGCCGGCACAGGAGCGGCTGGCACGGCGCAGCGGGGCGCTGAAGGGGAAGGCGGCAGGCGGGGAGAAACTCCCCCAGCCGCCTGCGGGCGGCAGCCCCCTCAAGGAGGGGGCCTCTGGCAGTGAGAGTGACCCGGCGGAAGCGGAGAAGCACCAGGAACCTGCCAAGGAGCCCAAGGCCGAAAAGACCCCGGAGGAGCGCCGGAGAGCCTTTGGCGAGATGGTGCAGGGCGAATACAGCGACGTGTTCCAGGAGATGATGCAGCGGGCCATTGATAAGGCCACGGAGAACATCCGGCAGAATCCGCAGGTGGCGCGGCTGACCCAGGCACTGGCCAATGCCTACGGCGTGGACACCGATGACATGGACGGCCTGATCGAGGCGGTGGAGAACGGCCGCGTGAAGGACGAGAAATATTACGAGGACCTGGCCCAGCAGCGGGGTGTGAGCGTGAAAACGGCCCGGGAGCTGGACAAGATGGAGAGCGACCTGAAGCGCAGCAACACCCGCAACGCGCAGCTGCAGGCCATGCAGCAGGAAGCGACCCGCCAGCAGCGGGTGAGCCAGATCCAGGCACAGTGGGAGGCCCAGGCCGCCCAGCTGAAGACCCAGTACCCGGATTTTGAGCTGCAGGAGGTGCTGGCCAACGAGCAGGTGGCCGACCTGATGCGCCGGGGCGTGAGCCTGCCGGACGCTTACCGGGCCGCCTACTTTGACCACATCATGCAGCAGGCCACGGCCCAGACCGCCCAGAAGGTGGAGCAGGGCGTGGCGGCGCGCATCCAGCAGAGGGCCAGCAGACCCGGCGAGAACGGCACCCGGCCCGGCGGCGCGGTGACCACCCATGTGGACGTGGCCAGCATGAGCCGCCGCCAGCTGGAGGACCTGGAACGCAGGGCACGCCGGGGCGAGAAGATCACACTGTAAGACTTCCCACACGAGGGTGTGAGAACATAAACCTTTGAAGGAGGACCAAACCATGAAATGGAAGAAGATGAACCTGCAGCTGTTTGCGGATGCGCACGAGCAGCTGCAGAACACCACCGGCAGCTCCGGCATGAGCGCCGAGATGAAGACCTTTTACGAGCGCCGCCTCATCGACCAGGCGCTGCCGGCGCTGGTGCATGACCAGTTCGGCGACAGCTACCCGATCCCGGCCAACAACGGCAAGATCATCGAGTTCCGCAAGTATGACGCGCTGCCCAAGGCCACCACGCCCCTGACCGAGGGCGTGACCCCGGAAGGCCAGGCCCTGACCGTGACCACGGTGACCGCTGAGGTGCACCAGTACGGCGGCTGGGTGCCCCTGACCGACATGGTGCAGATGACCACCATTGACAACAACGTGGTGCAGGCCACCAGCGTGCTGGCAAGCCAGAGCGGCCGCACCATGGACACCATCGTGCGCGACATTCTGGCCGGCGGCACCAACGTAATCTACGCCCCCAAGGTGAGCGACGGCGTTGAGACCCTCGTGACCAGCCGTGCGGGCCTGGACGCCACGGCCCAGCTGACGGTGGACCTGATTGAGCAGGCGGTGGCCCAGCTGAAGGTGCAGAACGCAGACCCCATCGGCTCTGCCGGCGGCAGCTATGTGTGCATCATCCACCCGTACACGGCCTACGACCTGAAGAAGGACCCGGCCTGGGTGGAGGCCCACAAGTACGCCAGCCCCGATGAGATCTTTGAGGGCGAGATCGGCAAGATCGGCAACGTGCGCTTTGTGGAGACCAGCGAGGCAAAGATCTGGACGGGCACCGGCTGCCCCTCGGGCCTTGCGGTGTTTGGCACCCTGGTGCTGGGTGCCCACGCCTACGCCACCACCGAGCTGGAAGGCGGCGGCCTGCAGCACATTGTGAAGCAGCTGGGCTACGGCGACGACCCGCTGAACCAGCGCGCCTCTGTGGGCTGGAAGGCCGTGAAGACCGCCGAGCGCCTGAGCGAGCAGTACATGGTGCGCATTGAGAGCTGCAGCGCACGCTACAGCGCCAAGGCGAAGGCAAACTGAGGAACGGAGGATGAACACAAAATGGCAGTGAAGAAAGAAACCGCCCAGCAGGCTGCAGAAGCAGCCACCCAGGACACCAAGGACGTGCAGGCGGAGAAGCGTGACACCGAGGTGATCCACCTGTTCAAGGACAACGGCCGCTACTCCAGCGCCCGTTTTGTGAGCGTGAACGGCGAGGCGTACCTGATCCAGCGCGGTGTGGACGTGGAGGTGCCTGCGGCGGTGGCCGAGGTGCTGCGCCACAGCGAGGAGATGGACAACGCGGCCAACGCGAAGATCGAGGCGGCCCAGGCGGCGGCGCAGAACGTGCCGGCACTGCAGAAGCTGTAAGAACAACGTGAAGAGAACACCCGGTACGGCAGGCACTTGCTGTGCCGGGTGTTTTTGCTAAGGAGGCGGAACGATGACAGCCGGAAAGGCGATAGAACTTTGTGACCAGATGCGGCCGAACAACGACTTTGGGGACGAGATGAAGCAGACGTGGCTGCGCCAGTGCGACGCGCGGCTGCGGCAGACGGTAGTGAACCGCTCGGCCTGCGGGGACTTTGACGCTGTGGGCGCGGACATGGCCGGGGACGGGCTGGAGTATGACACCCAGCTGCTGGCACCGGATGCCTTCAGCGCACTGTACCAGCACTGGCTGTGCGCCCAGATGGACCTGGCCCTGGGCGAGACGGCCCGAGCGGTGAACGAGCTGCAGATGTACAGTGACTACTGCCAGGAGTTTGCAGCCTGGATGCGGCAGAAATACCCCCCGGCGGGCGGGGTGCAGTGGAGGTATTGAGAGATGATCGACGGGACGAACCTGAACCAGCTGACCGGCAGTCGGCAGCTGTTGCGGGCCTTTGGGGGCATCAACGAGACCTACAGCTGCAGCGAGGCGGAGCTCTCGGCGGCGCTGAATTTTTCCGGCAGGGGATTTCCGGCGCTGCAGACCCGGGCGCTGCGCAAAAAGGTGCGGGACGTGGAGAAGGTGAACGGCATGTACCACCTGAACGGGCTGCTGATCTGCCGGGGCACGGGGCTGGAATACGCACCGGACGGGCAGGCGGGCCGCACGGCGGCGGTGACGCTGGAGAATGTGCTGACCGATGACCGCAAGGAACTGGCCGGCATGGGCAGCAAGGTGCTGATCTGGCCGGATAAGCTGGCCTTTGACACTGAGACCGGCCAACTGGAGCCGCTGGGGGCGAAGTGGGAGCTGGGCGACCGGAAGATGACCGTGTGCCCCTGCGACACGGAGGGCAAGGTATACGAGGTGACCGGTGCGGGCGACACGGAACCGGAAGAGCCGGAGGACGGGCAGCTGTTTTTGAAGGGCGACCCGAAGAACCTGTACGACTATGAGAGCGTGCTGGAAAAGTGGAGCGCCAAGAGCGGCAAGTGGGTGCAGGTGCTGGTGAACACGGTGCGCATGACCTGCCCGGGGATCGGGAGCCTGCTGAAGGAGGGCGACACAGTGACCCTGACCGGCATGCCGCAGGCGGTGTGCGACGCGCTGGCGGCAGACCTGAACGGGGAGATCGTGGTGCAGGCGCTGGAGGGGGACGACCTTGTGGCCAGCCTGACCCCGGCCCAGGACAGCAGCCGGTACTATGGCAGCTGGACGGTGACGGCCACGGGCACCAGCTGGCGCAGCCTGGACGGGGCGCGCACCGAGAACGAGGGCCTGGCCGTGAGCATCACGCTGGAGCGGCGGGTGCCGGATCTGGACTTTGTGACGGAGCAGGGCAACCGGGTATGGGGCTGCAGCAAGAAGGAGAACACCATTTACGCCTGCCGCCTGGGCGACCCCACCAACTGGTACAGCTACCGGGGCATTGCAGCGGACAGCTACGCCGTGAGCGTGGGCAGCGACGGCACTTTTACCGGCGCGGCCAGCTGCATGGGGTATGTGCTGTTCTTCAAAGAGAACTGCATCCACAAGCTGTACGGCTCCAAACCCAGCGACTACCAGCTTTCCAGCGTGCGGTGCCGGGGCGTGGCAGCCAACGCCGCCCACAGCCTGTGCGTGCTGAACGAGACGCTGTATTACCTTTCGCCCGGCGGGGTGATGGCATGGGACGGCAGCCTGCCCAGCAAGGTGTCCGGCGCGCTGGACACCGGGAAGCTGACGGGGGCCGCGTGGTGCGCGGCCGGAAGCCTGGACGCGCGGTATTACCTGTACCTGCGCCGCCAGGGGGACAGCGCCGGGCGGCTGCTGGTGTACGACACGGAGCGGGGCCTGTGGCACGAGGAGAGCGCCGTGGGTTACGAGATGGCCAGCACCGGCCGGCAGCTGTACCTGTGGGACGGCCGGGCCCTGTGGGCGGCAGACCCCGACCGGGAAACAGAAGGGGAAGCCGAGGCGGCGCTGCAGTTTGAAGCGGTGAGCGGAGACATTGGACTGACCGAGACGGATGACAAATACATCAGCCGGATCACCCTGCGGCTGGACGCCCAGACCCACAGTGTGGTGACGCTGGCGGCGAGCTACGACGGCGGACCCTGGGAGACCCTGCGCACGGCGGCCGCCACGGGAGACCATGCCCGGCTGAACCTGCCCTTTGAGCCGCGCCGGCACGACACCATGCGGCTGAAGCTGAGCGGCACGGGGCAGATCGCTTTGCGGAGCATGGTCTTTACGCTGGCAGGCACCACCGGCGGCCGGGTGACCGGGGCCGGGCCGAGAAAGTGAGGGATGAACATGGCGAGTTTAGCGGGGCTGAACGGCATCAGCCTGCCCAGCTTTGGCAGCAGCATGGACCCGGAGGACGCCCGGGCGCTGCGCAACTACCTGTACCAGCTGCAGGAACAGCTGGGCTACGTGCTGACCAACCTGGACAGCGAGAACATGAGCGAGAATTTTTTGAGCAGTAAGGGGGAGACGGAATGAGCAGACTGAGCAATGCCCGGACGGAACTGGAGAACTACGAAAAGACCCGCCCGGCGGACTATGTGAGCCAGTACCAGCCGAAGATCAAGGACGTGATGGGCCAGCTGGACGGCATGAAAGAGTTTGACTACGACCCGGACGCCGACACGGCCTACCAGCAGTACAAGAGCCAGTACACCCGCTCGGCCAAGCTGGCGAACCAGAATGCACAGGCCAATGCCGCCGCCCAGACCGGCGGTTATGGCAGCAGCTACGGCACCCAGGCGGGCCAGAACGCCTACACGGCCACCATGAACAACCTGGACAACGTGCTGAACAGCCTGCAGGACCAGAGCCGCAGCGAGTACACGGCCAAGCGCACCGGGCTGGAGAGCCAGCTGAGCGGACTGCAGAACGCCGAACAGCAGGACTACCAGAACTACCAGAAGGACATGGCCAACTGGATGGACGGGCTGCAGTACCGCCAGAACGAGTACGACAAGGCCAGCATCGAGAGCAGCCAGCGCACCAGCCGGTGGCTGAACGGCATTCTGAGCGCGGTGCAGCTGGCGGCGCAGATCTTACCGTTCTTTTTTGTGTAAGGAGGGGACACCATGGGAACCATTGCGAGACTGAACACGGCAAAGAAGAAGCTGGCCCAGGCCGAACAGGCTATGCCGAGGGCCTACCAGAACAACTACACGGACAGCATCAACCAGAAGCTGGTGCAGCTGGCGGATGCCAGCCTGACCGGCAGCACCGGCGTGGACACGGACGCCCTGAACGCTGCCTACCAGCAGTACCGGGCCAACAGCGTGGCCAACGCCCAGAACGGCGCGGCAGCCGCTGCCGGCACGGCCAATACCCTGGCTGGCGGGTACGGTGCGGACTGGGCCAAGACGGCGGCGAACCAGGCGGCAGGGGAGCAGATCGCAGGCGTGGACAACAGCCTGAGAAGCCTGCGGGCGGACGCTTTGCAGAACTGGAAGCAGAAGATGAGTGACACCACCAGCGTGCTGGACGACCTGCTGGGCCAGCAGAGCCTGGAACGCAGCAAGTATGACGGCAGCGTGAGCAATGCCCAGAACTGGCGGGACTACCTGAGCGGCCGGGTGGACACGGCACGGCAGGAGAACAGCGACTTCTGGAACAATGTGTGGAACGTTGTGAAGGGAGTGGGCAATGCGGTAAAGACCGGGTACGATGCCTACCAGGGCTATTACCAGTGGGACAAGGAGTTTGAACTACAGAAGCAGCAGTATGCGGACAGCCTGCAGCGCACCCAGCTGAGCGACCAGATCAGCGCCATGGAACAGGCGCAGGCCTTTAAGCAGGCGGGCTTTGATGACCTGGCAGCCCAGACCCTGACCAAGTACGGACTGGACAGCACGATGCTGGACGCCTGGGAGGGCATGAGCGATACCCAGAAGGACAAGATGGCGGCCCTGCTGCAGGGCGCAAGCCTGGCGGGCAGCGGCAACGACACGGCAGCAAAGAATTACCTGCAGATGGCAGGACTGAGCGGGGACAGCACGGACAGCTACGGCACCATTGCCGGGCGGCTGAACAGCTCGAACCTTGCATACCAGCAGGCGCTGCTGGGACTGCAGCAACGGTACAAGACCACGGGCACCGGAAGCACGAGAAGCGGTGGGAGCAGCTCGGGAAGCAAGAGCGGCGGCTACACGACCAGCCAGCTGCAGCAGATGGCAAACAAATTTTCCAGCATGAAGGGCACCGAGCCCCTGTACGACTTTTACAAGCGGACCCTGACCAATGCGGGATGGATCAAGGCAGACACCGGCACCAAGGCCAGTACCCAGAGCGCGGCGGGAGGAACCGGAGCGGGAAAGGCGGGAACCACGACCAGCAAGCTGCCGGCAGCGACCACCAAAACGCCGTGGAGCACCAGCGGCACGGTGGACGGCGTGGCGGGGGCGTCGGTGAGCATGGCCAGCCCGAAAGGCGGCAATTACAATACGGCGCTGCGAGAAGCACAGCAGATGGCAAACAATGGCTATGACATGGCCCAGATCACCGAGTATCTGATCCGGAAAAATTACAGCGACAGCACAATCAGTCAGGTGTCGCAGACTATGGGATGGTAAAGGAGGAGCAACATGAGCCTGAGTGTAGAACAGGTGTGCCAGATGCGGAAGCAGATTAAAGCGAATGACGCCGCAAAAACCGCAGCCCAGAAGAAGACGACGACCCAGACGGCCAAGACCACACCGGCGGCACCGGCAGCCAAGAGCGCTGGCACGGGCCTGAGCGTGGCCCAGGTGGCGCAGATCCGTAGCCAGATGACGGCTGCCCCCGCCAGCACCAGCCGCCTGCAGACGACGGCCAGTACCCCGGCCTGGACCGGCGGCACGCGGCAGGTGCTTGGCACGGTGAGCGCGGACACGCTGGGCAAGCAGGTGCTGGCGGATATGGCCAGCAACACGGGCAGCCCGGTGGCCACGGACCGGCAGGAGGACTACGAACCGGACTGGAACTATGTTGGCAGCGACAACGCCCCGAAACAGCGGGCCATTGCGCAGGGCACCTACGGCAGCTACGCCAAGGCGGCGCAGAAGGTGGGAAACGCCCTTGCCAAGGACCGGCAGACCGACCGCTTTGACGAGCTGAACCAGTGGATGGACGAAAGCTCCCGGCACCGGGAGGTGGTGGACCTGCTGCGGCAGAAGGAGTACACCACTCAGGAGGACAAGGGCGTTGCCCCGGAGCAGGCCGTGCAGGTGACCGGTACAAAGCAGCGGTACAGCCCCGGAGACCTTTTGAAGATGGGGTACACGGCCCAGGAGATCAACGAGGCCCGGGCATACATCCGGGAGTATGATGCCCTGCCGGTGACCGACCGGGCGATGCGCCGCACGGCGGACACCACGAAGGGCATTGCGGCCACGGTGGCGTCGGCGGTGCCCATGGCGGGCGAGATGACCACCCAGGGCGCGAAGGACATCCGGGCTACCCAGAAAAACGAGGCGGCGCTGGACAAGGAACTGGAAGGCGATGCCCGTGGCAAGGAACTGAAAGACCGGATCACGGCGGTGGACATGGACTATAACCCCCAGTACACCGACGAGGATCTGCGCGACATGGGCTACAGCCAGAGCGAGATCGACGAAATGCGCAGCCGCATTGCCGGGACGGTGCAGAAAACGGCGCTGGATAAAGACACGAGCCTTGGCTACCAGCTGTACCACTACGGCCAGCAACGCACGGAAGCGGCCCAGGCGGGCATGAGCCCGGCGGCCAAAACAGCCATGGGCGTTGCCACCAGCGCAGCGGAAAACCTGGCTGTTGCGGGCGTGAGCCCCTACCTGGTGCTGCCGGTGCTGAGCGCCCAGGGCGCGGCCGAGAGCATGGGCCAGGACGTGGAGAAGGGCACCAGCGCCGGCCAGGCTGTGAGCGTGGGCCTTGCAAAGTTTGGCGCAGGCTGGGCCATCAACAGCGTGGGCGTGGCGGACATGGCCCGCAGCATGGGCGTGGACTATGCCCGGGACACGGTGGCCGGAAAGCTGGCCGATCTTGTGCGCAGCTCGAAGCTGGTGAGCGGGCTGGGCAACAGCCAGTTGGCCGCCAACACGATCTCCGGCGGCGTGGACAATGCGGTACAGGCCTTTGTGGAGACCTATGCGGACAAGATCATTGATGCCACGCTGGGCGGCGACCAGCAGGCCGCCGACGAGCTGCTGCAGAGCGACACCTTTTTGCAGGCGCTGCAGAGCGGCCTGACGGGTGGTGCCTCCGGTGCCCTGGGCGGTGCCGTGGGCACGGGGCTGGGCGCCATGAGCCGGACGCTGGATGCCCGGGCCGGGATGGAAACGGCTGCCCCGGTGCAGGTGGACACCGAGAGCCGGGCGGCGGATGCTGCAGCGGCGCAGCGGGCACTGGAAGCGCGGGCCATGGAGCCGGGAGAAGCTGCACGGCAGCAGGCAGACCAGGCCGCCGCCATGCAGCAGACGGGCAACACTGACGCTGCGGAAACGACTGCCCGGAAGGATGCGGCCCCGGCGGTGCGCAGCGAGAACCCGGCGGTGCAGCAGCTGGCGGCCGCCATGGAGGCGGATGCCCTGACGGGCAAGACCATCAATCTGTTTACCCCGAACGCGGCCAACGAGGCGAACCGTGCGGCCTTTGCGGAGGAGTACGGCATGGAGCTGCCCGCCACGGCCAGCGAGACCCGGAAAGCCCTGCGCACGCTTGCCCAGCAGACACAGCAGCAGGCAGCGGAAGTTCCCGACACAAATGTCGGGAACAATGCGGCGCGGGCAGAGAACCCTGCCGCTGATCCGGGCCAGGGTGCCGTGGAAAAGGCCGGGGAAACCGTGGAAAGCGGGCAGGGCTACAGCGTGAGTATGAGCAACGACACCATGACGGTGCGCTTTGCGGACGGCACGGAAGCAGTGCGGACGGTAGACCCGGAAAACCCCAGGACCATGTTGTTTGACCCGGAACAGCTGCACCGGCAGGCACAGGCGGAAAGCCGGGCTGAAGTACAGAAGGAAGCACAGGAGACGACACAGCAGAGCCGGGAAGCACCGGACGGCCTGCGGCGGACGGTGGGGCTGCGCCAGCAGACCCTGACTGAGAAGCAGCGGGCCGTGCAGCGGACCCTGACGGACTGGAAGGTGAGCGAGGGCGCGGCGGAGACCATCAGCCGGATGGTGCCGGACAGCGTTGCCGACCTGGAACACTACACGGCGGCGGCCAGCAGCATGTACCGCATGGGCCAGATGGACGGGGTGAAAACCTTTGACAAGGCGCTGGAGCTGGCGGGCGGCATGAACAACCTTGCCCCGAACACGAACTATGTACTGCAGCAGCCCGGCGGAGAGCAGGCACTGCGGGCGGCCTTTTTGCAGGGGCAGGGCGAAGTGGAAGCCGGCGCGGTGGAGCGCGGGGCCCTGGGCGGTGCCCTGACCGACCAGAGCACGAAAGGCGAGGGCCGGGTGATCTGGAAGGGCAGCGACCGCGCGGCGGACGATGTGGCAGCCCAGGTGATCCGGCTGAACGCGGCGGGAACCGGCACGGACGCCATTTTGAAGAGCGTGCTGCTGGGCCCGGACGGAAGCCCCAGCGAGCGGGTGAAAGCCTATGTGGACACCGAGACGGGCCGCATCTTTTTTGGCGACCGGAACGGAGACGTGTTTGGCACGGTGCTGCACGAGGACTACCACTGGTACAACGCTCTGGACGCTGAGGGTGCCAAGGCGGTGCAGAACACGGCGCTGGAGTACCTGGCGAAGAGCGAGGGCTTTGAGAACGTGGACGAGCTGATCCGGGACAAGGTGAAGGACTATGCCGCCCAGGGCCTGACCTACGAGCAGGCTGCAGAGGAACTGGTGGCAGACAGCTGGCGCGGCATTTTTGACAGTGCCGAGAGCGTGACCCGGTGGGCGGAGTTCCAGCGGGCGCAGGCGGAGAAGAACGCCGGCAAGGCAGGCACCATCCACAAGGTGATGACCGCCGTGAAGGAGATGCTGAACGGCATCATCAGCCGGGCAAAGGAAGCGCTGACCCTTGACCCGGAGAACCGGGCGGCCCTGAAAGCCCAGCGTCTGGCCGAGGCGGAAAAGCGGGCCCTGCAGGACGCCTATTTTGCCCATGCGGAAAAGGCCATGGACAACCTGCGGGCGGCAAAAGAAAACGCCGCAGCCCTCAAGAGTGAGGGTGCGGCGCAGGGGGTGCGGTTCCAGCTGCACGAGGGAAAAGATTCTCTGGTAGAGCAGATGAACGGCCATCTGGACGAATTGGAAGAAATGAAACCGGTGGCGACAATCGAAGGAACAGAGGTGTCTTTCGGAAAAACGCGAAACGAAAACATTTCCAATGTTGAAGAATTCTTTGATTCTATAGGAAACAAAGTGATTCGTGAAAACTTCGGAACGGTGGAGTTGACAAAGAGCGGTGCACGTGCAACGGTGCAGCATGGGAACAGCAAAGCAAAACAGGTTGCGGTTGCTGCAGTCCCCGAAGTAATTCAAAAAGGAAAGCAAATCGGGTATGAGCAAAACTGGCAGGGACGAGGGTATGATACTTATGTCTTTGCAGCGCCCGTCGAAATTGACGGAACAAAGCTGTATGAAGGCGTGATTGTAAGAGAATACACCCGGCAGAATGGCATGAAGAATTTCTATGTTCATGAGGTATGCTGGACAGATGGAAGCTATGTGACGTTTGACACTGAGGGAAATATGACAAAAAAAGAAGATACTCCCACACAGCTCCCGAAAGCTGTGCGGAGCACCCTTGCGGATGCTCAGGAAGTATCTTCTGACACTACTATAGCACAAACCTCTGCCAAAAGCAAGGAAAACAATGCAGCTGTGCAGAAAAATGTGCGCTATCAGCTGGCGGAGCAGGATGAGCTGGCAAAGCTGCGCACCGAACAGCAGCAGCTGACCAAGCAGCGCAGTGCCCTGAAGGAAGAACGCAGTGCATGGCTGAACAGTGCCGAAGTGCAGCGGATCGAGGCAAAGAAAAAGGCGCTGGGCGTTTTTTCCGCAGAGGGCAAGGCCTACCGGGAGAGCGAGGAGTACCAGGACTACCTTGCAAAGCGCAAGGAGTACAACAGCCGCCTGGCCGCGCTGGAAGAGCGGGACAGCGCCCTGACGGAGCAGATGAAAGCAGCCAATGAGCGTCTGCAGCAGCGGAAGGACGCCCAGGCCAAGGATGCACAGAACGCCTACAATGCCAGAGCCAAAGCGTACGGCGGCAATGCGGAGTACCGGCGGATGTTGGCGAAGGAGCAGTTCGGCGTGACGGAAGAATTCCGGCGGGCAGGGTACATTCTGCCGGACGGCCAGATGCTGGACTTTGCCCAGAATGACCGTAGCCGGGACACCGACCACCGGGAAATTCTGGAGGTGTTCGGCCCGGCGGAAGTGAAGAACGGCACGGAAGCTCTGAATGAGTTTTTGCTGGACGGCAATGTGCGTGTGATGGCCGAGGCACCGGGCGTGGACATTTCGGCGGACACGGCCCCCACGGCGCAGCAGCTGGAACAGATCCGGAAAATGGCCGAGCAGCTGAGCGGCGAGCGCGGGCAGTTCACGCTGGACATCTCCACAGCAGACGGCAGGGTTGCCGCCAGCAAGGAATACAGCGGGCGTGTGGATGCGGACAAGGTGGTGCGGGAGATCCGGGAGTATTACAAGACCGGAGAGCTGGCGCAGGAAAGCAGCCTTGCAAAGTTCCGTTTCCAGCTGGCGGAGCAGGCCAGCCGGGAGGCAAAGAAGAACGACCAGCGGCAGGCGAGCCGGGATATTGCGAACACGGCGGCGGCCATGGACACCCTGAGCCAGTTCTTTGGGGTGACGCGGGGCGTGAAGGTGAGCCAGGACAGCCTGGACGGGCTGGCGGCGCGGTGGACGAAAGCCAACGCCAGCCGGGCCGACCGGGCAAAGCTGGCCAACGAGACCCGGGTGCTGGTGGACTACCTGAAAGCGGACGGCGCGGACATGACAAAGGCCCAGGCACTGGCCGAGACGCTGGCGGGCGAGGTGCTGGACGGGGCGACCTACCGCAACAGTGAGCTGTGGGACGAATACCCGGAGCTGCACCGGCTGGAGTACACCGTGAACAAGACCGGCAAGGCCAAGGCGGAGCTGGTGAAGCGGTACGGCAACTGGAGCGCGGCGGTGGCCGAGGCCCGCAGCCACGGTGTGGCCCTGCGGCAGGCCGAGGGCGTGCGGGACGGCAACCCGGCGGAGCAGTACGAGAGCATTGTGAACGACACGCGGGCCGTGGGCGGCATCCAGGACGGTGCGCGGGCGCTGTGGAAAGCGGCGGCCCAGCAGGCCGGTGTGGAGGGTGTCATGAGCATGGAGAGCACCGAGTGGCTGGACGTGCTGATGAATCTGCATGACAGCATCAAGCCGGAGATGCGCAGCCGCTTTGCGGACGAGGCCGAGTACGAGGACGCCCGGGTGGAGCTGGCCGGGCGGATGATCGAGGACATTATGAACGTGCCCGAGATGACCGACGCCCAGGCTATTTTTGAGGGCATGCAGAAGCAGGCGCTGCAGATGGCCAAGGCGGCGGCCGGAGACGAGGCAAGGGCCGCCGAGGTGGAGAAGGGCATGCAGGGTGTCCAGAAAGTGCAGCGGCAGGAGTTTGCCCGCCGACTGGCCGCCAACCAGCACACCGAGACCCGGAGCGCTGTGAAGATCGACGGAAAGACCTTTACCAACCTGGGCGACGTGAACGAGTACATCACCTACCAGCGGGAGGAGTTCCGCCGGAAGCTGAAGCAGCAGGAGCAGCGGCTGAAAGCCCAGCGGCAGGAAGACATGGACGCGGCAAAGCTGTGGTACAAGGAACGCATGGGCGAGCTGCGGGAAGAAAACGACTACCTGGCCGACCAGGTGAAGCAGGAACAGCGCCGGGCCGACCGGGCGGAGCGCTCGCTGATGATCCAGGACAACGAGATCATGGAGTGGGAGGCCGAAAACGAGCGCCGGCGGGAAGCCTGGCAGCAGAAACAGGCCCAGCGGAACGCCATTGCGCTGGAAGCGGCCCGCCAGCAGCGGGACGAGGACATTGCTATTGCGAAGAAAGTAGCCGAGAACCGGGTGCAGCGGGCCCGGGACGCCCGGAAGGCGGACGAGCTGAAACGGAGCATCCGGGCGAACGCGGCCCAGCTGAACCAGATGGTGCTGCGGCCCCAGAAGGGCAAGTATGTGCAGAAGGGGCTGATCGCGGAGGCGGCCGAGGTGGCCAAGCTGGCGAACCTGGTGACCCTGAACAGCAAGGCTGTGAACCAGCTGACGAGGCTGCAGGACAGCATTACGGCCAGCATGGGCAGCGAGGGAGCCCCCAACGCCATGACCGAGGACTGGAAGCAGAGCAAGGTGCCGGAACTGATCCAGACGCTGCGGGAGGACCTGACAGCTGCGAAGAACGCCCGGCTGGACAAGCTGCACGAGCAGCTGGCCCAGGCGGAAGCTCTGCCGGACAGTGAGAAGGCAAGGGCATTGCAGGACCGGCTGAAAGCGCGCATCCGGGACACGGAGAACCGTGTCAGCCTGCCCATGACAGTGGACCAGCTGCGGCTACTGAAAGCCATTACCAGCAGCACGCTGCATGTGATCCGCACCGAAAACAAGACGTTGAGCCTTGCAAAGGCTGAGGAAGTGAGCGCCATTGCGGACGCTGCTGCCTACGAGGTGAAAACCAGCAAGGGCAACCGCCCCGGCGGGCGGTTTGACGGGCTGCGGAACACGCTGACCAAGTACCAGCTGGACATGCTGGGCGGTGAGCGGGTGTTCCGCATGCTGGGCGGCTACGCAAAGAACGGCCAGATGGAGAAGCTGGCAAGGATGCTGAACGACGGCCAGCGCCGGCAGAGCGAGATCACCATCAAGGGCGAGAAACTCTTTGCGGACGTGACGGGCAAGACCCACCTGAAAGAGATGGACGCCTTTGCCGGGCCGGGGGCCGAGACGGTGGACATCGGCCTGACCGACACCAAGGGCAACAGCGTGCCGCTGAACCACGCCATGCTGTGCAGCCTGTACATGCATCTGCAGAATGCGGACAGCCGCCAGCACCTGCTGAACGGCGGCCTGACGGTGCCGAACATGAAACAGTACACAAAAGGAAACATTGAACGGGCCTACCAGGAGGGCCAGACCGTGCACCTGGGCGGCTTGCAGAATGCCGACGGCACCCCGATGGTGGACACGGTGCTGCAGACGGTGGAAAACGCCCTGACCGACTACGACCGGGCGTGGATCGCGGACATGCAGGAACTGTTCAACCAGTACACCACAAACCTGATCAACGAGACCAGCATGCAGCTGCTGGGCTATAACCGGGCGGGGGTGAAAAACTACTACCCCATTGCGGTGGACAAGAGCGCCCTGGCGACCCAGATCGAGGGGCTGAACCTTGACGCCACCATTGAGGGCCGGGGCTTTTTGAAGAACCGTGTCAAGAAAGCCGTGCAGCCCATTTTGCTGGAAGAGTGCAGCAATGTGGTGCAGCGCAGCATCCGGGACACGGCGGCTTATGCGGGCCTGGCACTGCCCATCCGGGACGTGCAGAAGGTGCTGAACAGCAACGTGGAAACAAAAGATGGCGTGTACAACCTGAAAAACGGCATCATCAAGGAGCAGTGGGGCCGCAGCGCGGTGGAGTACGTCAACGACCTGCTGACCGACCTGCAGACCACCCAACGGCACCGGGACAACGGCGTGAGCCGGATGGCGGCCCGGCTGCGGGGCAACTACGCAGGAGCGATCCTGACTTTGAACCCGGGCGTGGCCATTGCGCAGGCAGCCAGTCTGCCCACGGCGGCGGCCGTGCTGGGCAGCGACACCATGGCGTCGGTGGTGCCGTTTGTGAAAAACTTTTCTACCAAGCAGCGGGCGGCGCTGGAAACGGAGATCTCGGAACACGGGGACGTGCTGCTGGAGTGGCGCAAGCGCGGCAGCCAGCGGGGCGAACTGGCCAGCATTGGCAAAGGCCTCACACCGGCAGAAAAGGCCATGGACAAGCTGCCGAAAGCCCTGACCGGGTGGATCAACGGCGTGGACGAGGTGACGGTGGCAGCGCTGTGGGAGGGCAGCAAGGCCTACGTGAAGAACCACCCCGGGGAATTTGCCGAGGGAGCTGCCAAAGAGGGCAGTGAGGACTACTGGCAGGCCGTGAACCGGATGTACCAGAAGGTGATCGAGCAGACCCAGCCTAACTATACCGTGATGCAGCGGGCGGGCATCCAGCGCAACCCGGACGAGTTTGTAAAGACCTTTACCATGTTTACCACCCAGCGGTTCCAGAACTACGGCATCCTGGCTGACGCCGTGATGGACTACAACGCCCAGAAAGCACGGTATGAGCAGGGCCAGACCGAAGAGACCCAGGCGGAGTTGCAGCGGGCCGGAAAGCAGCTGCGGCGGGCGGCGGGGAGCCAGGTGGCGCAGACGGCGGTGTTTGCCCTGATGAAGATCGGCGCGGACTTTTTGCTGCACCGGTGGGACCGGGAGCAGGACGAAAACGGGGACGTGACCCTGAAGAGCCTGCTGAACCGGTTTACCGGACTGTTTACCGAGAGCGCGGCCGGAAATTTTTTGTTTGGCAGCGAGGTGTACAGCCTGGTGGACAACGCCCTGAACGGCAAGGACTATGATGTGGTGAGCGCCACGAACATCAGCGTGGTGAATGACCTGGCCGGGGAAGAATGGAGAAAGGACACCTCGGACATGGACGAGGAAAAGCTGGCCGCGCACCACGGAAAGGTGCTGAAATACGCCTGGACCCTGATGGAGGACGGGCTGGAAATTGCCGGTGTGCCCTTTGGCAACGGGCGGAAGATCCTGGAAGCCTTTAAGGGGTATGTGCAGGACGCGGAGAACGTGGCCAGCGGCGGGAAATTTACCTTTAGCAGCCTGCCTGCCAGCGCAACCGGACAGTACGACCGGCTGTATGATGCCTATGCCAGCGGCGACGCGGGCGAGGCGCAGGCGGCCATGGAGAAGCTGCAGGAGATGGGCAAGGAGGAAGAGGCCTACAAGCAGCTGAAGACCCGCCTTGCAAAGTACGACGACCGGGTGCAGCAGGCGGCCCAGGCCCAGGTGCACAGCAACGACAGCCAGCGCCAGCAGCTGACGCGGCAGGTGATCCGGGACCTGTACGAGGCGCTGGGCATCCGGGAAGGTGCGAAGGCTGACGCGGACAAGCGGGAGGCCGTGATCGACTGCGTGACCGGCGCCGTGAACAAGCGGGCCAACGAGGTGCTGAAGGGCGACAACGACAGCGTGACCGATGACCTGGTGGCGGCCGTGGACAGCGGCCGGGCACAGGATGTGCAGGAAGAGCTTGACCGGCTGCTGCGGGCCGGAAAGAGCGTGACGAACCTGAAGAGCAAGATCACGGAGGTGTGCAAGCCGGAGTATCTGGCCGGCAGCGACTATGACCGGCAGAAGCTGGAGGAGATGCTGCTGGCCCTGACCGATGGGGACGGGAACGCCCTGTACGAGCAGAAAACCTTTGCCACCTGGCTGAAGAACGCCGAAAAGGCGCAGACCACCACGGTAAATGACCCCTACGCAGACCTGAGATAAGAAAGGGCACCCAGGCGGCCGGAAATGGCTGCCGGGGTGCTCTTGCTTTGGCAGAAAGTCCGCAGGTTTTTTGTGCAGCGGAGTGCGGTAGACTGGAAGGGCGAAAGGAGGAGACGCGAATGCGTGTGAAGATCTTGAAGCGCAGTTTTGCCGGGGCGGAGTTTGCCCCGGACGTGCGGGTGCTGAAGGTGGGCGGCCAGAGCAGCGCCGGGGTGGAAAAGCTGGAATTTGAGCTGCCGGCAGAATGGCAGGGCCTGAGCGTGACGCTGCATGTGCAGTGGCTGGACGGCACCCTGCCCGCACCGGTGCTGCTGGACGACGAAGACAGCGTGGCGGTGGACAAGACCCTGACGGCCAGCCCCGGCGGCCAGTGGATGCTGCTGGCCCTGGGTGCGGACGGTTACCGGGCCCTGACAAAGCCCACCAAGTACGAGTGCTACAGCACTCTGAACACCGACGGAGACGTGGAAATCAGCCCCACCCAGTACGAGACCTTTGTGGCCCGGGTGCTGGAATACTCCAACACGGCGCAGCAGGCCGCAGCCAGCGCAAAGACCAACGCCGAGACGGCGGCCACCGCAGCAACCCGGGCGGTGAATGCCAAGGGCCAGGCAGAGATGGCGGCCCGGACGGCAACGGCAGGGGCTGAAAACTCTGAAAATTCGGCAGCGAGGGCAGAGGCAGCAGCCCACCGGGCAGAGCTGGCGGCACCGGAGACCGGGAAGGTGGTGAGCGTCAACGGCAAGGGAGGCGTGGTGATCCTGACGGCCCAGGACCTGGGGGCAGTGCCCCAGGGCAGTGACCAGGTGGTGAAAAGTCTGACCCTGGCAGGAAAGACCCTGACGGTGGAGCTGGGAGACGGAAGCAAGCGGACCTTTACCACCCAGGACACCACCAGCCTGACGGCCATGACCGGGGTGCTGCAGCCAGAGCACGGCGGCACCGGGAAGGCCGGAAAGCTGGAGGCTGCCGACGTGGGGGCCGTGAAGGCAGGCAGCGACGAGTACCTGAAGGGAGCCCAGGTGCAGGGGAACACCCTGACCATGGAGAAGGGGAACGGCCAGAAGCAGGTGCTGACCCTGGCGGAGCAGTATACCCTGACCAAGGAGGACATCACCCGGGTGCTTGGCTTTACGCCCACAAAAATCACAGCCGGGACGGAGGACCTGATCCCCGGCAGCAGCAAGCTGGAGAGCGGCACGGTGTACCTGGTGTACAGTGCGGCCAGCACGGCCAGTGCAGCCAGCTCTGACGAGGTGATCAATGACACGGACATCCACCTGCCGGAGCCGGAGACCGAGGAGCCTGTGCCTGACGAGGAGGTGGTGGCTCCATGAGCGGCTATGTGGGCGCCAACAGCGTGGCCGAAAAGACCGGCAAACTGTACTGGGGAGACGGCGCTAGTCTTGCCCAGGCTGTGCAAAAGGCCTATTGGGGAGACCCCCGTGGCGTTGCCGAACTGTGGTATCAGCTGGGCACACCATTGGGGGACCGTGCGGTGGGCGGAAAGGTGTACTTCAATGTAAACAACATCCGGACGGAGTGGATCATCGTGCATCAGGGCCTACCGGGCGATATGTACGACGCAAGCTGCTTTGGAACGTGGCTGCTGTGCAACTCTGCAAGGTTCACGGGGTCTTATAAATCCAGCGGTACCGGGTACGCGAATTCCGATTCACAAATATACCTGGAAGACACATTTTTCAGGATGATCAAAGCGGATATCAAGCCGCTGATCAAGAAGGTGCGAATCCCCTATATGGGCACCGAAAGTTTTCCTATGGAGGAGGACCGGAGAGAGGGGGCGGATGGCCTGGCAACAAAGGTCTTTCCGCTCAGCATCACGGAACTGAATGGATCCCTGAACAACGCATATAAAGAGGGTGCGGCGCTGAGCTACTTTCGCACCGAGGCAACAGCTAGAAGAAAATGGTCCCGGCCTTACTGGACCCGGACACCTACGGGCGGTGGATGGACCCCGAGTAAGGCGGCGTATGTTACCGCAGATGGAGCGTTCAAAAGTATAAGCGCGAAGTCTAGTTACAGCTACCGCCCAGCCCTGGTGCTGCCGCAGGAGGTGCTGGTGGACGGAGAGGGAAACGTATTAGGAGGGTGAACCTATGGCCATTAAGGAATACAGTCTGACCAAAAACGGAAACAAGAGCCTGGCCCCGGCCTTTAAGGTGCGAGAGTTCCGGTGCCGGGACGGCTCCGACACCATCATGGTGGACGAGGCCCTCACGGTGCTGCTGCAGGCCATCCGGGAGCACTTTGGCAAGGCGGTGGTCATCACCAGCGGCTACCGCACGGCCACCCACAACACCGCTGTGGGTGGTGCAAAATCCAGCCAGCACCTGCTGGGCCGGGCGGCTGACATCCAGGTGCAGGGCGTCAGCGTCGAGGACGTGGCCGCCTACGCCGAGAGTCTGATGCCCGCCTGGGGCGGCGTTGGCCGCTACCCCGTCAAGGCGGGCCGCGCCAAGGGCTGGGTGCATGTGGATACCCGGCCCAACAAGAGCCGGTGGGTGGGCTGATCGTCTCACGGCACACCGCTTTGAGACGATTAAAACGAAAATGAGACGAAAGGAGGAAACGACATGAAAGACACCTTTTGCATGGCCGTGGGGGCGCTGGGGGCCGCCATTGCCAGCCTGTACGGCGGCTGGGATGCGGCGCTGCAGACGCTGATCCTCTTTATGGCCGTGGACTACGTGACCGGCCTGATCGTGGCGGGCGTATTCCACGCCAGCCCCAAGAGCCGGACCGGCGCGCTGGAGAGCCGTGCGGGCTGGAAGGGACTGATCCGCAAGGGAGAGACCCTGCTGATCGTGCTGGTGGCCTGCCGGCTGGACGCCGTGATGGCAACCAGCTTTGTGCGGGACGCCGTGGTCATCGGCTTTATCTGCAACGAGACCATTTCCATCGTTGAGAATGCCGGATTGATGGGCCTGCCGATCCCGGCGGCGCTGACAAAGGCCGTGGACATTTTAAAGCAGCGCTCGGAAGAGCAGAAAGGAACCTGAACATGAACGCACACATCACGAAGAACAACAACATTTCCGCCGGCACCGTGGCACGCACCGCCGTGCTGGGCCTGGCCCTGGCAAACCAGATCCTCAGCGCCTGCGGCAAGCCGCTGCTGCCCATTGACAGCGCACAGCTGGAGCAGTGGGTGACGGCGGGCCTGACCTCGGCGGCGGCCATCTGGGCATGGTGGGAGAACAACTCCTTTACCAAAGAGGCGCTGGCGGCGGACAGCTATCTGGAGCAGCTGAAGAAGGGCGTGCACTGACCCCATACATGACAAGAGCCGCAGCCCCGTGATAAGGGCTGCTGTTCGGAGTACGTCGAACCTGAACGGAGTCAGCGCAAAACAAAAAAATCTCTCGTATTCGACCGTAAACAAGGCGGATAGGGGAGATTTTTTTGTTGTTAGTGGTTAGAATGTGTGCTATAATGACCTTGTAACTACCATAGTGTATCAGTATGATTATCGGTTAGGTCGGTGATGTGTATGAAGAACGTAACCCTGCTTGAGCGGCAATTGCGGAATGCGACATCTGCTAGAGCACTTACACCTGTTTTTCTACCAGACGGGAAATCCTGTTTGTTTTATGGAAATCAGCAGTTGCTGACGGTTGACACGGTTTCCGAACTCATTGCCGGGCTTTTTCTTACCGTGCACAACAACAGCCAGATTTCGTCTATTTTAATCGCATTTCCAAACGGTGTGTTCGACGAAAAATTTACATATGTTCTGTTAGAATGCTATATCGAGCATATTATTGCGGATCACGGTATATCTGTACAGTTTCATTACAATAAGAAAGAAACGAATATTTTTACCGATGGTATTGGACTGTCACCTCTATATATGTTGGAAAGACCTGCGCAGCCTGCCATGGATTTTGTCCGTCAATTTAGGCTTGGTGTTGGAAAAAATTATTATCGCAAACTTTTTTTAGCCAATGAAAATGATGATGAGACATTGTCCTCCGCAATCACAACATTGTGCTTGTTTTTTGAGAATCTTGGAATCACAAAGTCTCGCAGTGACTTGCTTGCTGAAGTTGCTGTAGAGTTGGTGGGAAATGCACTTGAGCATAGCCGCTCAGATTGTTTCCTTGATATTGATGTGACACCACGTGACTATGTTCGCCGGAACGACCCGACTGGGCCAAAGTATTACGGTGTGAATATTTGTGTTGTTAATTTTTCTGCGACGTTGCTCTCGTCGCAAATACAGACAAAGTTATGCGTTAATTCTGAACTACGAGATAAGAGCGACAGTGCACGATATTGGAGATTGCGCGAAATCTACATGCATCACAGAAGATTTTTTAGGGAAGGCTATGGAGATGATGAGTTTTTTATGTTGAGTGCCTTCCAAGATCGCATATCTGGCAGACCGAATGAATATCTTATCGGGGGAACGGGCCTCCCTACTTTAATAAAATGGCTTGAGGTTCAAGCAGACGGAAACAACTGCTATGTTCTATCAGGAAGACGGAAAATGCAATTCATACGGTCGCTTTTGGAATATGATGAAGATCACTGGATTGGAATGAATCATGAACATGACTTTCAACATTGCGCTCCGGACAAGCATGTTTTTTCAACATTTCCAATCTACTTCCCTGGGACTGCATACAATTTGAATTTTGTGATGGAAACGGAGAATGCATTATGAGTAAACAAGTGATTCCTCTTGAAATAAAAGATAGGAGTTTAACAAAACTTGCGGGAAATAGTTATGGCCGAAAACTGTTTGATGCACAGGTCGATGGTCAGATCAACTTGAATGAGCCGTTTACAATTGTTTTCCCTGAGCAGATTGATTATTTGGCATCTTCATTTATCCAGGGGTTCTTTGGAAAAATTTATACTGAAATCGGACGTGAGG
>OOCL01000632.1_pt1 | contig 25690 bp, 19 predicted proteins | sample 1671211 | NCBI WGS metagenome assembly OOCL01 (sample SAMN06348133, study PRJEB24527) | human gut metagenome | biome: human gut; feature: ankylosing spondylitis patient; material: feces | host: Homo sapiens | place: China | collected 2015-10 | reverse complement strand
TGCCTTTGAACGAAGAAGAAAAAGCTAAATTTGCTGCAAGTGCTGCTGCTGTTCGTAAGACTAACGCTGCTTTGCACGAAGTAGGTGCTCTTTAATCCAAACAATATATATTAGTAAAAGGGACTGTCTGGCAAAACGGACAGTCCCTTTTTTTATATCCCTGTCTCCTTGGTTGCTTTCCTTTGTCATTTCCTTGCATTTTTTCTAGGTTGTTTCTTCGGACAGGGTAAGCGTTTGCTTACCTTGGGTTAAGCCTTTTTCTGCGTCCGGTTATTACGTTCTGCTGCCGCAGGACGTATATCCCACTGTAATGGGACGTACGTTCCGCTGTAGCAGGACGTACGTTCCACTGCCGCAGGACGTAATAATCTGCCGTTCAAAAAGACTTAGCCGTCCGTAGAAAAGGGCTTATTCTTTCCTTTGTTGTGAGACAGGTATATATGGATATTGCTTTTATTTGATGCCGATGAAGATGGCGGGAATCTCATTGTTTCCGCTTGTCCAATGTTTGAGTTCGTATTCGGGGTAGAGGAGGGAGTTTGTGTCCACCCATTCATTGAGGGAAGATAAAACGGATTTGCCGTTCGAGCCGATGAAGTTTGCATCATAACTGTAGGTATTTGTCATTTGACTTTCCTTGAGTCCGGTTTTTTTTCCACTGTAATATTTGTAAAAGCAATGTTCGGTTCTGCTGGAATTGGCTTCTCCGGTGATTATGCCAAATGAACTTTGATTTGAAGAACAATCCACATAACAGTTGATGACTGTTAAAGAATTTGCATTCCCTTTACCATATATTCCACCGGCACTGGCTCCGGTAGTATTGTTTTTTATAGTGTCATTAACAAAGAAACTATTTATTATTTTCCCGCTTGCTTCTCCTGCTGCTCCTCCGGCGCTTTGCGATTCCAGGTGACAAGACACAACAGAACAGTTTACAATGGTTCCGGTTGAAAAAGCCGCTATACCACCGGAACGGGCATTGGATTTTACCGTCGATTTCTGAATTGAACAATTTATGATATAGCCTTTATTGTAACCTACCAGTATTCCGGCGTCCGACTTTCTTTGAGCATTGGGTTTTGCTCCCTTTATGCAAAGATTTTTAATCATAGCATTTTCTGATGTATGACCGAAGAGTCCGCTTTTTCCCGAACTGGTATTGGGAAGAGTGAGATTGCAGATGCTGAATCCTTGTCCGTCAAAGATGTCTTTATATTCTAATGTTTTACCGTCCATTCCTATAGGCTTCATCCGTTTACAATCCTCGTCCGTCAATTCAATATCATTCAGAAGCCTATAAGTGGTAACGCCGTCTTTGGTGATGCCGAAGTCGCTCAGCGATTTACCATTGTATTCTTTATTATTGATTAATAAACTGAATGCAATCAAATCTTCAGCAGAGGAAATGCCAATATTCGATTGTTCATCAAGAATCTTGATATTGCATGTATATTCGTAATTGCTTAAGAAATCTTGTGGGTTCAATTCTTTGACAAAGCTCGCATGATTGGTGATAATCTCGACCTTCAAACCGATATTCTCGCTCGGAGGAATGATAAATGAATAGCTTTCGGAAGCATCTCCGGGGGTGATGGTCGTATGGCTTTGTTCTGCATCAAGTTTCAGGTCTGCCGTGGCAGGAATAATCTTGTCGACAATGACAGGAGTTGTCAGTCTGATTTCTTTTATTTCTCCTTGTAATTCTTCACTGATGTGAAAGGTGAGGCGGGAAAATAGATGCTTAAATTGAAAACCGATTCCCCGTCCGGCCTCGAATCTGTCTTTTATGTAGAGCACGTCTTCCAATCGTCCTTCCGGGTACAGGTCATCATACAGATTGTCCTTATAAGTGGGGTATAAGGCAACAATATCGGTCGTCCCCGATAAATCAGTCCATGCGATGGGTAAGTCGCTTTCCCACACATCTCCCGAATAGGTGAAAATTTGGTTCTCTAATTGCAGACTTCCGGTGGCATTCAGCACTGCCCGGCTGCCTGAAGGCAATGAAGTGATGTTTGTCGGATTATTGATAAACCGGCAGCAGTTGCCTGTGATTATGCTTCTATCGCTTTGGATAAAATCAGTAAGGTTATCGGAACAGGCGCAGAAGACTGATGCCGATAACCCCAATAGTAAATGAGTGTATTTCAATTTGTTCGTTTGTTTAGGCTGATTGTTGTCATGCTTCCTCCGGGATAGAAAACTCCTTGTCGGCAAACAGTTCCATCAGTCCTGATATCTGTTTCAGACGTAATAGTTCGTCGGCATCCATTCCGATATATTTCTTAATCCATTCGTCGCTCATTCCGGCTTTAGTGAGCTCTGCCACAATGTCGACCATCAGTTCGACGCTATGAGTGCCGCGGGCACGGTTATGGCGAATGGTACTTGCCATTCGGTTAGATAAGTCTTTCTCAATAACCACCACCGGCAATAATCCTTTTTCGCGTTCGAATACCCGTTTGGAAGTCCTGAGAACGCAGTAACGGTGATAGCCGTCTACGAGTTCGTAAACATCTTCATCCGGGATATAATAACAAACACAAGGCATGGTGTATCCGTCTTCCCAAATGCTAAGCTCGAGCAGCTTCATTTCGGGGGGCGCTACATGGTTGGGGTTATAACTGTTGGCACGTACTTTCTCTACCGGTACACGGCGTACATGATATACAGGACTCTCGTATTCTTTTTTCATCTCATGATATTTTTGTATTTTTGCATTACTTTATCTCTTCTCAGCTTTTCCTTTTTGGTCAGGGCAAATCCCATGTATTTGCAAACATGGTCATTCTTCAGGATACATATACACATACGTTTGTAAGTTGGAATTTCCTTGAATTCGGGTATATCTATGTCGTCCAGATAATCCATTTGTACAGGCAGTTTATCTGTCTTATAGTTGGTTGTTTTCTGTACATGCATATTGATGCCTAACTCATTTAATTTGCGTATGGTTTCCAAGCTGAGGCATCCTCCCCGATATTTCCAGAATTCTCTGCTTACCCTTAGCTTTTCAAGATAGGCGTTTTTCATATCTTCGGGGAGTGTTTCCAGTAGAAAATACATATACTCTCTCCATGTATAGCCTTTGGGGAGTTTTATGCTTTGCCAGCCCATGGCACGGGTTCCTCCGTAGATGCCGGTGAAGTTTACGCCATTTACCCGGCCCAACATTCTTCCCCATGTATTGGGGTCGATGGCTTTGTAAAGTTTCAGGGTTTCCTGTGCTGTACTTAAAAAAGGGCTGGCAACGCGTTGCTTGTCCAAGGGGACTCCTGCCTTATAATATAGTTCATAGAGCTGATTGAAGGGCCATTTGAAGCGTGCATAAGCCACCCATATATCTTCGGTACGCCAATCATAAATGGGGTAAAGGTTGAAGAGGTCGTATCCTATTCTGCGTGACCATTTTAAATTATGATATGTGAACAGGCGATTGTTGCTGTAAATAGTCCTCCAGCGGTCGAGGCTTTCCTGTGTTCGGATACCTACGAGGCAGGCAGTGCGTACAGCATCCTTTTTTTTATGATACCATCTTCCGAATTCCACTTGAAAATTGTAATCCCACATTTCGTCGTTATAAAAAGGGAAGTCTTCCTTCTTATAGCAATTCTTCGGCATCGGACGCACCCAGTTGGCATGCATCTCTTCATCCCAGGGACGCCAGAACTGTTGGTACATGGATGCACAGGTAACGACTTTGAATGGTACGCATACATGATAGATTTCCAGAATATCCAAATTCTGCCTGAATGTTTCTTCCACATAATCCGTCGTCATTTTGTATTGTGCCTCATAGTCCATGTGGAAGACGCCTATTTTTCTATTCAGATTATGTTTACGGATATAATCAATGCATAGGTTGAGTAAGACCCCGCTATCCTTGCCTCCCGAAAAGGAGACATAAATATTATCAAATTCGTCAAAAATAAATTTAAGTCGCTTTTGTATCAGTTCGTAAACATTTTCGGTATTGGTTCCCTTTTTCTTCATTTTTTGTCGTGGTTGGTATATATCATTTTAATATAATTGGTCCATTGGTGTTCCGGCTCAAACCCCAATTTCTTGAATATGTCCAAGTGCTTGGATAATACAATCGCAGTTATATCTTTTTTTATATCAATTTGGCAAAAAAGGAGTTTCAGTAATTCTCCGTCGTCTTCTTTAAGATAGTAGTTATTAATAACAGAAGTGCTTTTTTTGTTTTCCACAGGCAGAAAGCCCATTACTTCTTCTTGATCGTTTACTGCAATATACCATTGATGATTTGCCGTAGTCTTGAATGGATAATTGTTATTAGCCTTCAGTACTTTCGGATTCATTACTAACGGACCGATTAATGGGTATAAATCAGTGTCCAGACCTTTCAGTTGTATTACTTTCATAGAATATCAATTTATGAGCTTTTCAAATTGGTACAAATTTATAAATAAACTTTGGAATTTTCAATAAAAAACGCTGCCATACCTTCACAGGCGGGCAGCGCAAGCTACAATACAAAATACAAATACAACTAAACGAGATATTTTTTTATGCTAATAGAATGCTTTATACAATTCCTTGAGCCATCATTGCGTGAGCTACTTTCATAAAGCCTGCAATGTTTGCTCCTTTCACATAGTTGATGTATCCGTCGGGTTCTGTTCCGTACTTCACGCATTGTTCATGGATGCCATACATAATCTGATGCAATTTATCATCCACTTCTTTTGCGCTCCAACTCATGTGCATTGCATTTTGACTCATTTCCAAACCTGATGTTGCTACGCCGCCTGCATTGACTGCCTTACCCGGTGCATAAAGCATCTTGTTTTCGATAAATGCGTCAATAGCTTCGGGAGTACAACCCATGTTTGATATTTCTCCAATGCAAAGAACGGAATTTTTTATTAAATTGCAAGCATCTTCGCCATTTAATTCATTTTGAGTTGCACAAGGCAGTGCAATATCTACTTTTACTTCCCATGGACGACGTCCTGCAACGAATTTGGCATTCGGATATTTTTCTGCATAAGGAGCTACGATGTCATTGCCTGACGCACGCAATTCCAGCATATAGTCTATTTTATCACCACTGATACCGTCCGGGTCATAAACATATCCGTCCGGACCGGAGATAGTCACCACTTTGGCTCCTAATTCGGTTGCCTTGGTTACAGCACCCCATGCCACGTTACCGAAACCGGAAACAGCTACGGTTTTACCTTTAATGTCAATACCTTTATTCTTAAGCATTTGGTTTACAAAATATAAGCCGCCGAATCCGGTTGCTTCGGGACGGATTAATGAACCGCCGAATTCCAAACCTTTGCCGGTAAATGTACCTGTAAATTCGCGGGTGAGCTTTTTGTACATACCAAACATGTAGCCGACTTCACGACCGCCTACACCGATATCTCCGGCCGGTACATCCATATCGGGACCTACATGACGCCATAATTCAAGCATGAATGCCTGGCAGAAGCGCATGATTTCGGCATCACTCTTACCACGAGGTGAGAAGTCGGAACCGCCTTTACCTCCGCCCATGGGCAATGTTGTCAATGCGTTTTTAAATGTTTGTTCGAATCCCAAGAATTTCAGTATGGAGAGATTGACCGATGCATGGAAACGAATGCCGCCTTTGTACGGACCGATGGCATTGTTGAACTGTACGCGGTAACCTAAGTTTACCTGTACCTTGCCTTTATCATCCACCCAAGGCACCTTAAATGTAAAGATACGGTCCGGTTCCACCAATCTTTCGATAAGTGATGCCTTTTCAAATTCCGGGTGTTGATTGTATATGTCTTGAATAGAAAGCAGCACCTCTTTAACTGCCTGCAAGTACTCTGATTCACCAGGGTGTTTAGCTTCAAGAGAAGCCATGATTTGATTGATATCCATAATAGTTTGCATTTAAGGTTTTGACAAAATGAAATTCATTTCTGATGCAAAGGTATGTTTTTATCCGACTTGGCAAAATATTTTTGCGGAAAAATTAGGGTTACTATAATAAAAAGTTAATAGGGGGCTTTCCTCCTTTATTTCCAAAAGTTCTTTTTTCTTGCAAATAAGTTGCATAAGACAATATTATTAACGTATTTTGCTATTACATTATCTGTGTAAATCTAAGAATTATGCTCAGCAAGTTAAAATTAAATCAATTGTATTTCAAGGATACTTCGTTCGTAAACCTTATGACTAAACGAATATTCAATGTCCTTTTGGTTGCTAATCCGTATGATGCTTTTATGTTGGAAGATGACGGACGAATCGATGAAAAGATATTTAATGAATACATGAACCTCAGCCTTCGTTATCCTCCTCGTTTTACACAGGTATCTACCGAAGAGGAGACTTGGAAGCAATTGGCGAATACTACATTCGATCTTGTCATCTGTATGCCGGGTACTGATAACAGTGATACGTTTGAGATTGCCCGCAGCATTAAAAACAAGTATTCCCATATTCCGTTGGTGGTGCTGACTCCGTTTTCTCATGGCATTACAGCACGTATGGAACACGAAGACTTGAGTATTTTTGAGTATGTGTTTTGTTGGTTGGGAAACACTGATTTGCTGGTGTCTATCATTAAATTGATAGAAGACAAGATGAATTTGGAGCATGATGTAAAAGAGGTCGGGGTACAGATGATTATGCTGGTGGAAGACTCTATCCGTTTTTATTCTTCCGTGTTACCTAATTTATATAAGTTTGTTTTGAAACAAAGTCAGGAATTTGCCACTGAAGCATTGAATGCCCACCAGCGCACACTTCGTATGAGGGGACGTCCCAAAATTGTTCTGACACGCACATACGAAGAGGCAATGGACTTATATAACAAATATGAGAAGAATGTATTGGGAATCATTACCGATGCACGCTATCCCCGCGGTGGGGTAGTAGACCCGATGGCAGGTATAAAGTTACTTGCCGAAATTCGTTCCCGTGACCCGTTCATCCCTTTAATTCTCCAATCATCGGAAGTTGATAATAAGGTATATGCCGGCAGATACGATGCAAGTTTTGTGGATAAGAACTCCAAAAAAATGAATATAGACTTGCGTGAAATCATTTCCGAGCATTTTGGCTTTGGGGATTTTATTTTCCGTAATCCCGATACTTTTGAAGAAGTGGCGCGTGTCCGCAACTTGAAAGAGTTACAGAATATCATCTTTTCCATTCCGAAGGAATCTTTGCTTTATCACATCAGCCGCAACCACGTCTCTCGTTGGCTCTACTCCCGTGCCATGTTTCCGCCTGCCGAGTTCCTGAAACAGATTACTTGGAAGTCTTTGCAGGACATAGATGCGCATCGCCGGATAATTTTCGAAGCGATTGTGAAGTATCGTAAGATGAAGAATCAAGGCGTGGTGGCGGTATTTCAGCGTGACCGTTTTGACCGTTATTCCAATTTTGCCCGTATCGGTGAAGGGTCTTTGGGGGGAAAAGGACGCGGACTTGCTTTTATAGACAATATGGTAAAGCGTCATATCGAATTCGATGAATTTGAAAATGCTACTGTCGTAATACCTAAAACGGTAGTGCTCTGTACCGATATTTTTGACGAATTCATGGATACCAACGGACTGTATCAGGTGGCTTTGAGTGATGCGGATGACGATACGATATTGAAAGCTTTTCTTCGTGCCAAGCTGCCCGACCGTTTGGTGGAGGACTTTTTTGCATTCTTTGATGTGGTGAAGTCTCCGATAGCCATCCGTTCTTCCAGTTTGTTGGAAGATTCCCATTATCAACCTTTTGCAGGTATTTACTCTACCTATATGATTCCCTATTTGGAAGATAAGTATGAGATGCTGCGTATGTTGAGCGATGCCATAAAAGGTGTTTATGCCTCGGTTTATTATAGAGACAGCAAAGCCTATATGCAGGCTACCAGCAATGTCATCGATCAGGAAAAGATGGCTGTAATTTTGCAGGAAGTGGTAGGAACACAATATGGCGACCGTTTCTATCCTTCCATCTCCGGGGTTGCACGTTCGCTCAATTATTATCCGATTGGCGACGAGACGGCGGAAGAAGGTACGGTAAGTCTGGCATTAGGCTTGGGCAAATACATTGTAGATGGAGGACTGACTTTGCGTATCTGCCCGTATCATCCGAATCAGGTGTTGCAAACCAGTGAGATGGAGATAGCGCTTCGCGAAACCCAAACCCGGTTCTACGCACTTGATTTGAAGAATACAGGTCATAATTTCTCTTTGGATGATGGCTTTAATTTATTGAAACTCCCGGTGAAAGAAGCCGATAATGACGGAGCGTTGAACTTTATTGCGTCTACTTACGATCCATACGATATGGTGATTCGTGACGGTATTTATCCGGGAGGTAGAAAACTGATTACTTTTGCCAACGTATTGCAGCACGATGTCTTTCCATTGCCTCGCATATTGCAATTGGCTCAAGAATATGGGCAGAGTGAGATGCGTCGTCCTGTCGAGATAGAGTTTGCCGTAACGCTGAATGCACAGAAGAAGACAGGTGTATTTTATCTGTTACAAATTCGTCCGATGGTAGATATCAAGGCTGTTTTGGATGAAGACTTGAACCTTATTAAGGATGAGAATGTTTTATTAAGGAGTAATAATTCATTGGGACATGGCATTATGGAGGATATTCATGATATAATCTATGTAAAAACAGAAGGTTATACAGCTTCAAACAATCCTACCATTGCGTATGAAATAGAGAAAATGAACCGCAAATTTCTGGATGAAGGCAAACATTATATATTGGTAGGACCGGGGCGTTGGGGAAGCAGTGATTCTTGGTTGGGGATTCCTGTGAAGTGGCCTCATATTTCGGCTGCCCGTATTATAGTGGAAGCCGGTTTGACCAATTATCGTGTAGATCCGAGCCAGGGAACTCATTTTTTCCAGAATCTGACTTCTTTTGGAGTGGGTTATTTCACAATTAATTCGTATATGAATGATGGTGTATATAATCAGGACATACTCAACGCACAACCGGCGGTGGAGGAAACTCAGTTTATCAGGCATGTCCGTTTTGATAACCCTTTGATAGTGAAGATGGACGGAAAGAAGAAACAGGGAGTGGTGATGTTGCCTGAATAGTGTTCCAAATAACACAAAATATGTTCTAAATATCGAAAAAGGTGGTCTGACGTTTAACTTTTTAGTATATTTGCACGATTTTTGAGTATAAATTTAATTAACTAGAAAATGAAAAAGAATCTCTTTTATTATTTGTTTGCTGTGATATGCACAATAGGATTATTTACCTCTTGTAGCGATGATGACGAAAAGGTGGTAAACCCTATTCCACAGACAACTTTTAACAGTGAGAATGGTTTGCAACTTACTTATAACGGTGCGCCTCTGTTGGGTAAAAAAGTAACTTTCACCCCTGATGCAACCGAAGCGACTAAAGCTACTTTACGTTTAGAAGGAGAGTTTGACTTGACCGGCATCTTGAAAGGACAACGCTCGAACATGACTTCTCCGACCGGTCCCGGTGTATTTCCGGGTAGTCCTGTGACTACTTTGTCTGTCGACTTGTCTATCAACGGAAATCAATGTACTTTTTCCGGTGTTTCAGAGACAGAGTATTGCACATTTTCTTATGCAGGTAAAGTAACTGCAGGCACAATGGATTTGTCCTTTACTGATGTTACTTTGAAAAATACAGCTTTGGCCGGTACTGTTTGGAAGCCTACTCCATTGGCAAATACTGAAGACGGCGGGATGGACGAACCGATTCATTTTGTTTGGAAATCCGGCACGAAGGCTGCTATTGAAATATTCCCCGGTCATCCTTCAGAAATAGAGATAAACGATTTACTGCTCTTAGCGTTGCGCTTTCCTTTATTTGACGATGGAAGTGGAGACAGAGTCAGTGTGGAACAAATGTTGTGTTCTGTTTTAAAAGATGTGACATTAGGGGCAGATGGTAATATTGTTGCCACTTATATGGATGCTGCTAATGGCGGTACTGAATGGGTTACATCTCCTTCTAATATGGCTCAATATGTAGTGACCGGTGACAATCAATTGCTCTTGTTCCTCAATCCGCAGGCTATTATGGCGAATGTTGATAATGTTGAGAAATCTGTCAGAACGGTAGATGTAGGTGCTATCTTGCAACAAGCAATAGCTGAATTATATCCTATGTTGATTAACGGTGTACCTTTAACTTATACAAAAGAAGGTAACAGAATGAAGGTATTCTTAGGTACCGACCTATTATTGCCGTTAATGAAGAATATTGTAGCTCCGTTGTTTGAGGATGAAGAGTTCCTTAATATGGTTATTGAAGCGATGAAAAGCGATCCTCAGTTTGGTGGCATGGCGGGAATGATGGTTCCCACTTTGAAGTTATTGCCTGAAATCATCAAAAACACGACTCAATTGGAGATAGGTTTGGACTTAACTCAGGTAAAATAATCCACTACAAGAAAGGGAAAGCCAAAGCTGATTGAAAATTATTATAAACCTAAGTGTTAATTTAAAACGATGTAACAATGAAAAAGAGTGTTTTTTATTATTTGTTTGCTGTGATATGTACGGTATGTCTGTTTACAGCTTGTAGTGATGACGATGATGATGATAACAAAGTTTTGACTGTTGATAATATTGTAGGTACTTATCCCGGTGACTTGGATGTAACGCTTGCAGGAACGGAAGTAGCTAAAGATGTTGCTGCATCTATTGTTGTAACTAGGGACGATAGTAAAGTGAAGGTTTCTTTATCCAACTTTACTATTCCCGGCGTATTGCCTGTTCCTATGACAATTGATGCGACATGCGATGTGGTTCCTTCGACAAACGAATTGAAGTTAAATGGTCAAACTACGATTGATATGAGTGCTCTTGGAATGGGAGAATTGGCTGTAGTTATTACAGGTGATGCTGATGGTAAAGAGCTTGATTTGGATATTGCAGTTGCTACAATGAAAGTCGTTGTTGATTTTGAAGGAAGAAAACAATAATTGTTCTTTCTGAAGAATATAATAATATAAAAGAAGGCATCCTATTTTCGGGATGCCTTTTTTGTGCTATGATGAATCTTTGGGAAAAAGAAGAAAGTCTTTTAGAAATGAAGCTTAGAATGCATATCCGAAGCCTACGTTTAAATAGACTGCATACATATCGAAAGTGATTGTTTTGAAGTCCTTGTTAAAGATATCATTCATTCCCCAATTCAGGTCAGCATATACTTTTAAATGCTTGAATGCTTTCCAGTCTACTCCTAATTGTGCTCCCCATTGAAAATTGCGTAAATCGGAAGAGAAATCATAAGAAGCAATTGCTCCGTTATTAAAGTTTACTTTTTCTCCTGTCGGATCATCTTTACGCAGATAACCTTCATATACGTGTCCGCTAAAATCACCGTCCATCAGATAAGAAAAATAAGCACCGGCTTTCAGATTTACACGCTGGTTCAATTTATAAGCAGCCAGAATAGGAATGGTGAGGTATGAGTTTTGTACCTTGGTGCGTACGCCTCCCGTCCAGTTGCCTTTTAAACGATTGCCATCTTCACCGATAATTTCCATACCATAGTTCTTTACTTCTGCTTTTGTACGCATACCTTTATTCTCCAGACGAAGTCCGGTAACTACCCCCCAACGCTTTTGTTCTCCCAACCATTTAGTCATATTACCTTCGATGGTAATCGAAAGGGTAGGGTTATAGCTTTTGATGTTGCGTATTTCTTCGGGAAAAGGCAAAGGTAATGTTCCGCCAATGTTGAAGCCGGCTTTCAATTCATACTCCCAACCGTGCAATGCAGCGTTTATCAAGGTCTTTGTCCTGTTTTCTTGAGCCCATGTGTGGATACTTACCAATGTGATAGCCAAAAGCAATATATATTTTTTCATATCGAGAATCTTTTAAGTTATTTGTACTCTATTTCCAAATCGTCAATAAGTAATGTGCTGCCGGGGGCACCTTTGAATTCGTCTCCGTTTTTGCTGGCGGACAGGATAATACTTATGTTGTATTGTCCTTTGGCCAGTTTTTCCAAGTCGATGGTTTTGCCAAAGCGTTCGTAGTCGAAAGGCAATTCAAAACGTTTCCATTCTTCAGTTTCCACGGCATCTGCTTGGTCTATTATTGCCAAAGCCACCATATTGGGGTGTTCGTAATTGTTTGTTGCAATATGTCCGTCTAAGGTTTGTACTTTATCATCTTTTTCATAAAATAAAGCATATATATTGAACACATCTTTACGGTCGGTATATTCCCCGTTTTCGTAAAATTTAGGTCCTGCTTTATACTTGTAATAGCCGGTCAGTTTGGTAGGTTGATAGTAAAATGTTGTCCCGAACTTGGTTGCTGCCAAAGCATCTCCTAATGCGTTGAGTAGTTCAAATTTCCCTATAAATAAATTACCTGCTGCAATAGGTTTCCCTACTTTATTACCTAAGTCTCCGGTAGTATGAGTCACCAGCTTCAGACAATTGCCGGAACGTCCTTCTGAGCTGATGGTAGTTGGGTACTCCTCGGGAGAGTTACCTCCTCCTGTCAGTGCGAATCCTTGGTTTCCACTGGCCCAGGTCAGGGTGGCATGTCCGGGCGCCTCTTCGTAGAAAACATAATAGTTACTTACTTTTTTTACTGTCTCAAAATGGAAAGAAGTCGGGATATTTGTTGTTGACGGATAATGAAGACTGATGGCATAAGTACGATGCCATTTTCCGTCTTCCGAAGTGGTGGTATAGCGCACTGGTTTTGTAAAGTTGTGCGTCGTTCCACTGGCCGGATTAATAGTTGCTCCCGGAGTCAGTTCAAAAGTTGGTGCTTGTGCGGTCAGGTCAGTTCCATTGTTTACTTCTATGTAAATGGGATAGGCATTTAGGCTTTCATCGAATGGTAAGTTGTAGTCGATTTCCGTTCCTGAAAGAATATCGGCGGGCAATATACATTTTTCGATATCTGCTTCCGCATTAGGTGCTTCGTCCTTGATGCACGATGTACAAAGGAATATGCCTATGGTACAGGTTAGTAAGTCTTTCAATCTCATGAATTGGTAATTTTATAAGTTCTTTGATAATAAACATATATATAGTTTACAAAGTTAAGGCTTTTCCTGAAATTTTTCTGATTATTGCAATAAAATGAATTGGTCGTTTTTCTTTTTTATGCTATAGAAGCAAAAAAAGGTGCAAGAAATAAATTCCTGCACCCTCTCTGTATGTTATGACTAATATAAAGGCATGAGCTTTATTAGACGATGCCTTGAGCCATCATTGCTTTTGCTACCTTCATGAAACCGGCAATGTTTGCACCTTTTACATAGTTTACATATCCGTCTTCTTCCGTACCGTATTGTACACAAGCTGTATGGATATTCTTCATAATGCTTTTCAGCTTTTCGTCAACTTCTTCCGAACTCCAACCTAGCTTAATAGAGTTTTGAGTCATTTCGAGACCGGATACCGATACACCGCCTGCATTGGCAGCTTTACCCGGGGCATACAGAATTTTGGCTTCTTGAAATACACGGATAGCTTCGGGAGTAGAAGGCATATTTGCACCTTCGCTGACAGCCATAACACCGTTGGCGACTAGCTGGCGTGCTTCGTCACCGTTCAGTTCGTTCTGAGTGGCAGAAGGCAGCGCGATGTCTGCTTTCTCACCCCACGGACGGGCACCTGCTACATATTTACAACCATATTTTTCTGCATATTCGCGGATACGTCCACGATATAAGTTCTTCAGTTCCATGATGAAGTCCAACTTCTCACGGTCGATACCGTCCGGGTCGTAGATGTAACCGTCAGAGTCTGACATAGTGACTACTTTACCGCCTAGCTCAATTACTTTTTCTACGGTATATTGAGCTACGTTACCCGAACCCGATACCAGACAAGTTTTGCCTTTTAGGTCGGTTCCTTTGGTTTTCAGCATTTCCATCAGGAAATAGATGTTACCGTAACCCGTTGCTTCCGGGCGAATCAGTGAACCACCGAACTCGCGTCCTTTGCCGGTAAATGTTCCGGTGAATTCGTGAGACAACTTCTTATACATACCGAACATAAAACCTACTTCGCGTCCGCCTACACCGATATCACCGGCCGGTACATCGGTTTCGGGACCGATATGACGCCATAGCTCCAGCATGAAAGCTTGGCAGAAACGCATTACTTCTGCGTTGGATTTACCGCGTGGAGAGAAGTCTGAACCACCTTTACCGCCACCCATAGGCAGGGTAGTCAGTGAGTTTTTGAATGTCTGCTCAAAGGCAAGGAATTTTAGGATTCCCAAGTTTACAGAAGAGTGGAAACGAATACCGCCTTTATAGGGACCGATAGCGTTGTTGTGCTGTACGCGGTAGCCCATGTTGGTTCGGATGTTGCCTTTATCGTCCATCCAAGTAACACGGAACTGATATACACGGTCGGGAATGCAAAGGCGCTCAATCAAGTTTACCTTATCAAATTCAGGGTGTTTGTTGTATTCTTCTTCAATTGTACCGAGCACTTCTTCTACTGCCTGATGATATTCAGGCTCATTAGGGAATCTTCTTTTTAATTCATCTAATACCTTAGCTGCATTCATAATCTATTTCTTTTATGGTTACTAATTAGTTTTTATTGCTTTATTGATGATGCAAAAATATAGATAAGAATTGGATTGTGCAACAAAATATAAATAAAATGCGATTAAAAATATCAGATTGTGCAAAATGTAAGCAAAAACATGAATAAAAGATTATTTCTCCCTATTCTTTAAAAACTTTAGTAAAGGAATAAAGACTAAAGTGCCCGAAATGATAATGGATAAGATTAGTGGTCCGTCTATTTGTTCGCTTCCGGTGAGGATGATATAGCAGATTGTTATCCATAGAAGGGCAAGGATTACGATTTGGGGGAGGGATAGTGGTTTTCGGCTCATGGTAATATACAGGTGTTTTTAGTGACAGATTTTATCAGGTTGGAGAACAAAAGAACAAATATTAAGTATATGCAGATTGCGCTACTGAGAAAATTTGTTCTTTTGTCCCTTTTCTGAAACAGGTTATTATTTATTTGCCTTTTTCTTCTTTTCTACGATGGCGTCGATAACTGCTACAGCGGTGATGTTCACGATATCGCGTACCGATGCTTCACAGTCGGTGAAGTGGATGGGTTTGTTCAGTCCCATTTGGATTGGACCAAGCACTTCTGTTTCGCTGCTCATAGACTGAATCAGTTGATAAGTGGCATTGGCAGAGCTTAGGTTGGGGAATATCAATGTATTTACTTCTTTACCTTTCAGGCGTGTAAATGGATATTTCTCGTCGCGAAGTGTCGTGTTCAGGGCGAAGTTTACCTGCATTTCACCGTCGATAGCGAGTTCGGGGTATTCCTTCTGCATATAGTCCACTGCTTCGTGCACTTTGGCAGGGCTGCCTTCCGTGTCCGAACCGAAGTTGGAGTAAGACAGCATGGCCATTGCCGGGGTATGATTGAAGAATTCCACAGTTTTCTTTGATAATTTAGCAATATCAATCAGTGTATCTGTGTCCGGGTGGCGGTTAATCAGTGTGTCGGCCACAAAGTAAGTGCCTTTTTTTGAATTCAGGATATGCATGGTGCCGAAGTGCTTGTATTCCGGCTGGATACCAATTACTTCTTTCGCTACTTTGATGGTATTGGAATACTTGGTGTACAAACCGGTGATAAACGCATCGGCTTCTCCTGTTTCTACCATCATCATGCCGAAATAGTTGCGCTCAAACATTTTGTCATTTGACTCCTGAAGATTAGCCCCTTGACGAGCACGCTTTTCTGAAAGAATGCGTGCATAGCGTTCGCGGCGTTCTGCTTCGCGATCATGGCGAAGATTGATTATTTCGATGCCTTCCAAACTCAAATCAAGCTCTTTTGCCAGTTTCTCGATGCGTTCATCGTTACCCAACAAAATCGGATGGCAGATGCCTTCTGCTTTGGCTTCGACGGCAGCTTTCAGCATGGTAGGATGGATGCCTTCTGCAAAGACAACCCGTTGTGGGTCACGGCGCGCTGTTTCATACAGTTGGCGGGTAAGTTTGCTTTCCTGTCCCATAAGCTCGCGCAGACGGGTTTTGTAAGCTTCCCAATCTGTAATGTTTTTGCGGGCAACACCTGAATCCATAGCAGCTTTGGCAACAGCCATTGAGACTTCGGTTATCAAGCGGGGATCTACCGGTTTCGGAATGAAATAATCGGGACCGAAGGTGAAGTTATTTACGTGATAAGCTTCGTTTACCACATCAGGTACGGGTTGTTTTGCCAGATTGGCAATAGCACGGACGGCAGCTAGTTTCATTTCTTCGTTGATAGCTTTTGCCTGTGTGTCGAGTGCTCCGCGGAATATGTAGGGGAAACCGATTACATTATTAATTTGGTTGGGATAATCCGAACGTCCGGTAGACATCAAGACATCCGGGCGTGATGCCATAGCATCTTCGTAGGAAATTTCGGGAGTAGGGTTGGCAAGGGCGAATACGATCGGATGATCGGCCATACTGCGCACCATGTCTTGTGTGAGAACGTTTCCTTTGGATAAGCCAAGGAATACGTCTGCGCCCTTGATGGCTTCTTCCAGTGTGTGCACGTCGCGGCGGTCGGTGGCAAAGAATTTTTTGCTTTCGGTCAGGTTGGGGCGGTCGCTAGTGATAACGCCTTTGCTGTCAAGCATCAGGATATTCTCTTTACGTGCCCCCAGTGCTACATATAGTTTGGTGCAAGAAGTGGCGGAAGCTCCGGCACCGTTTACTACAATTTTTACATTTTCTATTTTCTTACCTGCCACTTCGAGAGCATTCAGCAGTCCGGCAGAAGAGATGATTGCTGTTCCGTGCTGGTCATCGTGCATAACCGGAATGTCTAGTTCTGCTTTCAGACGGTCTTCTATTTCAAAACATTCGGGAGCCTTAATATCCTCTAGATTGATACCTCCGAAAGTGGGAGCAATAGCTTTTACAGCTTGAATGAACTTTTCAGGGTCCTTTTCATTGACTTCGATGTCGAACACATCAATGCCTGCATAAATTTTGAATAACAGTCCTTTACCTTCCATGACCGGTTTGCCACTGAGGGCACCGATGTCACCTAGTCCGAGGACAGCAGTACCATTGGAGATAACAGCTACTAAGTTGCCTTTCGCTGTATAGTCGTATGCTGTTTTCGGGTCTTTTTCAATTTCCAGACAAGGTTCGGCTACTCCGGGGGAGTAAGCTAGTGACAGGTCCGTTTGTGTGCTGTACGGCTTGGTGGGTACTACTTCAATTTTTCCGGGCTTACCTTGTGAGTGATAGAGTAGGGCAGCCTCTTTGGTAATCTTAACCATAATATTTTCTTATTTATTAGTGTTATTGTTTTAAATTGGTGGCAAAAATACAAATAAAATTATAAAATGACGCTCTTGTGCTGTAAAATGATGTCGAATTGTTGAAATTTTAAATGCGATATTTGACACAGGCTTATTTTATTGTGGTAGTAAAGATATAAAATTCCGGATAATTTCCCTGTCTTTGTGTATCGGTATGACGGATTATACCTACTGCTTATTTAAACCTTTCCAAACACTTTTTAGCTACGAGTTATTTATAGTTAAAGCTCACTGAATAAGGATATAAATGGCGAAAAAATAACTAATTTTGCGCCATTAAAAACTTAATTAGGCTAGAAAGTTTTCTGATAAGTCCAACTTCTTTTGCTAAATAAGTAAAGTTCAATAATATTAGTTATGAAGATGACAGTAAACAAAATGAAATGCATTTCATTAAGCCGCACAGCGATTATTATGGCGGCAATGACCGTGTTAAGCAGTTGCGGAGGCGGTCAAAGTGGTATGAAATTGGGTGATGACGAATTTACCGTAATGGCGGTACACTCTACGGTCAGCCAGCAATCCACTTCATATCCGGCCACTATCAAGGGTATTCAGGATATCGAGGTACGTCCGCAGGTGTCGGGCTTTATTGTGAAACTGTGTGTAGATGAGGGTGCTACAGTTCGCAAAGGCGAGGCTTTGTTTCAAATAGACCCTACACAGTATGCGGCTGCCAAACGCCAGGCAAGTGCGGCTGTGGAGATGGCTAAGTCGAATGTTAATACCTTGACATTGAATGAACAACAAAAGAAAAATCTGCATGATAAGAATATCATCAGTGATTTTGAATATCAAAGTGCAGTAGATCAGTTGCTCTCTGCTAAAGCTAGTTTGGCACAGGCACAGGCGCAATTGACAAGTGCCACACAGAATTTGGATTTTTGTACTGTGACAAGTCCTTCTAATGGTGTAGTCGGAACATTCCCTTATCGTGTAGGAAGTTTGGTAAGTCCATCGGTGGCTCAGCCTCTTACTACTGTAAGCGAAATCGGTGATATGTATGTCTATTTTTCGATGACTGAAAAACAATTGCTTGCCATGACTAAGGCAGGCGGTACATTGAAAGACCAGTTGGAAAAAATGCCGGCCGTGAAATTGGAACTGGCTGATGGAACAGTATATGCGGAAGAGGGTAGAATTGATGCTGTCAGTGGTGTTATTGATCAGTCTACCGGTTCTGTAAGTATGCGTGCTATTTTCCCCAATAAGCAGTCTGTGTTGCGCAGTGGCGGTATGGCTAATGTAATTTTCCCTTATACTATGGAAGATATTATTCTGATTCCTCAGTCGGCCACACAAGAAATTCAGGACAAAAAATTTGTTTATGTACTCCAGTCGGATAATACGTTGAAACATACTGAAATTCAGGTGTCGAATTTGAATGATGGCAAGAATTATATTGTTACCGGTGGCTTGAAACCCGGTGATAAAATTGTAGTTGAAGGTGTACAGACTCTGAAGGACGGACAGACGATAACTCCGATTACTCCGGAACAGAAAGAGGCTAAATACCAACAGCATCTGAAAGATCAAAAGGAAGGTAATATTGCTACGGCCTTTGAATAATCACTATAACTTAAAAGATTAATTTCACTTATATAAATAAGGTATATAGAGAATGAAACTAGATAGATTTATTAACCGTCCGGTACTATCAACAGTAATCTCTGTCTTGATAGTTATTTTGGGTGTAATCGGACTTGCTACATTGCCGATTACGCAATATCCGGATATTGCACCTCCTACGGTGCAGGTACGCGCCACTTATACCGGTGCGAATTCTACAGCAGTATTGAATTCGGTTATCGCTCCGTTGGAGGATCAGATAAACGGTGTGGAGAATATGATGTATATTCAGTCTACAGCGTCTAATAACGGTGCTGCTGATATTAATGTTTACTTTAATCAGGGAACAGATCCGGATATGGCGGCTGTCAATGTACAGAATCGTGTTTCTATGGCACAAGGATTGCTACCTGCTGAAGTAACCAAGGTGGGTGTAACTACTCAGAAACGCCAAAATTCAATGTTGATGGTGTTTTCATTGTATGATGAAACCGATTCGTATAATATTGAGTTTATTGAAAACTATGCTAATATTAACTTGATTCCTGAAATCAAGCGTGTGAAGGGTGTGGGTGATGCCAATGTCTTGGGACAGGATTATTCTATGCGTATCTGGTTGAAACCGGATGTGATGGCGCAATACAAACTGATTCCTACCGATGTGTCGGCAGCTTTGGCCGAACAGAATATTGAGGCGGCTCCGGGACAGTTTGGTGAACGTGGTAATCAGACTTTCCAATATACCATTCGTTATAAAGGGCGTTTGCAGCAAACAACTGAATTTGAAGATATTGTCATCAAGGCATTGCCGGATGGAAATGTGCTTCGTTTGGGTGATGTGGCAGATATTGAATTGGGACGTTTGGCTTATACTTTCAATAATATGGTAAACGGTCACAAGGCGGTGTCTTGTATCGTTTATCAGATGGCGGGTACCAATGCTACCGAAACAATCTCCAATTTGGAAGAGGTGCTTGCAAAGGCACAGGAGTCATTGCCGACAGGTTTAAACATCAATATAGCCCAAAATGCTAATGACTTTTTGTTTGCCTCTATTCATGAAGTAATCAAAACCTTGATTGAAGCGTTTGTTCTGGTGTTTATCGTGGTGTATATCTTCTTGCAGGATATGCGCTCTACATTGATTCCGGCCATTGCCATTCCGGTGGCGTTGGTGGCTACTTTCTTTGTATTGAAACTGATAGGCTTCAGTGTGAACCTGTTGACACTTTCGGCGATGGTACTTGCTATTGCGATTGTAGTAGACGATGCCATAGTCGTCGTCGAGGGTGTTCATGCTAAGTTGGATCAGGGATATAAATCTTCCCGTGAGGCTTCTATCGATGCCATGAGCGAGCTGGGCGGTGCCATCGTTTCTATTACATTGGTCATGATGTCTGTGTTCATTCCGGTAAGTTTCATGGGAGGTACGGCCGGTACGTTCTATCGCCAGTTTGGTCTGACGATGGCGATCGCTATTGGTTTGTCCGCTTTGAACGCCTTGACATTGAGTCCCGCCTTGTGTGCGATATTCCTGAAACCGCATGATGAGGAGCATAAAGAAAAGAAAACGACATTTATTTCCCGTTTCCATACCTCATTCAATGCGGCTTACGATTCTTTGCTAGCTAAGTATAAGAAGCAGGTCGTGTTCTTTATCCAGAAGAAATGGCTTTCATTCGGTATTGTCGCCGGTTGTATCGCCGTATTGGTATTCTTGATGCAGGTTACGCCTACCGGTATGGTGCCGAACGAGGATACGGGTACGATCATGGGTGCCGTTACGTTACCACCGGGAACTTCCCAAGAGCGTACCTATGAGGTGATGAATAAGGTCGATAGTTTGATCGCTGCGGATCCGGCGGTAGAGTCGCGTACGGCGGTTGTTGGTTTCAGTTTTATCGGTGGTCAAGGACCTTCTTACGGCTCATTTATCATCAAGTTGAAAGACTGGGAAGACCGTTCTATGATGCAGAACTCGGATATCGTATATGGTAGTTTGTTCATGCGTGCCCAAAAGATCGTGAAAGACGCTCAGGTATTGTTCTTTACGCCGCCTATGATCCCGGGTTACTCCGCATCTAGTGATATCGAGTTGAATATGCAGGATAAGACCGGTGGTGAGTTGGATCGTTTCTTTGATATCTCCAAGGAATATATGGCCGCTCTGACGGCACGTCCGGAGATCAAGTCCGCTCAATCTACGTTTAACCCGAACTTCCCGCAATATGAGATCGATATCGACGCTGCCGCTTGTAAGAAAGCCGGTATCAGTCCGAAGGATATCCTGTCTACCTTGCAGGGATATTATGGTGGTTTATATGCCTCTAACTTTAACCGCTTCGGTAAGATGTACCGTGTAATGGTGCAGGCGGATCCTGATTTGCGTAAGAATATGGAATCTTTGAAAAACATCAAGGTAAAGAGTGGTAACGATATGGCTCCGATTTCCCAGTTCATTACGATGAAGAAGGTGTACGGCCCGGATATCATCAGTCGTTTCAATATGTACACTTCTATCAAGGTGATGGTTGCTCCGGCGGATGGTTATACCAGTGGTCAGGCGTTGAAGGCGATTGACGAGGTGGCTAAGGTAACGCTTCCGGCAGGCTTTGGTTATGAGTTAGGAGGTATGGCGCGTGAGGAAGCAAGTACGAGTGGTAGTACGACGGCTTTGATCTTCTTGCTGTGTTTCGTATTCGTTTACTTGCTGTTGAGTGCGCAGTATGAGAGTTACATCCTTCCTTTGTCCGTATTGCTCTCCGTGCCGTTCGGTTTGATGGGTAGCTTCTTGTTCGTCCAAGGTTGGGCCGCTTTGGGAAATATCCCGGCGTTGAAGATGATCGTAGGAACCATGTCTAACAATATCTATATGCAGATCGCCTTGATCATGTTGGTAGGTTTGTTGGCGAAGAACGCTATCTTGATCGTAGAGTTCGCTTTGGAACGTCGTCGTATGGGTATGAGTATCACATGGGCTGCCGTGTTAGGAGCCGCCGCCCGTTTGCGTCCGATCTTGATGACCTCATTGGCGATGGTGGTCGGATTGTTGCCTATGATGTTCGCATTCGGAGTAGGAGCGCACGGTAACCGTACATTGGGTACAGCGGCTATCGGCGGTATGTTCATCGGTATGATCTTCCAGATCTTTATTGTTCCGGTTTTGTTCGTGGTATTCCAGTACTTACAGGAGAAATTCAAGCCGATCGAATGGGAAGATTTGGATAACAGCGATATGAGTACGGAAATAGAACAGTACGCTAAAATAAAATAAGAGATGACAATGAAGAAACAAATTATATATATGGTATGTGCGACTGCTTTGTTAAGCAGTTGCCATATCTATAAGGCATACGAGCGTCCGGATTCCATCGATGCGACGGGAATTTATCGTGATCCGGTTTCCGAGACTGATACATTAGCCTCCGCGGATACGACCAATATGGGAAACCTTCCTTGGAAGGAAGTTTTTCGTGATCCGAAGTTACAGGCGTTAATTGAGGAGGGATTAGCTAATAACGTAGATATGCAGGCAGCCGTTCTTCGGGTAGAGGAAGCGAAAGTATTGTTGACTTCTGCCCGTCTGTCTTTCTTGCCTTCTATAAACCTTGCTCCCCAAGGTACGATTACGAAGATGGAAAGCAGTGGGTATGTAAAAGCTTACACGGCTCCTGCGGCCGCTAGCTGGGAGGTTGACCTATTCGGAAAGCTCTTGAACGCGAGCCGTGGCCAAAAAGCCTCCTACTTACAGAGCCAGTATTCAAGACAGGCCGTGCGCTCTCAATTGATCGGTGGTATAGCGAATACTTATTATACCTTGTTGATGCTTGATCGGCAGGTGGAAATTACCGCTAAGACGGTTGATATCTATAAAGAGAATATTCGTGTCATGGAGGCTATGAAGATAGCGGGTATGGCTACCGAGGCTGCCGTGACGCAAATGCGTGCCGCTTACCATCAGGTTTCCGGCTCGTTGATCGAGCTGGAGAGCCAGGTGCGTAGCGTGGAAAACTCATTGTCCGTGTTATTGGCTAAGGCCCCTCAACAGATTGATCGGGGTACTTTGGAGGAACAAGTAATGCCGGAGGATATCATGGTTGGTGTGCCTTTGCAATTGTTGGAGAATCGTCCGGACGTAAAGATTGCGGAGATGACACTTGCCAGTGCTTATTATACGACGAACCAAGCCCGTGCCGCTTTTTATCCGGGATTGAATATCACGGCTACGGCTGGTTGGACGAACGGTTCAGGCATACAGGTCGCTAATCCGGGTCAATTCATGTTTCAAGCTTTGGCTTCGTTGGCCCAACCGATCTTCAACAATGGTAAGTTGGTCGCTAACTTGAAGGTATCGAAGGCAGAAGAGAAGATCGCTCAAATGAATTATCAGCAGACAATTCTGGAAGCTGGTAAGGAGGTGAGTGATGCTTTACATGAGTATGATGCCACGAGCAAGAAGCTTGTGCAAGACAGAGCGCAGATCGAGCAGCTAGAGAAAGCGGTGGCTTATACCAGTGCCTTGTTCCAGTCGGCTCAATCTACTTATTTGGAAATCCTTTCCGCCCAGCAGAGTCTTTTGAGTGCCCAGTTGACGGAAGTGTCCGACAATGTGCAGCGTATGCAAGCGGTTGTCAGTTTATACAGTGCCATCGGTGGTGGTAGAGAATAATAACCTTTAAATGTAGTAAAGTTATGATTAGTCCATTAGCATATGTAGATTCAAGCGCAAAGATCGGGAAGAACGTTACGATTCATCCTTTTGCGTACATTGATAAGAACGTGGAGATCGGGGATGATTGCGAGATCATGCCTCATGCCAGCTTGATGAGCGGTACACGCATGGGAAATCGCAACCGTGTATTTAACGGAGCTGTTATCGCTGCTGAGCCTCAGGATTTCTTTTATAAGGGAGGTGATACGATCGCCGTAATCGGAGATGACAACGTGATTCGTGAGAATGTGGTGATTAACCGTTCCTCGACAGCGGAAGGACGTACTAGTATCGGTAATGGTAATTTCTTGCATGAGGGGGTACATGTTTCTCATGATACGCAGATCGGAAACCGTAGTGTATTCGGCTATGGTAGTAAGATTTCCGGAAATTGTATCTTGGAAGATTATGTGATCTTTGGAGGCAATGTATTGATGAGCCAAGGATCCCGGGTTGGGGCTTGGGCGATGATTCAAACCGGCTGTCGTTTCCGTAAGGATATACCTCCTTTTATCGTAGCGGCTCAAGAGCCTACCACGTATTATGGCGTGAACTCTTTCATCATGTCTCATGAGGGATTCAGTGAAAAGGTTATCAAGCACATCAGTCATGCGTACCGGATCATCTTCCAAGGAAACAGCAGCCTTACGGATGCCTTGTTAATGATCAAGGATCAGGTTCCGATGAGTAAGGAGATCCAACATATTATAGATTTCGTTGGTGAGTCTAAATTAGGTATTGTCAAATAAATACTAATAACAAACGATAGGTAAAAGCCGAAGGAAATCATTTCCTCCGGCTTTTTTATGTAATGGAAGGACGGTTTGGTTAATAATGTTTGTTAAATAATGGTAAACGTGCAGCATTTGTCTCTTTTTAAGTGTCTTACTAATAAGACAACACACAATGAAATCCAATAAAGGAGGTTTAATATGAAAAAGTCATTTTTATTATATCTTATCATGTCTGTATTTCTCATCGGTTATTGCGCTTGCGATAATGATGAGGAAAATTTTGATACGGCTACTACCGGACAAGTGATCAAAGTCCCGGATGATATCAAATCTTTTAATTCAGTTACAAAAGAAATCGTTTTCGAGAAGAATATTTCTATCAAGCAAGACGTGCGAGGCAATGAGAAGGTTGAATTCCGGATAGCTGGAAACGGTCACTTCACGGTAGGCAGTATCTCTTCGATAAGTTCCGTTATCTATAATGCCCCAGTCTTATTAGGGGATTATCAGAGATATTATTTATATGATGGATATCCTGTTGTAGATGTTCTACAAAATGAGGTAAGTAACCAAGAGGAAAGGGACGAAAACATGCAAAAGATAGAGAAAGCTTGGAGCAACTTCCTGAAAGTATTGAATGAGGCTGGAAAGTTGAAGTAGTGATTACCGGTTTGGGATGTAATTCTGCGATACATCTTTTTTGCGCATTTAATAAGTACGTTCTGTATTACATTTGCTAGCGTTTAAATTTAAGTAAATGTGATGAGTATGGGAAAGAATGATTTTGTATGCGGACGTACATAACCGAGTTATGTGAGGGAGGACATCATTCTACGGCGAAGAGTTATCAAGATGCCTTGAATTCATTCAAGCGGTTTAGTGGTCGGGAGGAAATCCCTTATACCTATATCGAGAACCTTCTATTTTATCAAAATTTCGGAGAAACTTTGCGTCGACAGATTGGAGAAACGTGTGGCGAGCCAGCCGGAAGGGGAGAAGGATTATGAGGTCTATGTCGCTTCCCAAAAGGAGATGAGCCTCACTGCTGCAGGCAAGCGGAAGTGGGTAGAACGAATCCTGTTCCGCTCCATAGTTTTCATCCGCTGTACCGATACCTTACGTAGAAAGGAGATCGTGCACCTTCCATACATCAAACGTTTCATGGTGAACATCGCCGGAGAGAGGCGAGGCGGCATACGTCCCGTGGCCTTCATCCCGGACGATCAGATGGCCAAGCTTCGCCGGATAGTGGGACCTGTTTTGTGATTCGCATAGACTTGCTTGGCTGTGCCAAGGTCAGTATTTCCCGTGATCTGCTTGGTGGGGTTTCTTTGCTTGTTGCTAAATTATAT
>OOCL01000629.1_pt1 | contig 25736 bp, 17 predicted proteins | sample 1671211 | NCBI WGS metagenome assembly OOCL01 (sample SAMN06348133, study PRJEB24527) | human gut metagenome | biome: human gut; feature: ankylosing spondylitis patient; material: feces | host: Homo sapiens | place: China | collected 2015-10 | reverse complement strand
TGGTGCGGCTGGACAGGCTGGGCACATAGGTGCCGTTGCTGGCCTGCTCGAACACCCGGCGGATGATGTAGAGCCTGCGGTCAAAATCAATGCCCTTGCTCACACGGGCGGGCTTTTTGATGAAGCACTGCCAGATGGAGGGCATGCAGTCCCGGGCCTTCTGGCCCACGGCATCGGGGTCTACCGGCACCCTGCGCCATGCCAGAAACTCAAGCCCCTCCTTGCGGGTGACCAGCTCAAACAGCTTCATGGCCTGTGCCCGCAGGTGCTCGTTCTGGGGGAAGAAGAACATGCCGACACCGTATTCCCGCTCGTTGCCCAGGCTGATGTTCAGCTCATCGGCCACCTTGGAAAAGAACTTGTGGCTGATCTGCAGCATGATGCCCACGCCGTCGCCGGTCTTGCCCTCGGCATCCTTACCGGCGCGGTGCTCCAGCCGTTCCACGATGCTCAGGGCATCGCTGACCGTCTGATGGCTCTTGCGGCCCTTGATGTCCACCACCGCGCCGATGCCGCAGGCATCGTGCTCGAACTGAGGGTCATACAGGCCAAGAGGCGTGGCGTTTTCCGTAAATTGATCCATTGCCTTTCCCATCCTTATCTCTCAAAATATCCTCCGGGCCGCGGCACGATCCGCAGCCTCTTGCACAGAAAACAAAAAAAGCGCTCCAGAAGGGTATAGAATACCCCTCTGGAACGCCTTTGTTCCGATGATTCTATTATAGCGGATGGTGAGAGATGTTCAAGTGACAGCTGCGCCAAACTTGATGCCCTGAAGTCCGGTCATCTTGTGCGGTTTGATGGAATGATGAACGCATTTCATCAAAACCTTGAAAAAACCGCCGCATCCGGCTGCCGGTCTGGGGCAGGGGATGCGGCGGTTTGCGTATGATTGCGGGGCGTTTCTGTCCTTAGTGCTTTGCGGCGCGCTGTTTGCGGTCGAAGAACCACCCGCATACCAACAGACCGATGCCAAAGATCAGAAGCACGGCAGCCAGCCAATCGGTGGTACCGGTCTGGATCAGGGTCACGGTCGTGGTGTTCTGCGTGGGCGTTTCCTCCGGCTGGGCCAACGACGCGGACGTGTCAGTCTGAGCCGGTTCCTCCGCAGGCAGCTCGCCGGGGGCCTCGGTTTCCTCGGTTTCCTCGGTTTCCTCGGTTTCCTCGGGGATCTCGGGTTCCTCAGACTCCTCGGGGGTCTCCGGCCCCTCAGGCTCCTCGGGAATCTCGGGGGTCTCCGGGTCTACGGGAACGACCGGAACATAGGGGGTGTCCGGGCTGTTCTTCAGGTTGGTAAAGACGACCTTGGCGGTGTCGTTCTGGGGCACAACGCCGGTCTCTGCAGGGTTGAGATTCAGCAGGGTCCAGCCGTCCTGAGCGGTTTCGGTGATGGTATAGCCGATGCCTGCGGGCAGGTTCGAGAGCGTGATGCTCTCGCCGCTTTTCAGGGTGAAGGATGCCTTGCCGTTTTTGAACGGGACACCGCACCATTTGTCGTCGATCGTGGTGATGGCATCATCATCCAGCGTGAGCTCAAAGGTGAACACGGTGTCATAGTCGCTCGGCAGCAGTTCACCGACCGTCTCTTTGCAGACGGTCAGGCTGCCGGTGCTGCCGTGTGCGGCCTTGAGGGACAGGGGGCCGGTGTAAGAAGTGACGGGTGCGACGAGAACCATGTGCAGATCCGCTTCGCCCCCCTCATGGGCGTTCCAGCGGGTGGTTTCATAGTCGTCATACCAGCCGGTAATGAAATCATAGCAGTCCGGGTAACCATCCAGCTCCCAGCCGCGGCCGGTGGGGCCAAAGGTAATGGTTCCACCGTTCTCAATGTCGTCACCGCCTTTTTCTGCATGGTTGTTGTACAGCTGCACGTCATCCGAAAGAGTTGCAGTGGAGTAGTTTCGGAGACCGCCGCCATACCAAGTGGAAGTGGTGTTATAACGAACACGGCCTGAAAGCAGCGTCAGTGTCGCACTCGCGTTATTGACAATGCCGCTGTTCTTGTTGTGCTCAACCTGCAGGTCAACATTTTCTTCTACAGTAAACGTTCCGCTATTGGTGTTAAAAATACCGGCAGAATTATTATTGCAGGCAGAGACGTTTGCACCGGTTTCCATGGTAAACGTTCCATGGTCGTTGTTTAAAATACCATGGCGACTGTTATTGCAGACAGAGACGTTTGCACCGGTTTCCATGGTGAACGTTCCATGTTTGTTGTTAAAAATACCATCGTAACCGTTATGGCAGGTGGAAATGATTGCGCCATTTTCTATGGTGAAAATACCGCCGTCATTGCAAATACCGTAGATACCATTATCGTCAGCAGAAATGTCTGCACCGCCCTCAATCGTAAAGTAGTCATTCTCAGGGGTGTAGTAGTTTTTGCCGGTGCTGCCGTAGCTTCTGTTTTCGACGGTGTTGTAGATGCCAGCAGTCGCATTGTTGTTGGCAGTGACGTGTGCGTCGCCCTCAATGAGGAAAAAGCCTTTTGCTTTTGTCTGATCGCCACCGCCTGCATAGTTGTAGATGCCGATATCATTGTGGTTTGCGGAGACATTGGCACCGCTTTTAATGGTAGCACGGGCATCATAACTATTTGCAAAGCCAAGCTGGCTGTTGCCATCAACGATGACGGTTGCACCGCTTTCAATGTTCAGAATCCAGCTGTTTAAAACGCCAGCCAGGCCTACGTTATTGCAGGCATAGAGATACGCACCGGGTTCGATGGTCACGTTGCCTTCGTAGGTGCGATCGTCATGCTGTGCATGCACGACAAAACCGCCGCTGCCACCATAAATATCAGCTGAACCGTTGCCCTCGCAGTAAATCTGTCCACAAATATGGCTTTCATCGCCGCGACTGTTGCCAATACCGATGCCACTGCCTTCGTTGTCAGTAGCATACAACGTGGAAGCATCATCCATGTCAAGGACACCGACATAAATGCCATAACCATTCCAACCGCCATAGTTGCCGGTTGAGGTCAGCGTAGAATTCTCCATGGTCAGCGTGCCGCCAAAGCTTCCTACGCCATAACAACCGAGACCGCCATAACCGGATGTACCGTTACGAGTGAAATAGACCCCGGCGTTGTTCAGCGTGAGATCGATGGGGTCGATGGTCATGCCGTTCCAGTCACAGTCGGTGACTTCCAGGTAAGACGAAGTGACCCAGATGCCATGACCTTTTTTACTGTAACGCTCTGCGTAGATACCGCTGGCTTCTTCGGCTTTAAAGTCGTGGATCACAGCATATGTATTGTCTTCAAAATACAAATCGCTGTCGTCCTCCAGGAAAATGCCGGGGCCAGAGAGCTGGTCTTCTGTCAACTCAAATTCCACATGGCTCAAACGCAGGTTGCTGGAGTGGGTGATCAAGTTAGCACCACCAGCGCCAATGGGATTTGTATGGGCACAAATCGTCAGCTTGAGATCCTTGAACGTGATATCACTGGATGTTGAATAGATACCCTTCTCGTTCAGCGTCAGCGTATAGTTGTCGCCGCCGGAAATGGTCAGGGTCTTGTTATCGAACGTAAGACCTTCATACAGCTCAATGTTCGCCAGCAGGTCGATCTGGTCGCCAGGTATCGCCATGCTGATCGCCTCGTCCAGTGTAGAGTAGGGCGTATCGCCGATCTTGCACACATCTTGGGTTGTGGTGCTGCCGGTGTCGTCCGCAGAGCCATCGTCATCCGGTTTCTCGTCAAGAGTTTTGGGGGTGAGATTCCCTGCGGACCGGTCATCCGCTGCTGCTTTATCGCTGCCCGCGTCCGCAAGGTTATCGTCACCCGATCCCTTGTCAAGAGTTTTGGGGGTGGGATTCCCTGCGGGCAGGTCATCCGTTGCTTCATCGCGGTCCGCGTCCGCAAGGTCATCGTCACCCGATTCCTCGTCACCCGATTCCTTGTCACCCGATTCCTCGTCATCCGATTCCTCGTCAGGAGTTTTGGGGGTGAGATTCACTGTGGGCCGGTCATCCGCTGCTTCTTCATCGTTGTCCGCATCCACGACAGCGAGCTGCTGTTCCGGTGAATCATCAAGGGAGTAGGGGACGGTGGAAAGGTCACTCCAGTCCAGAATGGTGCCGTCCGAATCCGTGATGGTGGGGTCGGGGCTCAGTGCAAGTACACTCAGCGGCAGAACATGAAGCAGCAATCCGATGGTAAGTATCACTACGAACCATCTCTTTTTCATAATTTTTTCTCCTCCTCTTTCTAAAATATAGTACATTTTGTGTACTGCTAATATAGTAGCATCGGATGTTCGGAAATACAAGAGGTTCAAACGAATTTGAAACCGAAAGATCCAAATTTTTGAAACGGCGGGGAACCGCGCCGGAGTTTCTCCGGAAAATGATTCCTGCACAGGAGTGAAAGCTTGTCCCTACTCCGGAAATTCCCAGAAATTATGAAAAAGTTTCGACACAAGAAAAACTCCCGGGAAATCCCGGGAGCATAGTAGAAACGAAGCAAGAAATTCCCTGCGGCGGCAGTCAGCGTCCCAGAATGGCCCGCAGGTCCTCTTCCGGGGTCGTAATGGCTTTCAGGTCATAGCGGCGCTGCAATTCCTGCACGACCCCCGGAGAGAGAAAGGCCGGGAGGGTGGGGCCGAGGCGGATGTTCCGGATGCCCAAAGCCAGCAGGGCGATCAGGATGCAGACTGCCTTCTGCTCGAACCAGCAGAGCACCAGCGAGAGCGGCAGGTCGTTGACGGTGCAGCCGAAGGCATCGGCCAGAGCCAGTGCGATCCGGATGGCGCTGTATGCGTCGTTGCACTGGCCCACATCGAGGATGCGGGGCAGGCCAGTGCCGGGCACTGTGCCCAGAGGCAGATCGTTCAGCCGGAATTTGCCGCAGGCAAGGGTCAGAATGACCGTATCCGGCGGTGTCAGCCGGGCAAACTCGGTGTAATAACGGCGGGTGGGCCGGGTACCGTCGCAGCCGCCCACCAGGAAGAAATGGCGGATCTGCCCGCTTTTCACGGCCGCAACGATCTCATTGGCGTGGGAGAGCACAGCGCTCCGCGCAAAGCCGGTGGTGACCGTTTTTCCGCCGTTCATGCCCGGGATGATGGTATCCTCCGGGTAGCCGCCCAGTTCCAGCGCTTTCCGGATGACGGGGGTGAAGTCCCGGTCCTCCCCGATGTGCGGCACCCCGGGATAGGAGACCACCGAGGTGGTAAAGACCCGGTCGGCGTAGCTGGGGCGCAGCGGCATGATACAGTTTGTGGTGAAGAGGATGGGGGCGGGGATGTCCTCAAACTCCGACTGCTGGTTCTGCCAGGCGGTGCCGAAATTTCCCTTGAGGTGCGAATAGCGCTTTTTCAGCTCCGGATAACCGTGGGCGGGCAGGAGTTCCGAGTGGGTATAAACGTTGATGCCCTTGCCCTCGGTCTGGGCCAAAAGCTGCTGGGTGTCGTAAAGGTCGTGGCCGGAAATGACGATGAAAGGCCCTTTCTCGATGGTCAGAGGGACTTCTGTCGGTTCCGGTTCGCCAAAGGCACCGGTGTTGGCATGATCCAGCAGTTCCATGGTGCGGAAGCTGGCTTCTCCGGTCCTTTGCACCAGGAGCCAAAGCTCCTCCATGGATAGCCCCGAGGTGCCCACTGCCTTCAGGGCGGTACAGTAAAATTTGTCCAGCTCCGGGTCGATGCGGCCCAGCACCCGAGCATGATAGTTATAAGCGGCCATGCCCCGCAGGCTGAACAGCACAAAGCATTTCAGGCTTCGCACATCCGGGTCAGGCTCCTGCCAGAGCTGCTGCATATCATAGTCCTCGGCAATGCCCGGACAGGCGGCGTGGATCTTCTCGATCAGCTGCCCGACGGTGTGCTCGTCAAAATTTACATTGGTGATGGTGGTGAACAGCCCCTGCATCAGCAGCAAAGCCTGCTCCGGAGCCGGAGCACGGCCTTCACCAATGAGCTGCTCCGCATACCGGATCAGGGCACCGGTCAGCCGGTCCTGCGCCGCTGCGGTCGGAGCCGATTTCCCGCACACACCTGCCCGACCGGTACAGGCAGTCCCGTTGGCCGCCTGCTCACATTGGAAACAAAACATCTGCTCATCCATAAAAATACTCCCTTCGCTTTCTGGCAAAGGGAGTATGGACAACGGACAGAGGAAATATGCAGGAAAAAAAAGGGGCCGCACCCCTTCGGATGCAGCCCTCAGAAAAGGAATGCTTAGTAGGTGATGCCCTGTGCCATCATGGCGGTGGCCACCTTCAGGAAACCGGCGCAGTTTGCACCGACCATCAGGTTGCCCTCGGAACCGGCAGCAACGGATGCATCGTAGGAAGCGTGGAAGATGCCCTCCATGATGCCCTTCAGCTTGGCATCTACTTCCTCAAAGCTCCAGCTCAGACGCTCGGAGTTCTGGCTCATTTCCAGACCGGAGGTGGCCACACCGCCGGCGTTGGCTGCCTTTGCGGGTCCGTACAGGACACCGTTGGACAGGTAGACCTCAATGGCCTCGGGCGTGCTGGGCATGTTTGCGCCCTCGCAGACAACGGTGCAGCCGTTCTTGACCAGAGCCTCAGCGGACTCCTTGTTGATCTCGTTCTGGGTTGCGCAGGGCAGGGCGATGTCGCAGGGGACAGTCCAGACCTTGGAGCAGTCGGCAACGTAGGTTACACCGGCGTGGGTCTCGGCATACTCCTTGATGCGACCACGGCGGACTTCCTTCAGTTCCTTGACGTAAGCCAGATCAATGCCGTTGGGGTCGTAGACGTAGCCGTTGGAATCGGACATGGTAACGACCTTTGCGCCCAGAGACTGAGCCTTCTGGCAGGCATAGATGGCAACATTGCCGGAGCCGGAGATGACCACGGTCTTGCCCTCAAAGCTGTCGTTGCGCATACACTTCAGAGCCTCGGCGGTGAAGTAGCACAGGCCGTAGCCGGTGGCCTCGGTACGGGCCAGAGAGCCGCCGAAGGTCAGGCCCTTGCCGGTGAGCATACCGCCCTGGAAGCTGTTGGTCAGGCGCTTGTACTGGCCGAACATATAGCCGACCTCGCGGCCGCCGACACCGATATCACCGGCGGGGCAGTCCACGAACTGGCCGATGTGGCGGTACAGCTCGGTCATGAAGCTCTGGCAGAAGCGCATGACTTCCATGTCGCTCTTGCCGTGGGGGTCAAAGTCAGAGCCGCCCTTGCCGCCGCCCATGGGCAGGGTGGTCAGGCTGTTCTTGAAGGTCTGCTCGAAGCCGAGGAACTTCAGGATGCCCTGATTGACAGAAGGATGGAAGCGCAGGCCGCCCTTGTAGGGGCCGATGGCGCTGTTGAACTGGACGCGGTAGCCGCGGTTCACCTGGACCTTGCCCTGGTCATCGACCCAGGGTACACGGAAGGTGATGATGCGCTCAGGCTCGACCAGCCGCTCGATGAGGCCGGCCTTCTCGTACTCGGGATGCTTCTCCACGACGGGCTGGATGCTCTCCAGCACCTCGCGGACAGCCTGCAGGAACTCGGGCTCGTTGCCATTGCGCTTTTCCAGGCCCTCGTAGACACGCTTCAGATATTCATTCGTCAGCATAATGATATACTCCTTTTCCCTTATCTCTATTGTGTGGAGGCTCCGTCTTTCCCGTTTCCCACGGCGGGGCTGATAAGCCTCTGACCACTTTGCTATTATAAAGCTTTATCTGCCGATTTACAAGATGGCCCGCCCCGCAAAAACCGGAAAATCTTTCAAAAAACCATGGAAAAGATGAATACACTTCACGAAAAAGACGGGACACATCAAAAAATTGCGATAAAACCTGCTTTTGTAAAGAAATAGAAAATCCCTGCACCGGCCTGGAACAGGCGGTACAGGGAGGAAAAGTCTTACTTCAGCAGCTTCTCGCAGGCGTCGGCGGCACCCTCGAGGAACTGACCGCCGTAGGTCTCGATCATGCCGGCGTCGGACAGCGCAGCCAGCTGCGGGTCGATGGGGCATTTGGCCAGAACGGGCAGGTGATGCTTTGCGGCCACCTCGTCCACATGGCTGTCGCCGAACACGTTGATGTGCTTGCCGCAGTCGGGGCAGACGATATAGCTCATGTTCTCGACGATGCCCAGCATCGGCACCTTCATCATCTCGGCCATGTTCACGGCCTTGGCCACGATCATGCTCACCAGCTCCTGCGGGCTTGCCACGACGACGATGCCGTCCACGGGCAGGCTCTGGAAGACGGTCAGGGGGACGTCACCGGTTCCCGGAGGCATATCCACGAACAGGAAATCAACATCTTTCCAGACCACATCGGTCCAGAACTGCTTGACCGCACCGGCGATGACGGGGCCGCGCCAGACGACGGGGTCTTCCTCGTTCTCCACCAGCAGGTTGATGCTCATGACGTCGATGCCCATCCGGCTCTGGATGGGCCAGCAGCCCTTGTCGTCGGCCATGGCGCGGCCATGGATGCCGAACAGCTTCGGGATGGACGGGCCGGTGATGTCGGCGTCGAGGATGCCGCAGTGGTAGCCGCGGCGTGCCATGGCACAGGCCAGCAGGGCGCTGGTCATGCTTTTGCCGACGCCGCCCTTGCCGGATACGACGCCGATGACCTTCTTGACGCTGCTATTGGGGTTGGGTGCATCATGCTGGGGCGCAGCATCGCGGGAAGAACACGCTGCCCCGCAGTTGGAGCAGTCATGGGTACATTCTTCGCTCATTGTCTCATTGCGCACGGCCGTGGTACCGGGGGTGCGCTTCCTCCTTGCATTCTTAGATCCGGTCTGGCGGAACATTCCCGCCAGATACAATATATATCATATCATAAAACTGGGAAAGAAACAACCCACGGCCCCGCTCATATTTCTCAGAGCAGCTCACATATCTATAAAAAGATACACTGGGGAAAGGGAGGGGTGCGCTGTGCGGCAGAGCTATCTGAAAAACGCAGCCCTGATGACCGGGGCGGACATCCTGCTCCGTCTGGCGGGCATGGGGCTGCGCATCTGGCTGGCGAACGCTCTGGGCGGCGAGGGGATGGGGCTGTACCAGCTGGTGCTGGCGGTCTATTCGCTCTTCGTCACGCTAGCGACGGCGGGCGTCTCGGTGGCGGCCACCCGCCTGATGGCCGAAGAGCTGGCCCGCAGCCCGGCGGAGGCCCGGGGGATGCTTCACCGTCTCCTGCTGGCGGGGGCCGGGCTGGGCGTGCTGGCGCTGGCGGCGCAGTTCGGGCTGGCGGGCCTCGCCGCAAAATGGTGGCTGGGCGATGTCCGCGCAGCGGGGGCGCTGCGTGTCTCGTCGCTGGGCCTGCCGTGGATGGCGGTGTCGTCGGTACTGCGGGGCTTTTTCATCGCCCGGCGGCAGGTGGAGCCAAACGTCCTGAGCCAGCTGGCCGAGCAGACCGTCCGCATCGGCATCGTCTACTTTGCGCTGGAGCGGGCCGACGTCCTCGGCTGGGACGTGGGCGGGCGCTGCACGGCAGTGCTGGGCGCAACGGCGGTCAGCGAGGCCGTCAGCACCGGGCTGATGGCACTTTTTTACCGTAAAGAGGCCCGCCGCTGCTTCGGCGCGCGGCCTGCCTGCCGCCCGCAGGAACCGGGAAAGCGCCTCTGGGACATCCTCTGGCCGGTGGAGGGAGGCCGCTGTCTCGCCAGCGCTCTCCACACCGCAGAGAATATGCTGGTGCCGGCCTGCCTGGCAGTCTATCTGCAATTTTCCGGCGGGCGTGCCGAAGCCGTGGCCCAGTACGGCAGCCTCAAGGGGATGGCCCTGCCTCTGCTGACTTTTCCCTTCGGACTGCTGGGAAGCCTTTCCGTCCTGCTGATGCCCGAGATCACCCAGGCCCACCTCCGGGGCCAGAGCGGGCGGCTGGCGGCTCTCATCGACAGGATGCTCCGTCTCACCGGCTATTTCTCGGCGCTGGCAGGAGCGGCGTTCTGGGTGTGGGGTCAGCCGCTGGCCGAAGTCCTCTACGGCAGTGCCGAGGCGGGCAGCTACCTTGTCATCCTCGGCCCGGCCATGCCGCTGATGTACCTCGAGAGCATGGTGGACGGTGCCATGAAGGGGGTAGGGGAACAGAAAGCCGTTTTCCGCTACAGCATGTGGGACTCCTGTCTCCGCATTGCGGGCGTACTGCTCCTGCTGCCCCGCTTCGGGATGAAGGGCTTCCTTTTTGTGATCTTGCTGTCCAGCTTCTACACCTGCACCGCCAACACGGGGCGGCTGCTGTCCAGCTGCGGCCTTCCGCTGCGTCTGTGGAGGTGGCTGGGCGCACCGGGCTTTGCGGGAGCCGTCAGCGCCGGGGCCGGGCTGGCCCTGCGGCATCTTTTGGCGGACTGGCTTACCGGCGGAGTCCTCTTGCAGCTGGCGGCGGTAGCGCTGGGCGGCGCGGGGATGGCAGCGGTCTGCTTTGCGGCGGCGTGGCCGCTGGGCCTCGGCGAAGAGCTGCGGGCTGTGGCGGCAGGGGAGAGGCGGCATAAGAAAAATGTCCAAAAAGTGAAATAGCTGGACACGGGGGAGAGAATCGAGTATAATACTAAAGATATTATGGGGTGATAGGCCCTTGAAATGAAAAACGGCAGCTGACATCTTCGGATGCCGGCCCCCGATGCAAAAGAGGATATGCTGTGAAGGAAAAGAAAACAAATCTGCTGCAGGTACTGGCCCGCCGGGCTCTGCTGGTGGCGCTGGACGGAGCCATCGTAGCCTTCAGCTTTTATTTCGCCCTGCTGCTGCGCGCAGACGGTGCTGTCGAGGCCTCCTGGTGGCCCCATAACCGCGCCCTGCTCTACGCGAATCTGCCCTGGATCGTGGCGGTCTATCTGCTCAGCTTTCTGGCCGGGCGGCTCTACACCATCCTTTGGAAGTATGCCGGGGAGCGTGACCTCATCCGTCTGGCCGGGATGATCGCCGTCCCGACGGGCATCGTCTATCTGGTCAACCGCTGCTTCATCCACGGCGTGCTCTTCAACTCGGCCAACGCCATGGCGGCGGTGCTCATTTTACTGTTGATCGGCGGGAGCCGTCTGGCCTGGCGGCTCTTCCTGAATCACCCGCTGGGCGAGCGGCTGCGCGGCAACGCCAGCAAGGACCCCAACCGCCCTGTCATGATCGTGGGTGCGGGCGAGGCTGGTGCGTGGGCCATCAATGTCTGCAAGACCAACACCAGCTACGGCCATGTCATCTTGGCCGTGGACGATGACCCCAACAAGCTGGGCCAGACCATCCACGGTGTCCCGGTGCGCGGCACACTGGAAGAAATTCCTGATCTGTGTACCCGCTACAACATCCATACCATCATCGTGGCGATCCCGACCCTGAAGGGAAACCGCCTGAACCACGTCATCGACCTCTGCGTCTCCACCCACTGCGCCGTGCAGATGCTCAGCGACCCCCAGCTGGTGGGTGCAGGCACCCCTCAGCAGGGCGCGTTCCGTGAGCTGAACACCGCCGATTTCCTCTCCCGTGAGGAAGTCACACTGGACACGGAGAAAATTTCCGGCTACCTCACCGGCAAGACCGTTCTGGTGACGGGCGGCGGCGGCAGCATCGGCAGTGAGCTCTGCCGTCAGGTCATGCGCTTCAAACCCGCAAAACTGCTTATCTTCGATATTTATGAGAACTGCGCCTATGAACTGCTGATGGAACTGCAGCAGAAGTATGGCCGCGATGTGCCGGTCACGGTGCTGGTCGGCTCCATCCGGGACAAGGCCCGCCTGGACGAGGTATTTGAGACGTACCACCCGACGGTGGTGTTCCATGCCGCCGCCCACAAGCACGTCCCGCTGATGGAGATCAGCCCCGCCGAGGCCGTCAAGAACAATGTCTTTGGCACCAAGAATCTGCTCACCAGTGCCAGCGAACACGGCGTGGAGCGGCTGGTGCAGCTCTCCACCGATAAGGCTGTCAACCCCACCAGCGTCATGGGCTGCACCAAGCGCCTGTGTGAGATGCTCATCCAGACCTTCGCGGGCAACACCGACATGAAGTGCGTCGCCGTCCGCTTCGGCAATGTGCTGGGCAGCCACGGCAGCGTCATCCCGCTGTTTGAGGCGCAGATCAAAAAGGGCGGCCCCGTCACCCTCACCGATGCCAACATCGAGCGCTACTTTATGACCATCCCCGAGGCGGCACAGCTGGTGCTGCAGGCCGGTGCGCTGGCCGAGAGCGGCAGCATCTATGTGCTGGACATGGGCGAGCCGGTCAAGATCATGGACCTTGCAAAACAGCTCATCCGCTTCTACGGCTATGAGCCGGGCGTGAACATGGATATTAAGATCGTGGGTCTGCGCCCCGGCGAAAAACTCTACGAAGAGCTGATGATGGACGAGGAGCAGGACAAGATGCGCCGCACCGTCCACAATAAGATCTTCGTGGCTCCGCCCCGGAACATCGACCTGGGCGAGTTCTACCAGCAGCTCCAGGAGCTGGCCGTCGCCGCCGAGCACAACGACGACAGCGTGGTGGAGCAGTTGGCCAAAATGGTGCCTACCTTTACCCCCACCCGCGAGAACCTCAAGCTGTAAAACCGCTGGCTGCACGGCACCTTTGCTGTGTAAAAATATATAAGAGGGATGTACAATCATGGAAAAGAAACCGTTTTTGACTGAGTCGATGGCTCAGGACATCATTCAGGACGTACCCACCCCCTTCCACGTCTATGACGAGAAGGGCATCCGGGAGAACGCCCGCCGCATCAACAAGGCATTCAGCTGGAACAAGGGCTTCCGCGAGTATTTTGCGGTCAAGGCTCTGCCGAACCCCGTCATCCTCCAGATCCTGAAGGAAGAGGGCTGCGGCGTGGACTGCTCCTCTCTGACTGAGCTGATGCTCAGCGAAGTGTGCGGCTTCAGCGGCAGCGACATTATGTTCTCCTCCAACCAGACCCCTGTGGAGGACATGAAGAAGGCTTACGAGCTGGGCGCTTATATCAACCTCGACGACGCCACCATGGTGGACTTCCTCGACCGGGTGGCCGGTGTGCCGGAGAACATCTTCTGCCGTTACAATCCGGGCGGCACCTTCCAGCTGGGCGAGAGCAAAGAGGGCTTCCAGGTCATGGACAAGCCCGGCGACGCCAAGTACGGCATGACCGAGGAGCAGATGATCGACAGCTACAAGAAGCTGGCTGCAAAGGGTGCCAAGAACTTTGGCATCCACGCCTTCCTCGCCTCCAACACCATCTCTGACGCCTATTATCCTGAGCTGGCAGGCATCCTCTTCCAGCTGGCTGTCCGCGTCCAGAAGGCCACCGGCGTGCATATCGCCTACATCAACCTGTCCGGCGGTGTCGGCATCCCGTACCGCCCCGAGCAGACGGAGAACGACATCATGGCCATCGGCGAGGGCGTCCGCAAGAAGTTTGAAGAAATTCTGGTCCCCGCCGGCATGGGCGATGTCTCCATCTTCACCGAGATGGGCCGCTTCACCACCGGCCCCTACGGCGCTCTGGTGGCTACTGCCATCCACGAGAAGCACATCTATAAGGAATACATCGGTCTGGATGCCTGCGCGGCCAACCTGATGCGCCCCGCCATGTACGGCGCTTACCACCACATCACCGTGCTGGGCAAGGAGAACGCCCCCTGCGACCACAAGTACGATGTGGTCGGCGGCCTGTGCGAGAACAACGACAAGTTCGCCATTGACCGGATGCTGCCCAGGATCGACATCGGCGACCTGATCTACATCCACGACACCGGTGCCCACGGCTCCGCCATGGGCTACAACTACAACGGCAAGCTCCGCAGCGCCGAGGTCCTGCTCTGCGAGGACGGCTCTCACCGCCTCATCCGCCGCGCCGAGACCCCCCGCGACTACTTTGCAACGCTGGACTTCCTGCCCGCCATGAAGCCCCTGTTCGAGGGCTACGACGACTGAGTCCCCCTGAAAACCTGCGAGGTGTGATATGTTTTTTGGATTCCAGCTTACCTGCGGCCTGATGATGGTCTTTTACGGCTACTCGGTGATGAAGAATCCCCGTGTGTGGGGAGACCAGGGCCGTCAGGCAGTCAAGGCGGAGAATTTCCCGGAATACTGCCGCCAGAACGGCCTGTTCTTCCTGAAGGCGGGCCTGATCATGGCGCTCATCGGCGCGTTGGACGCACTGGTGAGCCTTTCCGGCGCGCTCTACGTCCTGCTGTATCTGTTCGGGCTGGCGTTCTCGTTCTATCCGCTGGTCAAATGGTGCCGCGAGAACGAGGGCTTCTCCTGGCCCTGGCCCCATGTGGAAAGCGAGAAGAAGCGGATCAAAAAGCTGCGCAGGGAGCAGGAACAGGAGCAGCAGGGCGGCTCTGAGAAAAAATAAGAGAGAACCGGAACGCGGCGCTCTCCCTGAAGAAGGGAGGGCGCTGCTTTTGTCTGCTGAAGTTTCGACCCTTGACAGCCGGAGCCGCAGAACCTATAATGAAATCACGATGACCCCTCTTGAAACACATTTGGAGGTACAAAACCATGATCAACTATCCCAAGAATTATGCTCCTCTGGCGGAAGAGGAAATGGAGTACACCAGCGGCGGCCTGTCCATCAACTGGATGGCACTGGGCTCCACCGTTATGGGCCTGGCCACCAGTATGCTGGCCTACCTGAATGTCTCCAACATTGCCGGTGTGGCGGTCCAGCTGCAGAAGAAGAACCCCGAGAAGTACCCTGAGCCGGAAGGCACCATCAACGGCAACCTCATCATTGATTCTACCCTGACCTACTTCTCCAGCGTGGCAGGCATCGGCATGGGCCTGCTGAACATCGCTGCGGGTGTGGGCACCGTCTATCTGGGCATGAAGTCCGGTTCTTAAAAATTAGTACTGGACATTTGAGCCAAAACGTGGTATACTTCTTCCTGCATTCGCGGGCATCGTACATCGGCTAGTATATCAGCCTTCCAAGCTGAGGAGGTGGGTTCGATTCCCATTGCCCGCTCCATGCAGAAAAAAGCCCTGAGTTCTCCGGAACTCGGGGCTTTTTTGCTGGGCAGAACCGCTCAGCCTCGCTTTGCACGGCAGTTCCCCTGACAGGGGAGCCGGGCGGTGTGCGGCTGCCGTTCTGCCGTGCCTGTCAGGAGAGGCGGCAGCCTGCAGGGATGACAGAGAGGTTTCAGACGGAGAGCTTGTTCACTTTACCTGTTTACTTTGAAGCGATTTTATAGTAAAATAAGATGAATAAATCAGGGGCAGGGGAAACTTTGGCCTGATGAGAGAAATGATTTAGGTGGTGTATTGATATGGCATTGAAATATCAGCGGATCCTTCTGAAGATCAGCGGCGAGGCCCTGGGCGGCGAAAAGGGCACCGGCTTTGACGAGCCGACCATGGACGCGATCTGCGGCGGCGTGAAAAAGGCCCACGACCTGGGCGTGCAGATCGGCATCGTGGTGGGCGGCGGCAACTTCTGGCGCGGCCGTTCCAGCGGTAAGATGGAGCGCACCCTGGCCGACAAGATCGGAATGCTGGCGACCGTGATGAACGCGCTGGCTGTCTCCGACAAGCTGGAGCAGCTGGGCGTGGAGACCGAGGTGTTCACCTCCATCACCATGCCGCAGGTGGCCCCCGCCTTTACCCGCAAGGATGCCCTGAAGGCCATGGCAGACGGCAAGATCGCCATCTTCGGCGGCGGCACCGGCAACCCCTTCTTCTCTACCGACACCACCACGGCCCTGCGTGCTGTTGAGGTGAGCGCGGACATCATGTTCAAGGCCACCATGGTGGACGGCGTGTACGACAAGGACCCCCACAAGTACCCCGATGCCAAAAAGTACGACACCCTGACCTTTACCAAGGTGCTGGAGGATCGCCTGGCTGTGATGGACGGCACTGCCGCCACCCTCTGCCGCGACAACAAGCTCCCCATCCTGGTCTTTGACCTGGCCGACCCGGACAACATTGCAAAGGCCGTGCAGGGTGAGAATGTGGGCACCCTGGTCTATGAGGGCTGAGCATAGCCCGCATCCCCGTACCATAGAATGGAACAGGCAGCAATCACAGCGCCTGTGCAGAACAATATATAACAGGAGAAAAGGACAATGAGCAGCAACACCAAGGCATTTGAAGAAAAGATGAAGAGCTCTGTGGAGCATCTGGACCGCGAGCTGGCCGCTGTGCGTGCAGGCCGCGCCAACCCCGCCGTTCTGGACAAGGTGAGCGTGGACTACTACGGTGCCCCCACTCCCATCCAGCAGGTGGCCTCTGTGGCCGTGAGCGAGGCCCGCACCCTGACCATCACCCCCTGGGACCGCACCCTGCTGCGCGCCATCAGCAAGGCCATCATGGCCAGCGATGTGGGCATCACCCCCATTGATGACGGCTCCACCATCCGCCTGAACTTCCCGGCCCCCACCGAGGAGCGCCGCAAGCAGCTGGCAAAGGAAGTTGCCAAGCTGGGCGAGGAGGCCAAGGTGGCCGTGCGCAATGTCCGCCGTGACGCTATGGACAAAGCCAAGGCCATGAAGAAGGCCGGTGAGCTGACCGAGGACACCCAGAAGACCATGGAAGAGGACGTCCAGAAGCTGACCGACAAGTATGTGAAGAACATCGACGCTGCCGTGGAAGAGAAGCAGAAGGAGATCATGTCCGTCTGATTCCGACTGCAGGCAAAGCAGGGAGGTGCCGTGCGCTGAAAGAAGGTGCGCGGCACTTTTTGCCAGACGAGACGTAGAGGAAGAAGAGCATGGAGCATTCAAAGGATTTTGCGAAGGGACTGTCCATCGGCATCATCATGGACGGCAACGGCCGCTGGGCCAAGAGCCGCGGCCTGCCCCGCACCGCCGGCCATAAAAAGGGCGCACAGGTCTTTCAGGACATTGCGGACTACTGCGATGAACTGGGCGTAGAGTCGGTGTATTTTTACGCATTCTCGACCGAAAACTGGAAGCGTCCCGCCGAGGAGGTAGGCGCGATCATGCGGCTGTTCGGCGAATACCTCATCAAGGGCTTCGACTACGAGAACCGGAATGTCCGCATCTGCTTCATGGGCGACCGCACGGTGCTGGAGCCCAAGCTGCAGGAGCTGATGAACAAGCTGGAGCGGGACTCTGCCTGCAAGACCGGCCTGACCATCAACATCGCCATCAACTACGGCGGACGGCCTGAGATCGTCCGGGCGGCCCAGAGCCTCGCGGCCAAGGCGGCTGCGGGCGAGCTGAAGCCTGAGGACATCACGGAAGAGGCTCTTTCGGCCCAGATGTACACCGCCGGCCAGAAAGACCCCGACTTCATCCTCCGCCCCAGCGGAGAGAAGCGGCTCTCCAACTTCATGCTCTGGCAGGCGGCCTACTCCGAACTGGTGGAAATGGACGTTCTGTGGCCTGATTTCACCCGTGATGACCTCGATGCCGCCATCATGGAGTTCAACCGGCGCTCCCGCCGCTTCGGCGGACTCTGAGAGCAGAAACCGATACGCAAGATGCCGCGCAGCGTGCGCGGCCCCCGGAGAGCGCCCGGTATTTCCTCGGGCGCTGACGCTGCAGACCCTGCCAGAGCAGGGGAGCGGCTCCCGGACGAAACAAAGGAGAACATGAAACTATGAAAACACGAATCATCACAGCCGTGGTGGGCCTGATCGTTCTGGCAGGCGTCCTGTTCACCTTCGATACGCTGGTGTTCAATCTGGTCATCGCGGCCATCACCCTCATCGCCCTGCATGAAATTTACTCTGCGCTGGGTTTTGAAAAGCAGGACTGGCCGCTGCTGGCTGTTCTGGTACCCTACACACTGCTCATCATGCTGTCGAGCTACAGCGTCTTCCGGGCGATGGTGATGCCCGCTTCCTTTCTCGTGGTGCTGTTCTATGCCATCTACCTTGTAGTGCGCAACGGCGTTATCAGCTACCAGAAAGCCAGCGGCCTCGCCATGTTTTCGGGCATTGTGATCTTCTGCTTCTACTCGTTCATCCGGCTCAAGGAGATGCTGCCGGTGGAGGAGTATGGCTACGACGCCATCTTCTTCATCCTGCTCATCCTCTGCTTCGCCTGGGGCGGCGATACCTGCGCCTACTTCGCGGGCCGCGCCTTTGGCAAGCATAAGCTCTGCCCGGTGGTCAGCCCCAAAAAGACGGTGGAGGGTGCTGTTGGCGGCGTGCTGGGTACGATGGTGTTCGGTGTACTGATCACGGTCATCTACTCCATCGCAGCAGACCGGATGGAAGAGTTCACCCGCTCCAACATTGGCGTATCCATGTATGTTATCATTGCGCTGCTGGCCTGTGTGGCTGCGGTGCTGGGCATCTACGGCGACCTGTTCGCCAGCGTGGTCAAGCGCCAGTGCGGTATCAAGGACTACGGCACCATCTTCCCGGGGCATGGCGGCATCCTTGACCGCTTCGACAGCGTGATATTCATCGCACCCTTCGTCACCATGGTGGTCATCGCAGCATTCTACGATTAAAATCAGCAGGAGATAGATTCTTTATGGCTAAGAAAATCACGCTGCTGGGTTCTACCGGCTCCATCGGCACCCAGAGTCTCGATGTCATCCGCGCTCAAGGGTATGAGGTGTTCGGCCTGTCGGCTCACAGCCAGACGGATAAGATTTTGCAGCAGATAGAAGAATTCCACCCGAAATACGTCTGTATGACCAGTGAGGCCGGTGCCGAAAAGCTTTCGGCTGCGCTGGCCGGCCGCGCCGATGCACCCAGGCTTCTGACCGGCCCGGAGGGGCTCAAGGCCCTCGCCGCGATGGACGGCCCGGACGTGGTACTGAACAGCGTGGTGGGCATCGCGGGCCTCGGCGCAAGCCTTGCCGCCATCGAGAGCGGCCATGACCTGGCCCTCGCCAACAAGGAAAGCCTCGTCACCGGCGGCCATCTTGTCACTCAGGCCGTGGCGAAGCACGGCGTCAGGCTGCTGCCCGTGGACAGTGAGCACTCGGCCATCTTCCAGTGCCTGCAGGATAAGGAGAGCGCCAAGAGCCTGACCAAGATCCTGCTGACGGCCTCCGGCGGCCCCTTCTTCGGCATGAAGACCGAAGAGCTGCGGGGCAAGACCAAGGCCGATGCCCTCAAGCATCCCAACTGGAACATGGGCGCAAAGATCACCATCGACAGCGCCACCCTGATGAATAAGGGCCTCGAGCTCATCGAGGCTGTGTGGCTGTTCGGTCTGCCTCCGGAGAAGATCCAAATCGTTGTCCAGCGCCAGAGCATCGTCCACTCGGCGGTGCAGTACAGCGACAACTCCATCATCGCCCAGCTGGGTGTGCCGGATATGCGCATCCCCATCCAGTATGCGCTGACCTATCCGGCCCGTGTGCCGGGCGTCGTGCCGGAACTGGACTTCACCACCCTCAAGCTGCTGACCTTCGATGTGGCCGACGAGGAGACGTTCCGCTGCCTCGCCGCCTGCAAGAAGGCCATCCGGAAGGGCGGTCTCGGTCCCTGCGCCGCCAACGGTGCCAACGAGGAGGCCGTCAGGCTCTTCCTCGAGGATAAGATCGGCTTCCTCGACATCGGCCGTCTGGTGGAGGCTGTCGTGGACAGCGACAGCTTCGGCGGCGACTACAGCCTCGCGGATGTGTATGAGTGTGACCGTATGGCCCGCGCATTCGTGAGAGCACACCTGTAATATAGGAGAAATAATGTCAGTTTTCATCACCTTTGCAGCCGCGCTGCTCATCTTCGGCGCAGTCATCGCCATCCACGAGTTCGGCCATTTTGCAGTGGCAAAGCTCTGCGGGGTCCAGGTCAACGAGTTTTCCATTGGCATGGGTCCGACCCTCATCAAGACCTACCGCAAAGGCACGCAGTATACCCTGCGGCTCCTGCCCGTAGGCGGCTTTGTGGCGCTGGAAGGGGAGGAGAGCCCCGAGAGCGAGCAGGCCGAGGGTGGAAGCGGGGACGATGACGGCCCGGACATCCCGCCGGAGGTGCTGGCGCAGCGGACAGGCAAGCCGCTGAACGAGGCGGCTGTCTGGCAGCGGATGCTGGTGATGGCGGCAGGCGCGGTGATGAACTTCGTACTGGGCTTTGTGGTGCTGCTGCTCCTCATCTCGCTGCGCAGTGAGCCCATCACCAGCAAGGTCATCTATGCCGTGGAGGACAACGCCCTCTGCGGCCAGACCGGCCTGCAGGCCGGCGACGAGATCGTGGCCGTCAACGGGCGGCACTGCTTCGTGGCCAACGATATGCTCTACGAGCTCATGCGCACCGAGAGCTACCGTGCGCACTTCACCGTCCGCCGGGAAGGCAGGCTCGTGGAGCTGCCGGACGTCCAGTTCGACACCTGGCAGGATGAGCAGGGCCAGACCCACATGACACTGGGCTTTACAGTCTACGGCCTCAAAAAAACACCGCTGAACGTCCTGAAAGAGTCGGCCAACAGCGTTATCTATTATGGACGCATCATCTATACCTCGCTGGCCGACCTTCTGCGGGGCCGCGAGAGCATCAACGACCTGTCCGGCCCGGTGGGCATCGTGACCGCCATCGGTCAGGCCGCAAGCTACGGCTGGGAGGATGTGGCTGAGCTGCTGGTGCTCATCACCATCAACCTCGGCGTCTTCAATCTGCTGCCGTTCCCGGCGCTGGACGGCGGCAAGATCGTTTTCCTGCTCATCGAGGCAGTCACCGGCCATGCAGTGCCGGAAAAGATCCAGAGCAGTCTGACCGTCGCAGCCTTTGCGCTGCTGTTCGGCCTGATGCTCTTTGCAACGTACAATGACATCGTCCGGCTCGTGACCGGAGCAGTTTGAAAGAGGTAAAACCATGCGGCAGCTGAAACGTGAAGTGAAGATCGGCAATGTGACCATCGGCGGCAAGAATCCCATTGCCGTGCAGACCATGCTGAACGTCCCGGTGGAGGACATCGAGGGCAATGTGGCGCAGGCAAAGCGCTGCGAAGCGGCAGGCTGTCAGATCTTGCGCGTGACCTGTCCCAGTGCGGCAGACGCCAAGTGCATCGAGGCTGTCAAGAACGCCGTGAATATCCCCATCGTGGCAGACATCCACTTCGACTACAAGGCTGCCATCGCCTGTGCCGACGTGGGGGTGGATAAGATCCGCATCAACCCGGGCAACATCGGCGACGATGACCGCGTGAAGGCGGTCGTGGATGCCTGCCAGCAGAAAAATATCCCCATCCGCATCGGCGTCAACGGCGGCAGTCTGGAAAAGCACATCCTCGCCAAGTACGGCGCACCTGTGCCGGAAGCGATGGTGGAGAGCGCTCTGTACCATGTCCACCTGCTGGAAAAGTTCGACTTCAACAACATCGTCATCTCCATTAAGAACTCCAACGTCCCCCGCATGATGGAGGCATACCGCCAGCTCAGCGCTGTGACCGACTACCCGCTCCATGTGGGCGTCACGGAGGCCGGCACTTACCAGATGGGTCTGCTCAAGAGCGGCATGGGCATCGGTGGGATGCTGCTGGAAGGCATCGGCGACACCATTCGTGTCTCGCTGGCCGCTGACCCTGAGAAGGAAGTGGAAGCAGGCTACAATATCCTGCGCGCTGTCGGCTTCCCGGTGGCCGGCCCGGAGGTCATCACCTGCCCGACCTGCGGCCGCACCCAGTACCCCTGCACCGAGATCGCAAATGAGGTGGAGCGTCGGCTCCAGGGCTGCAAAAAGTCCATCAAGGTGGCTGTTATGGGCTGTGTCGTCAACGGCCCCGGCGAGGCCCGTGAGGCGGACATCGGCATTGCCGGCGGAAAGGGCGAGGCAGTGCTGTTCGTCCACGGCGAACCCGTCAGGAAGCTGACGGGGGATAATATCCTCGATCAGTTCATGGAGGAGATCGATAAGCTGTGATTTTACAGAATAAGCTTGGTCTGACGAGTGAAGCGGAGCTTGCTCGGGCAGAAGAAAAACTCAGCAAGACCCGGGCGCTTGAGCTCTATGACACCGGCCTGTTGGATACCTTCGAGGTAGGCACCTTCAAAGGGCTTGCGGCCATCCATAAATGCCTGTTCGGTGATGTCTACGAGTTCGCTGGACAGATGCGGACAGTGAATATTGCAAAAGGAAATTTCCGCTTTGCACCGGTGATGTATCTGCGTCCGGCACTGGAAAGCATCGACGCGATGCCGCAGTCTTCTTTCGATGAAATCATCGAGAAGTATGTGGAGATGAATGTGGCGCATCCGTTTCGGGAGGGCAATGGCCGAAGCACCCGAATCTGGCTGGATGCTATTCTGAAAAAAGAACTGCATCAGGTCATCGACTGGAGCAGGGTGGATAAAGAAGATTACCTTCTTGCAATGGAGCGCAGCCCGGTCAAGGATGTGGAGATAAAAGCGCTGCTGCACGCTGCTCTGACCGAAAAAATCAATGACCGCGAAGTCTATATGAAAGGCATCGACGCCAGTTACCACTACGAAGGCTATTATGTCTTTAAGACAGAAGATTTAACTTAAAAACGACCTGCTGCCACGCCCTTTTCCGGGGCGCGGCAGTTTGTGCTGTTATCGGATAGAAAAGGAGTACCACTGTGACACCACTTGTTTCCCAGCTATGGCCGCAGTTTATGGCGGACCCGGACTTTGCGGCCTGTTTTGGCCGCGTGGCCGTCGAGCACGCCCAGATGCTACGGCAGGAGCGGCAGGTCATCTTTACGCTGCGCAGCTCTGCCCCGCTGGACAAGGGGCTGTGCGCCCGGCTGCTGGCCTCGCTGGCACCGGATTACGAGGGCTTCGAGCTCCGCATCAACAATCTTTTCGGCTATGCGACGCTGGATGAAGCCGGTCTGCGGGAGCTGATGGAGGAGATGAAGCGGGACGGTGTCCCCATCAACGGCTTCCTCGACCGCTGCCGCATCACCATCACCGGCCAGAACATCACCATCGGCGTCTGCCACGGCACGAAGTTTTTGCAGGAGATGCAGTTCGAGCGCCTGCTGGCGGAGCGCATCGCTGCCCACACCGGCGTAAAGCCCAAAGTGATGCTGGAAAGCAGCGTGGGCGAGGCCGAACAGCGCCAGATGGAAGAAAAGCTCGAGCGGAAAATTGCGCCGCCAGTCGTCAAGTTTGAGAAAAAGAACACTGCCCCCTCCATCAAGGTGGAGGGCCTCGACCTCACGGACAAGCCCGTCACCATCTTCCACGGCAAGATGTTCACCCCGAAAAACCTCACCCCCCTCAAGGATCTGGGCGGCGAGGGCGGCAAGTGCATGATCTGGGGCGACGTCTTCTTCACCGAGGTGAAGGGCAGCTTCCGCAAGATATACACCGTCTCCATCACCGATTACACCGGCTCCATCAACCTGAAGATCCGTGCGCAGGAAGGGGAGGACTGCTCCAAGTGGGAGTCCATCCCCAAGGGTACGACGGTCGTGGTGCGCGGCGACTGCTCCTACGATAAGTACGAGCACGACTATATCGTCTGGCCCTACGACGTCCTCTTTGTCGAGCGCAAAAAGCGGGAGGACAACGCCCCCGTCAAGCGGGTGGAGCTGCATCTGCATACCAAGCTGTCCAGCATGGACGCCTTCTGCGACCCCGGCGGCATCGTCAAGCTGGCCCACCGGATGGGCCACCCGGCCATCGCCATCACCGACCACGGCGTCTGTCAGGGCTACCCCGAGGCTATGCTGGCGGCGGACGCCATCCACAAGACAGACCCGGACTTCAAGCTCATCTACGGCTGTGAGGCCTACTTTGTCGATGACATGATACCCTGCGTCTACGGCGTGAAAGACGAGCCGCTGAACGGTGAGTTCTGCGTCTTCGACACTGAGACGACAGGCCTCGACCCCGGCGTGGAGTACCTGACAGAGATCGGCGCGGTCATCGTGCGGAACGGGGAGGTGGTGGAAGAATTCGACACCTTCGTAAAACCCGGAAAGCCCATCACCTCCAAGATCACCGAGCTGACCGGCATCACCAACGAGATGGTGGCTGACGCCCCCGGCGAGGCCGAGGCGCTGAAAGCCTTCCTCGACTTTGTGGATGGCCGCATCCTTGTGGGCCACAATGCCCACTCCTTCGACATCCGGTTCCTTCGCGCCGCCGCCAAGCGGAGCGGCATCGAGTTTGAGCCGACCTATATCGACACCCTGACCATGGCTCAGGCCATGTACCCCGGCCTCCACAACTACAAGCAGGGGACCATCAACAAGCATCTGGAGCTGCCCGCCTACGAGGCCCACCGCGCCTGCGAGGACTCTGCCGCACTGGGACGCATCTTCTGCGTCATGCTGAAGGATCTGGAGGAAAAGCAGGTCACCGCCGTCAGCGGCATCAACACCGGCCTCGGCGGGAACCGCGAGGTGCTGAAAAAGAAGTATTATCACCTCATCATCCTCGTGCGCAGCCAGATGGGCCTGAAAAACCTCTATAAAATCGTCAGCGAGGCCCATGTCAACTACTTCTTCAAGAAGCCCCGCGTCCCCCGCAGCCTTCTGAACAAGTACCGGGACGGCCTTATCCTCACTTCTGCCTGTGAAGCAGGAGAACTTTACAGGGCAATCGTGGAGGGCCGTTCCTACGAAGAACTGAAGAAAATTGCATCGTACTACGATGTTTTGGAGGTACAGCCTCTGGGAAACAACGCCTATATGGTGCGGGATGGAAAGGTGGAGAGCGAAGAGGTCATCAAGGACTTCAACCGCACCGTCATCAAGCTGGGCGAAGACCTGCACAAGCCCGTCATCGCCACCGGTGACGTCCATTTCACCGAGCCGGAGGACGCCATCTACCGCTCTGTCCTGCAGGCGGGCAACGGCTTCAAGGACGCGGACAACCAGCCGCCCCTGTTCTACCGCACCACCGAGGATATGCTGAACCAGTTCAGCTACCTGCCCAGGGAAAAGGCCTACGAGATCGTCGTGACCAATCCCCGCAAGATAGCGGCCAGCATCGACGGCAATGTCCGCGCCATCCCGCGCGGCACCTACCCGCCCAGCATCGAGGGCGCAGAACAGCAGCTCCGGGACGCCACCTGGGAACACGCCAAGCGGGACTATGGCGACCCTCTGCCCGAGATCGTGGAGAAGCGCCTGCAAAAAGAGCTGGACTCCATCTGCGGCCACGGCTACGCTGTCCTGTACGTTATCGCGGTCAAACTGGTGGCCTATTCCAACGCGGGCGGCTATCAGGTGGGCAGTCGTGGTTCGGTCGGCTCGTCGGCTGTGGCCCACTTCTCCGGCATCTCGGAGGTCAACAGCCTGCCGCCTCACTACCGCTGCCCCAAGTGCAAGTACAGCGAGTTCATCACCGATGGCAGCGTGGACGACGGCTTCGACCTGCCCGACAAGAACTGCCCCCACTGCGGCACCCGGATGCTGGTGGACGGCCACGACATCCCTTTCGAGACCTTCCTTGGCTTCTACGGCGACAAGGAGCCTGATATTGACCTGAACTTCTCGGGCGAATACCAGTCCAACGTCCACCGCTACACGGAGGAGCTGTTCGGCAAGGCCAACGTCTTCAAGGCCGGCACCGTCTCCGGTATTCAGGACAAGACGGCCTACGGTTACGTCAAAAAGTATCTGGACGATCGGGGGAGAACGGTCAACCATGCCGAGGAAAACCGCCTGACGCTGGGCTGTACCGGCGTCAAGCGTACCACCGGCCAGCATCCCGGCGGCATGGTCGTCGTGCCGGACACCTATGAGATCTACGATTTCTGCCCCATCCAGCACCCGGCGGACGATGTGGCGGGCGGTCTGCTGACCACTCACTTCGAGTTCAAGTACCTCCACGACACCCTGCTCAAGCTGGACGAGCTGGGCCACGATATGCCCACCTTCTACAAGTATTTCGAGGAGTACACCGGCATCCCCGTGGACAGCATCCCCATGAACGACCCCAAGGTCTACAGCCTGCTCACCAGCCCGGAAGAGCTGGGTGTGACGCCGGAGCAGATCGACA
>OOCL01000612.1_pt1 | contig 26416 bp, 19 predicted proteins | sample 1671211 | NCBI WGS metagenome assembly OOCL01 (sample SAMN06348133, study PRJEB24527) | human gut metagenome | biome: human gut; feature: ankylosing spondylitis patient; material: feces | host: Homo sapiens | place: China | collected 2015-10 | reverse complement strand
AGTCGGTGTCCTTGAAGATGCGGGTGGCCTCGATGGCCAGCGGGCTGTCGATGTACACCGGGAAGCAGCCGTGGCCGGTGACCAGATTCTTTTCCTTTATCTCGCGGATGAAATAGAGCAGTTCCTGGGTGCGGCCCACTGCAAAGCTCGGGATGACCACATTGCCGCCGCGGTCGAAGGTGCGCTGCAGGATCTTCGCCAGCTCGGCCACATAGTCGGGCCGCGGGCCGTGGCTGCGGTCACCGTAGGTGGACTCCATAAAGACATAATCTGCGTCCTTCAGATATGTGGGATCTTTGATGATCGGCTGGTCGAGGTTGCCGATGTCGCCGGAGAAGACCAGCTTTGTGGTCGCGCCGTTCTCCGTCACCCAGATCTCGATGCTGGACGAGCCCAGCAGATGGCCCACATCCACAAAGCGGATGACGATGCCGGGCGCAAGCTCGATCTCTTTATTGTAATCATAGCCCCGGAACAGCGCGATGGCTGCCTCGGCGTCCTGAATGGTGTACATGGGTTCCACAGGCTCTGCACCGGAGCGCTGGCCCTTGCGGTTCTTCCACTCGGCTTCGAATTCCTGGATGTGCGCCGAGTCGCGCAGCATGATGCTGCACAGTTCTGCCGTGGGCCTGGTGGCGTAGATCCTGCCCCGGAAGCCGTTGCGTACCAGAAGAGGCAGAAGGCCCGTGTGGTCGATATGGGCATGGGTGGCCAGCACGCCGTCGATCTCGCCCGGCGCAACGGGGATAGGCTGGTTCTCATAGACATCCTTGCCCTGTTCCATACCACAGTCGATGAGGTAGCGCTGTCCCGCCGCTTCCAAGAGGGTACAGCTGCCGGTCACTTCGTGGTTGGCACCCAAAAACGTCAGTTTCATAGACACACCTCCAACGGGATCATCCAACTTTAGTACATTAAGTATATCACGTTTCGTGCTGTAATGCCGCCCAAATCGATCGCCGATTCTCAGGCAAAACGCCGAATCCATCAAAAAATTTTTATACAATCTTGACAAACCACCCCCGGATGATATAAACTTAAATCGTATGACGTAACTTCTACTGAGATTCAAAATAGAGAGGTTGTATTTTATGGTTCGTAACGATTTGCGCAATGTCGCTATCATCGCTCACGTTGACCACGGCAAGACCACGCTGGTGGACGCCCTGCTGCGCCAGAGCGGCGCTTTCCGCGACAATCAGGCTGTGGCTGAGCGTGTCATGGACAGCGGTGACATCGAGCGTGAGCGCGGCATCACCATTCTGGCCAAGAACTGCTCCTGCAACTACAAGGGCGTCAAGATCAATATCGTCGATACCCCGGGCCACGCCGACTTCGGCGGCGAGGTCGAGCGCGTGCTGAAGATGGTCAACGGCGTTCTGCTGCTGGTGGACGCTGCTGAGGGCTGCATGCCCCAGACCCGTTTCGTGCTGCAGAAGGCTCTGCAGCAGAATCTGAGCCTTGTGGTCGCCATCAACAAGATCGACCGTCCCGATGCCCGCATCAAGGAAGTCATCGACGAGGTCCTCTACCTGCTGATGGACCTGGGCGCTACCGACGAGCAACTGGACTGCCCCATGCTGTTCTGCTGCGGCCGTGATGGCACTGCAAGCCTTGACCCCGATGTACCCGGCACCGACCTGGTCCCCCTGTTCGACACCCTGCTGAGCACCATCAAGCCGCCCGAGGGCGACCCCGAGGCTCCCTTCCAGATGCTGGTGTCCTCTGTGGACTACAACGAGTTCGTTGGCCGCATCGGCATCGGACGCATCCAGAACGGCGTCGCCAAGGTGGGCGAGGAAGTGGTCGTGTGCGACTGGCACAACCCCGACCTCAAGATGCGCGGCCGTCTGACCAAGCTGTATGACTTCCAGGCCAATGGCCGTCAGCCCTGCGACAACATCACCGCAGGCGACATCGTGGCTTTCTCTGGTCTGCCCGACGTCACCATCGGCAACACCCTGTGCAGCCCCTCCAATATCGAGCCGCTGCCCTTCGTGAAGATCAACGACCCCACCGTCGAGATGACCTTCTCCGTCAACGACAGCCCGCTGGCCGGCCGTGAGGGCAAGTATGTCACCAGCCGCCAGATCCGTGACCGTCTGCAGAAAGAGCTGCTGAAGGACGTCGCTCTGAAGGTGGAGGATTCCGCCACCACCGATTCCTTCCGTGTCATGGGCCGTGGTGAGATGCATCTGTCCATCCTCATCGAGACCATGCGCCGCGAAGGCTATGAGCTGCAGGTCTCTCCCCCGCACGTTCTGACCAAGGTCATCGACGGCAAGACCTACGAGCCCATGGAGCATGTCGTCATCGACGTGCCCACCCAGTATCAGGGTGCCGTCATGACCGGTCTGGGCCAGCGCAAGGCCATCCTGCAGCAGATGGAGTCCCTGGGCTCTGACCGTGTGCGTCTGGAGTTCCGGATGCCCAGCCGCGGCCTGTTCGGCTACCGCAACCAGTTCCTGACCGATACCCACGGCGAGGGCATCATCAACCAGATCTTTGACGGCTACGACGTCTGGGCTGGCATGATCGCCAACCGCTCCACCGGTTCTCTGGTCAGCTTTGAGACCGGTGAGGCCGTCACCTACGGCCTGTTCAACGCGCAGCAGCGCGGCACTCTGCTGGTGGGCGCCGGCGAGAAGGTCTACGAGGGCATGGTCATCGGCTACACCGCCTCCGGCGAGGACGTCGATGTCAATGTCTGCAAGACCAAGCACCTGACCAATACCCGTGCTTCCGGCTCTGACGACGCTCTGCGCCTCATCCCCATCAGCAAGCTGAGCCTCGAGGGCTGCCTCGAATTCCTGGCTCAGGACGAGCTGCTGGAGGTCACTCCTGAGAACCTGCGCATCCGCAAGCAGATCCTCAACCACGAGCAGCGCATGAAGGCCAAGAGCAAGATGAAGTAAGCCTTCCTCATAAAATGCAAAATGTCCCGTCCTCTGCACTCTATGTGCAAAGGACGGGATTTTTGTTTGTCTTTATTCCTCTTCTCCGGTCATTTTCTGCCGGGCCAGCGCCTGCAGTTCTTCCAGTGAGCTCACCTTCACCTTGTTCGTCTTGTGCTTTTGGAAATGCTTTGCCCCCTTTGCGTCCCGGTGATGGCCGTGTCCCCGATGGGTCGGCTTCGGCGGTTTTGCGGCAGGGACACTCCCCGTCTCCGGGAGCGGACTGTTTTTCCGGTAGAGATCGTGCTGGACGATGTATTCCAAATACTCCATGATGGTCTTCTTGTGAATGGCCTGACTGTGATAGCCGGGGACGTCTTCACTCTCAGTCAGATGGCTCCTATGGGTGTTCTTGTGATAGAGCCAGATCTTATCTTTTCCCTTCCAGACGAGCCGCCACCCGCCGATGGACGTCGTGACGTCGATCTCACTATCCCGCAGCACACACTGCATCCCTCTCTGGCTGCAGAAGGACTCTATCTGCGTCCGAGCCTGCCCATACCGGATGCCCAGCGGTGAACACCGGTCGCAGGCCGTCAGGCCGAGGGCTGCCGCATCGGCTCTCCCGAAAAGCGGCTTCCACTGCAGATAGTCCGGCCCCTCCCGGAACGGTTTGCAGCAGGGGCAGGCACGGTCATGGTAAAGCTTTTGCGGGTCGCCCTCCCGGTAGAACAGCTTCGGTGCCGGCGGATAATTCTGCGGCGTCCCCAGAGCACCTGCGTGAGGCTGGAACTTCACTGCGTGCAGCCGCTCCATCTCCCAGAGATACAGCGCCTTCTTCTTTTGGCAGTCTCTGCAGAGAGCAGCCCCTTCCAGAAGCACCTGCGGCGTACAGGGCTGTCCGCCCGTCAGGCCGAGATGACTGCATCCTGGCAGGTGGACGGTGTTTGTCCTGGGGTTAAGGCAGAGTTCTGTCTGCGTCCACTCCTCGCTCTGCGCCGCAAGCTGGCTCACCCTGTCCCACAGCTCAAGCAGAAAGCCCGCCCGGTATTTCGGCTGGTAAAACGTCTCCCAGGTCGTCTGGACATGAAACGCCCTCAGCACCTGCTGAAAAGGCACCCGGCCCCTCTTTCTGGGGCGGACGACTGCTCCCAGCAGTTCTTCCAGCAGAACGACTTTCGCCGTACAGAGGCGATGTCCGCAGTCATACATCGCCTGCCGGAACAGCTCATATTCTTTCCGGCTCCACAGGACCAGAACGTCATAGGCCGGGAAGGTCTCCGCTACCGTATTCAAAATCTCTTTTCGCGGCTTTGCTGTTTCCAGTACCGTGATGTTGTGGTAAACAGCATCTTTTGTCCACTGCGTCAGGGCGCTCACGTCGTCCAGATGGGTGTAGCGTCCGTACCGCGTCATTCCATTCGGGCTGTAAGACTGACAGCAGACCGCAAAAATATCGCCCGGCACGGGCATTTCGGCCCGGGCATTCCACATGAGCGTCACAAACAGGCACTTCATTTTTACCGTCCTTTCCTCTGGCCGTGCTCTCTTCTGCCTCCTATTTTACAAATCATCTGTCCGATAAAACTCTCTTTTGAGATTTTTTGCAGCAAAAATGCCCTGGATCCTGCGATCCAGAGCATTTGCCGTTGTATTTTTGAAATTTCAGCCTGCGTAGGCACTGCCGGGTGTCCATGCATTATCGGCAGAATACTTGGCGTGGTTGCGCAGATAGGTCACCCACGCGCCGTAGCCGTTGCCCGCCGAGAAGTGGACGCCGTCCGGCGCAGCCAGCACCTCTTTCAGGTTGCTCTCGCCGTCGGCCAGCGTCTCCCACAAATCGAGGTAGACACATCCCTTATCTGCGGCCAGCAGGGCCAGCTGCTCATTCACCGAGCGGATGATGTCCGAGGCAAGGCCCGGCTTTTCCGCTGCGGCCTCGGGGCGGACGGGCGGGATGGACTCAACATAGATGACGCAGTCCTCCCCCAGCGTCTGGCGCAGCACGTCCAGCATCTGGCCGTAGTAAGCGAGGAAGCGGTCTGCCGCGCCCACGGTGGTCAGGGTGTTGGTACCCAGCAGGATATACAGCTTCTTGGGCTGAGCAGCGGCCAGCACGTCCAGCGCGACTTCCTCGCCCCGCACACTGCTCTTGACGGCACTGCGGTTGACGATGGCATCCGGACCGACGCCGGTGTAGCCGCAGATGAGCGCACCGCCGAGGTTGATCTTATAGTCGGAGAAGCCCACCGTCAGGCTGTCACCGAGGAAGGCGGCATCGGAGAAGTAGCTCAAATCGACCTGACCGCTGGCGGGCTGACGGATAACGCTGCTGTCGTAGGCTTTGACGCTGTAGGCTCCCGCCGTCTGACGGGCCGGGCCGAACTGCTCGAGGGTCACGGCGGGCGTGCCGTCCGCTGCCGCTGTGCCTGCGCTGCCGCTGTCGGTGGTGCTGTCCGCCGCACCCTGCATGGGCAGCGGAGCCAGAATGTTCTGCGCCGTGCCGTTGGCCGTCACGGTGGGCAGCTCTTCGGGCTGTGCCTGTCCGTGCTCAAGGATGGCCGTGATGGCGAAGCTCACCAGCAGGATGCCGGCCACGGCCCCCGCAAACCGGATGACGCCGCCGGGGCCGCCTCTGCGGCGCCGGCCCGTGCTATGATAATCGTGTGAAATGCCCATAAAGGTGTTCCCGCTTTCGTTTGGTTCTGCTCTTAGTCTGCCCGGGTGTCGGCGGGTTATCCCCGCTTTCCGGCCCGGCAGAGCTGTGCAGCACCTATTTTATCATAATTTTTTTGCCTCTGCAACCAATTAGGACTTGCATACAACAGGCAAAACGGTTACAATAGAAGAAGAGCAGGTTTTTGCACACATTTCTCGAAGTGCTTGCACGACCTGCCAGAATTTTTGTGCGAGTTGCAGTCATCGATTGTTGGCTGTTCCCCCGTCCGTACACTGTGCAGGGTGTACGGACCGCGAAACGGGGACAGCGCGGAGCGGTGCTGCGGCGCACAGGAAGTCCAATTTATCGGTAAATGGTACAAGGAGGTTCTCATGGCCAAGAATGTCATCATCGGCCAGAGCGGCGGCCCTACCGCCGTCATCAATTCCAGTCTCGCAGGCGTCTATAAAGCCGCCTGCAGTCTGGGCGCAGACAAGGTCTACGGCATGAAGTACGGCATCGAGGGACTGCTGAAAGAGGAACTCGTGGAGCTGAACGTCCTGCTGGACGACCGGCTCAGCATCGAGCTGCTCAAGCGCACGCCGTCCAGCTATCTGGGCAGCTGCCGCTACAAGCTCCCCGAGCCGGAGGCGGACTCCACGCCCTACGTCAAGCTGTTCACCCTGTTTGACAAGTACGACATCTGCGCGGTGTTCTACATCGGCGGCAACGACTCGATGGACACCATCGCCAAGCTCAGCCGCTACGGCGCACAGGTAGGCAGTGCGGTGCGTTTTATCGGTGTACCCAAGACCATCGATAATGACCTCTGCCTCACCGACCACACCCCCGGCTACGGCTCTGCGGCCAAGTACATCGCCACCATCCTCAAGGAAGTCATCCGTGACTCCTCCGTCTACGACATCCGCAGCGTGACTGTGGCCGAGATCATGGGCCGTCACGCCGGATGGCTGGCCGGTGCGGCCTGCCTCGCAGGCGGCGACGACAGCGACGGCCCCGACCTCATCCTTCTGCCGGAAGTCCCCTTTGAACAGGACAAGTTCCTCGCCAGAGTGGATGAGCTGCAGCGGGTGAAGTCCAACGTCATCATCGCAGCCAGCGAGGGCGTCAAGACCGCCGACGGCACCTATCTGTGCGACCTCGTGTCCACGGCAGGTCAGCTGGACGCTTTCGGCCACAAAGCCATCCTCAGCGGCACCAGCCGCTATCTGTCCGATCTCATCCACGACAAGCTGAACTGCAAGAGCCGCGCCATCGAGTTCTCGACGCTGCAGCGCTGCGCCAGCCATCTGGCCAGCCGCACCGATGTCAACGAGGCCTACGCCGTGGGCGGCGCAGCGGCAGCCGCAGCCTTTGCCGGCGAGACGGGCAAAATGATCGCGCTCAAGCGCGTTTCCGAGTATCCTTATCAGTGCATCACCGAAGCGGTGGATGTCCAGCAGGTGGCAAACCTCGAAAAGAAGGTGCCGCTGGACTGGATCACCCCCGACGGGATGCAGGTGACGGCGGCGTTCGAGGAATACGCCCGCCCGCTCATCCTCGACGAGGTCACCCCCGTCTACGTCAACGGTACGCCCCGCCACATCTGCCTGTAAGGAAACTCGCTTCTCCCCTTCCCCGCGTCTGTTTTCGTGCTCCTGCACGATTTTATAAAGCCGAAACAGAAAAACAAAAAAGGAGAAATCATCATGGGTAAAAATGCAATCGTTGGCCAGTCCGGCGGCCCCACCTCTGTCATCAACGCAAGTCTGGCTGGTGTGTTCGAGAGCTGCAAGAGCCGCGGCGCGGACATCGTCTACGGCATGTGCAACGGCGTCGCCGGTCTGCTGGAGGAGCGGGTCGTGGACCTGTCCACCCTGCTGACCGATGACCTCGACATCGAGCTGCTCAAGCGCACCCCCTCCAGCTTCCTCGGCAGCTGCCGCTACAAGCTGCCCGACTGGCACACCGACGAGGCCGTGTACAAGAAGCTCTTCGCCATCCTCGAAAAGCTGGACATCGGCTACTTCTTCTACATCGGCGGCAACGACTCGATGGACACCATCGGCAAGCTGGCTGAGTACGGCGAGTGCATCCAGAGCGACATCCGCTTCATGGGCGTACCTAAGACCATCGACAACGATCTGATGGTCACCGACCACACCCCCGGCTACGGCTCTGCGGCCAAGTACATCGGCGTGGTGATGAAGGAGATCATCCGCGACGCCACCGTCTACGGCACCAAGTATGTCACCGTCGTCGAGATCATGGGCCGCAACGCCGGCTGGCTGACCGCCGCCGCCGCACTGGCCAAGAGCGACGACTGCGAGGGCGTGGACATGATCTGCCTGCCCGAAGTCCCCTTCAATGTGGAGCACTTCGTCGAGAAGGTGCGCGTGATGCAGGAGAAGAAGCCCAGCATCGTCATCGCGGTGTCTGAGGGCGTCAAGCTGGAGGATGGCCGCTATGTCTGTGAGCTGGCCGACGATGTCCACGCGGTGGACGCTTTCGGCCACAAGGCCCTGACCGGCACCGCCCGCTATCTGGCCAACGTCGTAGCCCGCAATCTGGACACCAAGACCCGCTGCATCGAGCTTTCCACCCTGCAGCGCTGCGCCGGCCACCTGACCAGCCGCACCGACATCACCGAGGCCTATCAGGTCGGCGGTGCTGCTGTCAAGGCTGCGTTTGAGGGCGTCACCGGCCAGATGGTGGCCCTGAAGCGCATCTCCAACAGCCCCTATCAGTGTACCACTGAGCTGCACCCCATCAGCGAGGTCGCAAATCTCGAGAAGAAGGTGCCGCTGAGCTGGATGAACGAGAATCACACCCAGATGACGGAAGATTTCCTTGCTTACGCACGGCCCCTCATCCAGGCTGAGCTGACCCCGCTCTACATCGCCGGTCTGCCTCACCACATCTACATGAAGCCCCAGAAGTAAGCGTTCTGTTTCGCAAACATACCTCCGCGCCCCTGCACCCTGTGTGCGGGGGTGCATTTTTGTACGGAAAAAGCTTTGATTTTACTTGTATTTTACCTGAAACCGTATTATAATACTATCTGCGTCGCTCGCTGTTGAGCGGCGCGTTTTTTCGTGAGTACCATCTGATATTTGAGGAGGCAGAGCATTTTCATGGCACAGAATACCCGGACAGGCGATTTGACCAGCGGCCCCATGCTGCAAAAGATCATCCTGTTTTCCCTGCCGCTGGCTGCGTCCAGCATCCTGCAGCTGCTGTTCAACGCAGCCGATGTCGTCGTCGTGGGACGCTTTGCGGGCAGCACGGCGCTGGCCGCTGTCGGCTCCAACGGTGCGCTCATCAACCTGCTGGTCAACCTGTTCGTGGGCCTGTCGCTGGGCGCGAACGTCGTTGCGGCCCGCTGCTTCGGCGCGAAGGATGATGAGGGCGTCCACAACACCGTCCAGACCTCCGTGACGCTGGGCCTCGTCAGCGGCTTCTTTCTGGCCGTGGTGGGCTTTTTTGCCGCCCGCGTCCTGCTGGAGCTGATGAGCTGCCCGGAGGACGTCATCGGCCTGTCCACCCTCTACCTCAAGATATACTTCATCGGTATGCCCATGACCATGCTGTACAACTTCAGCTCGGCCCTCCTGCGCGCCGTGGGCGACACAAAGCGGCCTCTGTTCTGTCTGGCCGTGGCGGGCGCCATCAATGTGGTGCTGAACCTCGTGTTCGTCATCCTCTTCTCCATGAGCGTGGCGGGCGTCGCTCTGGCCACCATCATCAGCCAGACCGTCTCCGCCTGCATGGTCACGGCCCTGCTGGTGAAGGAGAAAGGCCCGCTCCACCTCGACCTCGGCCATCTGGGCTTCCATGCGGGGGCTCTGGGCCAGATCTTGCGCATCGGCCTGCCTGCCGGTCTGCAGAGCACCGTGTTCAGCCTTTCCAATGTCGTCATCCAGTCGGCGGTCAACTCCTTCGGCTCCATCGTCGTGGCCGGCAACTCTGCCGCTTCCAACCTCGAGGGCTTCGTCTATACCGCCATGAACGCTTTCGCCCAGGCTGCTGTCACCTTCACGAGCCAGAACATGGGCGCCCGCCGGTACGACAACCTGGACCGCGTCATGCGCAACTGCCTGCTCTGCGCCGCCGTCACCGGCCTCGTGCTGGGCGGCGGTGCTTCCCTGCTGGGCGAACCGCTGCTCCACTTCTACTCCTCCGATGAGGTCGTGGTGACTGCCGGTCTGGCCCGTATGCACATCATCTGCACCACCTATCTGCTCTGCGGCTGCATGGATGTACTGGCCAGCTGTCTGCGCGGCCGGGGCTACTCCGTCCTGCCGATGGTGGTCAGCCTCGTGGGCAGCTGCCTGCTCCGCCTCGTCTGGATCGCCACCATCTTCCAGCTGTTCCACACCACCACGATGCTTTACCTCAGCTACCCCGTCAGCTGGATACTCACCGCACTGGTGCATCTGGCCTGCCTGCTGGTGGTACGGCATAAGATGAAGATTGCCCTCTCAGTCAAAGCCTGACGGCTTTGCCAGCTCTCCCAGAGGGAGAGCCATTGGCATGTCGGTCAGCTTTCGTCTGGACGAGCAAAGCCTGATATAACGCAAAAAATAGTGCCCTGCTACAGAGGGCAGCAGCTGCGGAACCATGTTCCTTGTCAAGCTGCTGCTAGCCTTGGTAGCAGGGCACTACTGTTTCCGGATAGAGTAAGCTTTGCTCGTCCAGCGTGGGCTTGGCCGACACGCCAGAGGCTCCCCCTTTGGGGGAGCTGGCGAACGAAGTGAGACTGAGAGGGCAAGCCCGGCACGAAAGAGCATCTACACAGCGATAAGCATTGGCTTTTGATAGAGTCATCTTATCGCTGTGTTTTTGTTTTGTCTCAGCATCCTTGCCCTCTCAGGCGCTCCGCGCCAGCTCTCCCAGAGGGAGAGCCTTAGGCGAAGGAAAGCGTCATCTCTATAACCAAAAAAGCCCCCGGCACGCTGCGGAACGTGCCGGGGGCTTTTCGTACAAAGCGGAGGGATGCGGAAACTCTCCGCCTTGGGGGTTGGTTAGTTAGTGGATCAGTTCACTGTGGTCTGCGCCGCCCACGGTGAGGGTGGCAGAGCTGCCGCTGTGGGTGAGGGTGAAGAGGGTGTCCTCCGCGCCCAGCGACAGCATGGTATCGATGTCCAGCGCCGTCTCACGGCTCTTCGTACGGAAGACGAGGGTATCTACGCCCTGCGCTTTCAGTTCTGCCAGATTGCCCAGACAGCCGAAGAGGGTGGCGGTATCAGAATCTGCCGTGACGATGTAGCGGGCAGACTCCTGATGCATCTCATAGGCAGCGCCCTCAACGGTCAAAGCTGCGTATGCATTCCTGCTGTTCTGCTCCTCCACAGGTGCAGGTGCTGGAAGTGCAGACTCGTATTCAGTCCTTGTGGAGCCACAAGAGGAACATTCATACACCTTTTTGCCCTGCTGGCCGACCGCCGCGGGAGTAGAGGAGACAAGTGTCCATGTATGCTCATGATCAGCGGACAGCTTGGAGTCGATCCGGGTGACCGTACCCGCACCGCTGGTATTTACATCCAGCTCTTTACCGGCTTTGCCTCTTACACCGCCGCCTACGCCGATGGCCGCACCTGCACCGAGGCTGGCATAGCCCGAGCCGCCTTTTGCAGTCACCTGCGCACCGCCGCCGATCTCGACCTCTGCGCCCGGCGCATCACCGTGGCCGCCGCCAATGCCGCTTCCATATCCTTTGCCCACGGCATTGATAACACCGCCGAGGATACGAACGGTCGATTTATCCGTGCTGTCAGGGCCGCCGCCAATGCCTGTAACGGAATTATTGTTCCTGTTATCAACAGGTGTCGCATTTACCGTGCCGTCAAGGATGGTGACGTCTCCCGAGCCCAAAGAACCACCGCCGATCGCTGCCGCCCAAGACCTCGTTTTTGCTGTCACCTTTCCGTTCTTGATGGTAACTTTGCCCGAACCCTCATTACTACCGCCGCCAATACCTGCCCCACCATACGATCCATAAGCAGTTACCTCACCGCCGGAAATGGTCACTTCACCATTTCCACCGATGGAGCCGCCGCCAATGCCTGCACCGCGAGATCCACCTTCTGCATAGATTTTTCCGTTTGCAATTTCCAGCTTCGAGGTGCTTTGACGATATCCTCCTCCACCAATACCCGCAGCTTCCTGACCACCAACCGCGTTCAAAGAGGAGCTGGTATCTTCTGCTGTGATGGTCAGCTTTCCGCTCGAAGTTTCATCATTCTTTTCCACACCGGCGCGGCCCCATCCACTCTTCAGGGTGTTATCCCCCTCCAGCTTCAGGGTCGTGTCGCCCGCGCCCTCGACGGACATTGCAGCTTTTCCAGTGCCATATTCTCCACCGCTCACATCGATATTCACATCTTCGATCGTGACCGTCGTATCCTTTTTGGTGCAGTTGTTGATGATCTTGATGATATTCTTCACCGCTTTGTTCACAGCGTTTGTCACCGTGCTGGCAGTGTTGGCCTCATAGGTCATGATGTCCTCGTCGTCCTCTTCGTCCTCTGCGGCCTTCTCGACAGGCTTCTGCTCAGTCGATGCCTCGAGGGTGGCGGCGTCGGTCTTCCCTTCGGGCTTCTGCGTGTCCGGCGTGTCCGGCGTCTTCGGCTCGGCATCCGCAGGCTCTGGGCCGTCCTTTTCCTGGGCTTCCCCGCTGTTCACGTTCTCGGGCCAGACGACGAGCTCCGTGCCGGTCTCCTCCGCAGGCTCTCCCGGCTCGGCATCCACCACCGGCTTCTGTCCTTTAGCCTCGTCCGCCGTGTCGTCGTCTGCCGACCCATCAGAGTTGTTCCCAGCCGTTTTGTCCGGGGCCTCGCCGCCCTTGATGACCACCCCCGTGTGGTCTTCCACTTCTTCCGCATCGCCAACACGGACATAGGTGCGGCCGTCTTCCTTAACGGTCACCGTAATATCGCCATTACTGATATAATAATCCTCTGCCAGTGCCGCCGGGGCTGCCGCCGAAAGCGCCACACTCAGGGCCAGGGCGGCTGCCGCCGCACGCTTCATATTTTTCCGTAACCGCATACTCTTTTTTACCTCCCGAATTTTATTGCAGGATTTCTGCGGCTCTATTTTCCCCCCCCCCCCTATATCCTTGTCAAGTCCTTTTCATGACATACCAGCGTAGATTCATGAATAGTATGACTTTTTCAGGCATAGCAAAAAAAGAACAGCCCCGCCTTTCCGGAGAAACGCGGAGCTGTATCATTTTATAGCCTCTTCGCCAGCAGATACCGGTCATACCCGCCGTACATCTCCCGGCGGCAGACGATCTCAAAGCCGCTGGCCAGGGCGTTGTTGAGGCTGTACTGATTTTCCGGGCTGACGGTGGCCCCGATGCCCACGATGCCGGGACGGAGCAGGCCAAGCGCCGCTTCCAGCAGCTTCCGCTGCAGACCGTTGCCCCGGTAGTCGGGGTGGACGATGGCGCTGTCGGCGTTGGCCCAGCCGTCCCACTCTTCTCGCGGGATGCCCATAAAGGCGGCGTAGTTGTGCGCGTCCTGCCCGCAGTACCGCAGGATGAAGTAGGCCCCCAGCCGCCCGCCGTCCCACCCGCCGATGCACAAGTCCTCTTTCAGGTAGCGGGCGATGTTTTCCAGCGTGTCGGGTACGAACTGCTCCGGGTGGGGCATCGCGGCCCGCACCTCGTTCTGCAAGGCGTAAAAGGCGGCGGCATCCTCCGGCCCGGCGGCGCGCAGGGTCATGGTGCGGCTTGCGGGCCGGCCGCACACTTTGTGCAGAAGAATTTCCATTCTTGCTCTATCCCTCCAAAATAAAATCATACTTTCCGGCTGATTCCAGTATAAATGCCGTTTGAATCGTTGTCAATTTATGCTATAATATTTGCAGAAAGAGTTTTTGTGCTCAGGCACAGCTTTTTCGGAAGTCCAGGCAGGGCCGCCCTGCCCGTGTACCGGAGGAAACGAACCATGAGAGATTCCAGCTTATCCCCTTCCAGCCGCCTGGGTGGTGCTGTCATCAGCGACCGCATCGTCAGCGCTCTGCTGGAGGAACTGCGCACAGGCCGCTATGCACAGACCGACCGTCTGCCCGCCGAGGTAGACCTTGCCGCCGAACTCGGCGTCAGCCGCACCGTCATCCGCGATGCGCTGAGCGAGATGGAGCGTGCGGGTTACATCGAGCGGGTGCGCGGCATCGGCACAGTGGTCAACCGAAGTGTCCTGAACCTGCGCAGCCGGTTGGACCAGAAGCTGGAGTATTACCCGCTCATCCGCAGCTTTGGCAGCTACCCCCACGCCGACGGCATCCAGATCTACCCCGTCCGCGCAGGCGAAGAGCTGGCCCGTGATCTGGCCATCGAGCCCGGCGACGATGTCATCTGCATCAAGAAGCGCATCCTCGCCGACACCACCCCCGTCATCTACTCCATCGACTACCTGCCCCGCGCCCTGTTTGGGAACCGGGACTACACCCGCATCGACCTGTCGGGTGACATCTTCGATGTTCTGGAGCGGGAGTGCCGCCAGCAGGTGGCCTCCAATGTGGCCCACCTCAAGGCCAGCTGCGGCGACGAGCCCATCCGGGCCGCCATGCGTCTGGCCCCGGGCGAGGCCATGCTGCTGCTGGATGAGATCTGCTACAACCGGCTCTGCCATCCCGTCATGCGTTCGTTGAGCTACTACACGAACTTCTTCGACTTCTCGATTCTTCGAAAGCTTCTTTGACGGAGGGAAACAAAAAATATGCGTCATCTGATCGATCCGTTGGATTTCAGTCAGCAGGAGATCGCCTCTCTGCTGGACCTGGCCGACCGCATCTGCGCCGACCCTGCTGCCTATCAGGACGTGGCCGCCCACAAAAAGCTGGCCACCCTGTTCTACGAGCCGTCCACCCGCACCCGTCTTTCGTTTGAGGCCGCGATGCTGAACCTCGGCGGACATGTCCTCGGCTTCCCGAGCGAGACCGTCTCCAGTGCATCCAAGGGCGAGAGCGTGGCCGACACCATCCGCGTCGTCTCCTGCTATGCCGACATCGTGGCCATGCGCCACCCCAAGGAGGGCGCACCGCTGCGGGCCAGCCGGTACTCCCGCATCCCTGTCATCAACGCAGGCGACGGCGGCCACCAGCACCCGACCCAGACCATGACCGACCTGATGACCATTCGCCGCCGCAAGGGCCGTCTGAACGACCTGACCATCGGCCTGTGCGGCGACCTCAAGTTTGGCCGCACCGTCCACTCCCTCATCAAGACCATGGCGCGCTGTGAGAACATCCGCTTCGTCCTCATCAGCCCCGAGGAGCTGCGGGTGCCGGACTACATCATCACCGACGTGCTCGAGGCCAACCACATCCCCTACAAGGAGACCCGCAGCCTCGAGGAGTCCATGCCCGAGCTGGACATCCTCTACATGACCCGCGTCCAGAAGGAGCGTTTCTTCAACGAGGAAGACTATGTCCGTCTGAAGAACAGCTATATCCTCACCAAAGAGAAGATGGCCCTTGCCAAGCCCGACATGGCCGTGCTCCATCCCCTGCCCCGCGTCAATGAGATCACGCTGGACGTGGACGACGATCCCCGCGCCGCCTACTTTGAGCAGGTGCAGAACGCCGTCTACGTCCGCATGGCGCTGATCATGACACTGCTGGGCCTCAAGGACCCCAAGGCTGAGAAGGAGGGCAACTGAGATGCTGAACATTGATGAAATTCAGAACGGTATCGTCATCGACCATATCAAGGCAGGCACGGCCATCGGCCTGATGGACCTGCTGGGCATCAAGGGCAACCGCACCTCCAGTGTGGCCCTCATCCAGAACGCCCGCAGCCACAAGGCAGAGTCGGGCCGGAAGGACATCATCAAGGTGGAGGGCGACGCCTCCTGGCTCAACCTCGACGTGCTGGCCTATCTCGACCCCGACATCAGCGTGACCGTCATCGAGAACGGCAAGGCCGTCAAGAAGGAAAAGCCCCAGCCCCCCAAGCGTCTGGTCAACATCGTGCGGTGCAAGAACCCTCGCTGCATCTCCTCCATCGAGGAAGAGTGCGACCAGATCTTCGAGCTGAGCTCCAACGGCAAGTATCGCTGCATCTACTGCGAGCAGGAGCTGCAGGTCAAGCCGGAATAATAGAAATATACGATAAAAGCCGCCTGTCATTCGTTGAATGACAGGCGGCTTTGCTTTTGATTCTCAGACTTTCCGGCGCAGCAGGCTCATCGGCGGCAGCTCCGGGGTGGGGATGGTATAGCGCTCCATCGCGTGGGGCGTGGACTCCACCAGCTCACCGGCCTCATTCTTGATCCACTCGGGGTTCAGCGGGATGCTGCGGCCATCCGGGCAGAGCACTTCCAGCGTGTCGCCGAGGCTCCACTTGCCCCGCTGCTGGCAGCTGGCGACGCCGTTCTCCCAGCCGTCCACCGTACCGACAAACTCCCACTCGCGGATGTAAGTCACGCTGTCGGTGGCCTGACGGGCCTGCTCCCGGCCAAAGTAGAAGCCGGGCGAATAGTGGCGGTGACTGGTGCGGGTCAGCTCATCCAAAACCTCTTCCGGCAGCTCGAAGTTCTCGTTCATCGGGTCGGCCAGATACTGGTCGAGGGCGCGGCGGTAGGCCGCCGTCACGCTGGCGACGTAGTAGAACGTCTTGGCGCGGCCCTCGATCTTGAGGCTGTCCACGCCCGCCTTGCAGATGAGGTCGAGGAAGGGGGCGGTACACAGATCGTTGGCGTTGAGGATGTAGCTGCCGTTCTCGTTCTCGCCGATCTCATAGAGCTGGCCCGGGCGGGTCTCCTCGCTGAGATAGTACTTCCAGCGGCAGGGCTGGGCGCACTGGCCGCGGTTTGCGTCGCGGCCTGCCATGTAGTTGGAGAGCAGGCAGCGGCCCGAGACGCTCATGCACATGGCGCCGTGGACGAAAGCCTCGATTTCCAGCTCCGGCGGGGTCTTGTCGCGGAGGGTGGCGATGTCCTGCAGGGTCATCTCTCGGGCCAGCACCACCCGCTTCGCACCCATGTTGTAGGCGGCGCGGGCAGCGGCCCAGTTGGTGATGCCGGTCTGGGTGGACATGTGGACGTCGATGTCGGGCGCGAACGTCTTGCAGGCGTCCAACACGCCGAGGTCGGCCACGATGAAGGCGTCCACACCGGCGGCGGCAGCGTCCTTGATGGCCTGAGGCAGACGGTCAGCCTCCTCGTTGGTGGGCAGGGTGTTCATGGTCAGGTAGACCTTGCGGCCCCGGGCGTGGGCATAGATGACGCCCTCGCTCAGCTGCTCCGGGGTGAAGTTGGTGGGTGCAGAGCGCATCCCGAACTCGGGCAGCGCGCAGTAGACGGCGTCCGCGCCGTAGTTGATGGCATACCGCAGGCGCTCGAGGTCGCCTGCCGGGGCCAGAAGTTCCGGTATCTGTAACATGGTATTCCTCTTTTACTTCATACTTTTATTTACTTTCGCCGCCTCATCGCAGTTTTTCTGGTGGTCTGCGTAGGTGCGGGCGTAGTAGTAGTGACCGGCAAGGTCGGTGACGAAGAAATAGGCGTCCTTCGCCTCATCGTCGGGCTGCGGGTCAAGCGCCGCGCGGATGGCCGCGATGCCGGGGTTGGAGATGGGGCCGGCGGAGAGGCCGGTGCAGGTGTAGGTGTCGTAGGCTTCCAGAATGTTCTCCGGGATGCTGTCCCAGCCGCCGTAGTAGGGCGCGACCCAGTTCCAGAGGTAGTTGTTGTCGGCGTCGCTCTGGACATAGCTGGAGGTGTTGCTCTGCAGTTTGGGGTAGGGCGAACCCTCGGCCAGACGGTTGCGGAACACCTGCGCCACATTATCGTCCTGATCGTTGCCGGCCTCCTCCTGCACGAAGGACGCCAGAGTGACCACCTCGGAGAGGGTCATCCCCTGCTTTTCCATCTCGGCATACATCTCATCGGTGATCTGCTTGTCGAAGTGAGAATAGAACGTCTCAACGTAATGACGGACGGTGTCATCCTTCAGGAAATCGTAGGTATCCGGGAAAAGATAGCCCTCACACTTGAGAAAGCGGTCCGGGGCATCCTTGTCATCGGGGACGTCCTGCCAGAACCTGTACTGGCTGAAGTCGCCGGTGTTGGCCTCCTTGAGGAAGTCCTCGGCGCTGCACAGCCCGGCATCCTCCATTTTTTTCGCAATGGCGATGGCCGTCGTACCCTCTGGGAAGGTCAGCCGGACGCTGTCGGCCTTCGCGTAGGCGGAAAGCGCCTCGATGATGTCGTCGTAGGAGCTGCCGGGGGCGAGGTCGAACTCGCCGTATTGGAGCTTGCCTGCCGCGCCCTGTTTGCCTGCATACCAGCGGAAGACGTGGGGGTACTTGATGACGCCCGCCGTCTTGAGCTTCTGGGCGATGGCTGCCACGCCGCTGCCCTGCTGGATGCTCACACTCACCGGCTCGCCAGCGGAAGCACTGCCGTTGATCTCTTTTCGGATGGCCAGCAGACAGCCGCCCGCCGCCAGTACCAGGATCAGCAGCACGATCAGGATCATTTTCGCTGCGCCGCCTTTTCTGCTTTTTCTATGTTTTGCATCGTGTGCCATGTACACACTCCTTTACCATTCCGTTCAGCTTTCCATCATCAGCCGCATATAGCTTTCTTCCACATCGAAAGGCTCCGCGTCGAACCGTATCATGCCGTAGTCCTGCCGGGTGCCTTCGCCGAGGAAAAGATTCTGAGCCGCACCCACTGTGATGACGGCGCGCTCCACGATGACTTCCTTCTCCCGGGCCGCTTCCATCAGTACCTCGGCAGAGCGGTCGTCTTCGGCCATCAGCTCCACAAAATAGAGGGTGTCCTCCCGGCGGAAGTAGATGCCGTAGCCCTTCTCGCTGGACACGATGGTCGCGCCCCGGGCGTAGAGGTCGGTCAGCACGACGGCCATCTGCTCCGGCGGGAACTGGACGGTATCGGGATAGAAGCGCTCCCGCAGCTCACAGAGCTTGCGGGCCGTCACGGAGTCGAACTCCGCCTGACTCCACAGGTTGCGGGACACCTCCCGGGGCAGGCAGCGAAGGGCAAAAGCCCGCTGGAAACCCTTGTTTTCCAGCAGCGCGGCCTGCTCCTGTCCGGCCGGAACGGCCACGGTGAAGCCCGCGCCCCGCAGCTTCTGCTGCGCACAGAGATAGTCCACGAGTCCTGCCAGAATCAGGCTTCCCTGCCCGCAGAGGCCGTAGAGGTAGCTGCCGCTGCGTCCTTTGAGGGTGACGGGGACCGCCAGCGCCGCAGCGACGATCTCGTCATTTTCCTCAGCGACGTAGATATTTTCCGCCCCGGCGAACTTTTCCAGAGCAGTCTTGATGAACTCGGCGCTGTCGCCGCGTTCTTTCTGCCACAGTGCCACGACTGCCGCCTCATCCGACGGCTGCATCAAACGATACATTGATAGTATCCCTCCCATTTTCGCGGTTATCCGAGTTCTTTTTCCGCCAGCGCCCGCACCTCGGCCTGAATCTCCTCGATGGTGCGCATGGCTCCATTTTCCGTGCAATGGACGGTGGCCCAGCCCAGATGCACCGCACAGTACTCGGCGGCACGGCGGCTGCGGGCCAGATATTCGATGTCCTTTTCGTGGACGTCCTTCCTGCTCTCGTCGCCATGATAGCGGCCAGTCATGAGCTTCTGGCTCACGGCGGGGTCTACCTGCAAGTACACCACAGCGTCCGGCGCGGGCAGACCCAGCAGCCTGTATTCGTAGTCAAAGGCCCAGCGGAGGAAATCGTCCCACTGCTCCGGTGGGAGCTTGGAACACTGATGCACCGCGTTCGACGTGGTGTAGCGGTCAGCGATGACGATGCCGCCCGCCTCGTAGAAGCTGCCCCACTTGGTCTTATAGCTGGCGTACCGGTCCACCGCATAGAAGCTGGACGCTGCATAGGGGTTGACGTCATCGGGCTTGTCGCCGAACTGACCGGAGAGGTACATCTTTACCAGCGCACTGGAATCGCTCTCGTAGTCCGGAAAGGTGATCTCCATCACCCTTCGACCGCTCTCGGCCAGATGGGCGGCCAGCAGCTTTGCCTGGGTGGCCTTGCCGGAGCCGTCCAGCCCTTCGATGACAAGAAGCCTGCCCTTGCTCATTCTGCCTTCTCCCCTTTCAGCGCGGCGTACTGGGCGCGGACTTCGGCGGTGCGGCCGCAGCACATCTTGCCCTCCGGGCAGGGGCCGGACACGCAGGCCGGGCCGGCGGTGCGGAAGATATGGGGTGCCACCGGGTAGACCAGCCGCAGCATCTCTTCGGCCAGCTGCCGTATCTCCCACTGGGCGCGGCTGCAGCAGCGCAGGTGGAAGAAGTTTTGCAGGCTGCGGGCGTTCATGGTCACCACCATCTTGGTCTCGCAGGCGTTGGGCAGCACGAAGCGGGCGTCCTCGTTGGCCTGCTTGGAAGCCTTGGCCCGGGCCTGCTTTTCGGGCAGACCCTCGGCCATCAGGCGGGCGGTGTGGCCGTCTTCCAGCTTCTGCACGAGGTCGAGATAGCGCCTGGCGTCCTCGTTCATGCTCTCAATGAACGCTGCCTTTGCCTCGGGGATGGCCTCGATCTCGGGCGGGATGACGTAGCGAAAATCATCCAGACGGACGTACCGCTGACTCTGGACGCTGAAGGACGCGATGCGGTGACGGGTAATCTGGGCCAGCAGGGTACGGCTGACACCCTCGATGCCGAAGGTGAAGCTTGCGTGCTCGATGGGGCTGGCGTGGCCCAGATCGCTGAGCATGGTCAGGAAGCGGGCAGTCTTTTCTTCATCCAGCCCGTCCAGCAGGTCGGTGATGTGGGCGTCGGAGTAGCAGAGCTTCGCCGCAGCCGCCACGACCTTCTCCGGCTCCGGCGTATGTGCTATCAATCGGACAGTCATCATTTTTTCTCATTCCTCCGTCGTTATCTTCACAAGGGGCGCAAAGTTGGCCATGGTCTTCTTCACGCCCACCTTCTCGAAGCTGATCTCCACGATCTGGTCGCCGGCGGCGGGCTTGACCTTCAGCACCTTGCCGCGCCCGAAGACCTTGTGCTCCACGATGTCGCCCGGCTCATAGTGCTTGGGGCCGGTGGATGCCGCTGCCGGACGGGGCGAAGAGGTCACACCGCCGCCTGCGGGTCTGACCGGCGCTTTGGGCGCTGCCGGACGGCCATAGCCAGAGCCGAAGCCGCTGCTTCCCGAACCGGAGCTGCAGCCGCCATGACCCGACGAAGCACTTCCCCGACCCGCGTGATCGGAGCCAAAGCCTCGGCTATTGGACATCGGTGCGTTATATTCTTTATTCAGATAGCCGCTGCGGCTGCCATAGCCCGAGCCGTAACCGGAGGCCGCACGCCCCCAGCCGGAGGGGCCGGAGTAGCCCGACGCACCACCCGGCACGGTATCGCTGCCGTAACCGCTGCCCCAGCCGCCCAGACGGGAGCGCTGTTCCAGCACCGGGCTGCGGGTCTCTTCGATGTACTCCGGCTCGATTTCCCGGAGAAAGCGGCTGGGTTCGTTGCGCTGGGTGCGGCCATAGAGCATCCGGGTGACGCTGTTGGAGATGTAAAGCTCCTTCTTGGCGCGGGTAATACCCACATAGGCCAGGCGGCGTTCCTCTTCGAGGTCAGCCTCGGAATACTTACTCATCTCACTGGGGAAGACGCCCTCTTCCATGCCAATGAGGAATACATAGGGAAACTCAAGGCCCTTGGCCGAGTGGATGGTCATCAGCACCACCTGGTCGGCGCTCTCGTTGTAGCTGTCAATGTCGCTGATGAGGGCGATGTCCTCCAGATAGCCTTCCAGCGAAGCCTCTTCGCCGTGCTGGTCGCAGTAGCTCTTGACGTTGTTGACCAGCTGACCGAGGTTCTGCAGACGGTCAGCGGCATCCTCGTGACCCTTGGCGGCGTCGGCTTCCAGCATGGCGCGGTAGCCGGTGATCTCGATGACATCGGAAGCGAACTCATCCAGCGTCTTCGTTTCCAGCGATTCCTGCAGTTTCTGGTAGATGTCCCAGAACTTGAACAGCGGCGCGATGGCGCGGCTGAGCTTGGCGTACTGGTCGGCATGGGAGATGACATCCAGCATACTGATGCCCTGCTGGGCGGCAAGGTCAGCAATGACCTCGATGGTCGTTGCACCGATTTTGCGCGCAGGCTCGTTGATGATACGGCGGAGTCGGACATCGTCCCGGGGGTTCGCCACGATGGACATATAGGAGTGGATGTCCTTGACTTCCTTGCGGTCGTTGAAGCGCTGGCCGCCCACGATCTTATGCGGGATGCCTGCACGGGTGAAGTAGCTTTCGATGGGGGCCGACTGGGCGTTCATCCGGTAGAGGATGGCGTGGTCGGCCAGATGTCCGCCCTCTTTGAGGTGCTGGCCGATGACGTCCGCGATATGGCTGGCCTCGTCCTGCTCGTTCTCGGCGGTGTAGACCTGCACCTTGTCGCCCTCGCCGTTCCTGGTCCAGAGGGTCTTGCCCTTGCGCTCGGTGTTGTGCTGGATGACACAGTTGGCGGCATTCAGGATATTCGACGTAGAGCGGTAATTCTGCTCGAGTCGGATGGTCCTGGTACCTTTATAGATGCGCTCGAAGTTGAGGATGTTCTCAATGGTCGCGCCGCGGAAGCGGTAGATGCTCTGGTCGTCGTCGCCCACGACGCAGATGTTCTTTTCCGGGCCGGTGAGCAGGCTCACGAGCCGGAACTGAGCCACACTGGTGTCCTGATACTCGTCCACCAGCAGATATTTGTACTTGTTCTGGTAGAACTCCCGCACGTCCTCGTGCTCCGACAGCAGGATGACCGTCTGGTAGATGAGGTCGTCGAAGTCGAAAGCTCCGGCCTCCTTGAGCTTCTTTTCATAGGCGGCGTAGACCTTGGCCGCAAGGGCGCCCTTCGTGTCCCGGGCCGGGGTCTTCAGGGCCTCTTCCGGGCTGATGAGCTGGTCTTTCCAGCGGCTCATCTGGTTGATGGCACTCTTGACCGGGAAGAACTTGTCGTCCACGCTCAGCTCTTTGTAGACAGCCTTCATGACACGCTGGGAGTCGTCGCTGTCGTAGATGGTAAAGCTGCGGGGGTAGCCGATCTCCTCGGCCCAGCGGCGGAGAATGCGGACGCAGGCCGAGTGGAACGTGGAGGCGAACACCTCGTCGCCCTCTTCCCCGCCCAGCATCCGGCGCAGACGCTCTTTCAGCTCACCGGCGGCCTTGTTGGTAAAGGTGATGGCCATGACGTTCCAGCTCCGGACGGCGTCCTTCCGCAGCATCCCGTCCAGCCACGACGGGGCATCGGTGCCGGTCATGATGGCAGTGCGCAGGGCTTTCACATCGTCCTCCGTCACCTCCCGGGGCGTCCACTTGGAGCCGTGGGCCGAGCCGAAGCGGATGAGGTTGGCGATGCGATTGACCAGCACGGTGGTCTTTCCGCTGCCTGCACCCGCGAGGATGAGCAGAGGGCCGTTGGTGGTGAACACCGCCTCCCGCTGCATATCGTTCAGGCGTCCGAACTGCTTTTCAATATACGTATCACGCAAAGCGCAGAATTGTTGTGCGAGATCTGTTGCCATTGTTTCACCTGTTCTTTTCAATCATTTCTGGATATATCACTTAAAATATAGTATATCACATTTCAAAAAAGTTGTACATAAAAACAATGCAAACAAAAAACCGCCCCACCGCGGTCAATACCACGATGGGGCGGAAATTTCAGGAAATGCTTAGCCGAAGATGTTGATGAGGATACCAGCAGCGACGGCGGAGCCGATAACACCGGCCACGTTGGGGCCCATTGCGTGCATCAGCAGGAAGTTGGAGGGGTTCTCGCTCTGGCCGACCTTCTGAGAAACACGGGCAGCCATAGGCACAGCGGAAACGCCAGCGGAACCGATCAGGGGGTTGACCTGACCGCCGGTCAGGATATACATGACCTTGCCGCAGAGAACACCGGCAGCAGTGCCGAAGGAGAAGGCGATGAGGCCCAGCACGATGATGAACAGGGTGCGGCTGTTCAGGAAGGTGTTTGCAGAGGTGGTGCAGCCAACAGACAGAGCCAGGAAAATGGTGATGATGTTCATCAGTTCATTGCCGGCAGTCTTCTGGATACGATCCACAACACCGGACTCTTTCATCAGGTTGCCCAGCATCAGCATACCGACCAGAACGGCAGCATCAGGAACGATCAAAGAAACAATGATGGTGACCATGATGGGGAAGATGATCCTCTCGGTCTTGGACACGGTGCGCAGCTGCTTCATCACGACTGTGCGCTCTTTCTTGGTGGTGAGCGCCTTCATAATGGGCGGCTGGATCACGGGCACCAGAGCCATGTAGCTGTACGCCGCAACAGCGATGCTGCCCAGCAGCTCAGGTGCCAGACGGGAGGTAACAAAGATGGCAGTAGGGCCGTCTGCACCGCCGATGATGGAGATTGCAGCGGACTGCTTCTGGGTGAAGTCCACAATGCCGGTAGCGGCCAGCAGACGAGCGCCCATGTAAGTACCAAAGATACCGAACTGAGCGGCAGCGCCCAGCAGCAGGCTCTTGGGGTTGGAGATCAGGGGGGCAAAGTCGGTCATGGTGCCGATGCCCAGGAAGATCAGCGGGGGGTAAATGCCCAGCTTGACACCCATGTAAAGCATATCGGCCAGACCACCGTTGTTCAGGATCTCGATCCACATCGGGTGCTCAAGACCATCACCAACGAAGTACTGCATATGGATAATGCCGCTGCCAGGCAGGTTGGCAAGGATCATGCCGAATGCCATGGGCAGCAGGATCAGGGGCTCAAATTCCTTCACAATGGCCAGGTACAGCAGGAAGCAGCCCACGCAGATCATGATCGCGTAGAGGTAGCCGCCCGGCTCACCGAACCGTGCAAAGCCGGAACTCTGGAAAATACCGACCAGAGTATCGATAAACTGTGTCATGTTTTTCCTCCTGTGTTAAAAAGGTGCGGTGGTGTCGTTGACACCAGCCTTGCTCCAGCCATTTGCAGCACGGCGCACGGCCTTCAGGGTGTACTTGCCATTGCCCATGGCATGGATGGCAGCCATAATTGCGGCAACCACATCGCCGGGGATGCCTTCCTCCACCACAGGGGCGGGAGCAGCCTGCTGCACGGGGGCGGCGGGCTTTGCGGCAGCCTTGGGAGCAGCAGACTCCTTGGCTGCCTTCTTCTTGGCGGCCATACCGTCGAAGATCTTGCCTTCCAGCATGATGATGAGCATCAGCAGGACGAGGATGGCAAACACCAGCACAATACCGGTAATGGTGATAACCACATCAGAACCCAGATTCATGGTCTTCCTCCTAATAATAATTTACTCCGCACTCCGGAGCAGGCCCCGGCGCGCAAAAAGCGATTTGAAAATATTATACAATATTTCCCGACCTGATTCAACAAGTATGAACAAAATTTTGTTGCAACTTTTCCAATTTCTTAACGAGCCGGGCCGGTACCCCATTTAACGGCGGCCCATGCGGGGGGTCGCATCCAGGAAGCCGGTCTCCAGCTTATCGTTCAGGCCCAGGCTCATGGCGGTGCCCAACGCCACGCAGTTCACGGGATCGGGCGAGACGGTCACATCCACCTTGAGTTCCTGGCTCAGGTATTCGGGCAGGCCGTGCAGCTGTGCGCCGCCACCGGTCAGCACCACACCATTGCGGAAGATATCGCCTGCCAGCTCGGGCGGGGTCTTTTCCAGCACCTGATGGGCGGCAGTGCCGATCTGCTCACTCAGCATCATCACAGGCTCGTAGAGGTCGCTGGTGGAAACATTCACCTTGATGGGCAGGCCGGTCAGCAGGCTGCGGCCCTTGACCTCCATCGTCTCGTCAAAATCAGCCTTCTGGGGGCAGCAGGCGACATTCTTTTTCAGCTGCTCTGCGGTACGCTGGCCGATGGCAATGCTGAACTTGTTGCGGACATGCTTCAGGATCTCGTCATCATAGTGGTTGCCCGCCACACGGACACTGGTGGCCTTGACCTTGCCGCCCAGAGACAGGACAGCGATATCGGTGGTGCCGCCGCCGATATCAATGATCATCCGGCCATCGGGCTGGGTGATGTCGATGCCGGAACCCAGTGCAGCGGCAATGGGCTCATCGATCAGGTAGACCTGACGGGCACCGGCGGCCATCACGGCCTCCACCACGGCATCGCTCTCAATGCCGGTGATGGCAGCGGGCACGCAGACAGCCACCCGGGGCTTGACCATGTGGGAGCTGTACACCTGATTCACAAACCGGCAGATCAGCTCCCGGGTCATGGTGTGGTCGCTGATGACACCGTCCTTCAGCGGGAAAATGGCGGAAATATAGTTGGGGGTGCGGCCTACCATGGCCAGGGCCTTGTCGCCCACCTCCAGCACGGAGTTCTTGCGGGTATCCATTGCCACCACGCTGGGCTGGTTGAGCACGACCCCCTGCCCTGCCTGTGCAATGATAATGGTCGTTGTGCCCAGATCGATGCCGATGTCATTCTGTGCCATAATGAAACGTTCCTTTCTCTGCTCCCCTGTTTTCTATCGTAAATGCCCGTTCGGGCGGGAAATCAAATCAATTTATATTGTAGCATAAGCCAGTAAAAAAGTATAGACCAAACCTCTCCTAGTAGGAGAGCTGGCGCAAGGCGCCTGAGAGGTTATTCTGCCGCCATCTGTTCCGGCGGCAGATTCTCTTTCAGCAATTCGCACAGGCCGCTGTACCGCAGGTTCTGCCGGACATTGGACATCATCCGGTTCACCACGTCCCGCCGGCCGGCCACGATGCACAATTTACGGGCGCGGGTCACGCCGGTGTAGAAGAGGTTGCGGTAGCAGAGCCTTGGCGGCACCTGCGCCACCGGCAGCACCACCGCCGGGAACTCGCTGCCCTGGCTCTTGTGCACCGTGATGGCGTAGGCGATC